>RCNC010000415.1_pt1 | contig 27124 bp, 21 predicted proteins | sample 2041301 | NCBI WGS metagenome assembly RCNC01 (sample SAMN09708231, study PRJNA481090) | Marine sediment metagenome, whole genome shotgun sequencing project. | biome: marine sediment; feature: ocean; material: sediment; isolation source: Sewage treatment plant 13A marine sediment (STP13A) ... | reverse complement strand
CGTATGAATCCGTCCAAGGAAGTTAAGATTACTGTTTTGAAAAGATTGTACACCGATGCTGATCCTGTTAACACCTGCGCTCTTATATTCTTTGAGTTTTTCCGGTTTTACAGTGCCTGGGTTTACTTCTATGGTTATTTCTGAATCAGGCAAAAGTTTATATGAACTGTATGCAGTTTCAATGATCCGGGTGATGAATTCTGTTTTTAAAACTGAAGGTGTTCCTCCACCAATATAAAGAGTGTCGAACTTAAAGGGTAGATTGCATGCCATATTCATTTCACTGATTACGGCTGAAATGAATCTTTGTTTTAAAGAAGTATCTGTTATGGAATAAAAATCACAGTAGGGACATTTTTTAACGCAAAAAGGGATATGAACATATATCCCTCCTAGTTGGTTCGGGTTTGAATTCAACCTGTTTTTTTCCTTTATAATTTTTAAACTAATAATACAAATTCAACAGGTATTTTATCACCGCCCAGCGACATACAGAAAATTTAAAAAATCTCTCCGTGAACTCTGTGTGCTCCATGGTGAATCACTTCTTTTCCCATCCGCCGATAAGATGCAAATGGAGGTGAAAAATCACCTGCCCCCCTCCCCTTTCCACGTTAAAAAGAAGCTTGTATCCTGATAAATTAACCGATTCTTTTTTTGCCATATCTTTTCCGACCATTATCATGTGAGAGATAATTTCTCTGTCGTTTTCCGTCAAATCGTTAATGCTTCGCATATGCTTTTTGGGAACAATAAGAATATGCACCGGTGCATGGGGGTTAATATCCCTGAATACTATCAGTTTGTCATCCTGATATAAAAACTCTGTCGGTATTTCTCCATTAACAATTTTGCAAAAAATACAGCCCTTTTCCATTTTGCATGACCCCCTTTTCTATCACAGTTTTTTACCACTGATTTTCATGGAATTACACCTAATTATACAAATAGATCATAGATATTATTAATATCCGTGATATTCCGTGTTTTTCCGTGGTGAAATTTCACCTGTTTGTTTCAAAACTCCATTTTCCTTTTCTTGTTGATGCATCCAAAGATATTCTCAGTTGTTCTAAAAAAAGATCTCTCGGTATCTCCCTTGCTCCAAAGCGAATCATATGTTCGGTCCTAACCTGACAGTCGATCATATCAAAAGATAATGCTGTAAGATATTCTACAAGTTTGACAAACGCAACATTAGACGCATTGCTAATCCTTGTAAACATCGATTCCCCGAAAAATGATTTTCCCAGGGAAACACCGTATAAGCCACCTGCAAGTTCTCCTTTATACCAGGCTTCCACAGAGTGCGCATAACCTGACTCGTGTAGTCCGCAGTAAGCTTTTATCATATCTTCTACTATCCATGTTCCTTCATTATTATTCGCTCGAATTTGTGCGCATTCACTGATTACCCCAGCGAATGCCTGATCCATGGTTATATCAAACTTGTCATTTTTTATTATCTTTTTTAAAGTTTTTGAGATCTTGATTTCTTCCGGATAAAGCACCAGGCGTGGGTCAGGCGACCACCACAGTACAGGTTCTTCGTCTGAATACCATGGGAATATACCCATATGGTAGGCAAGCAGCAGTCGATCTTCACTCAGGTCGCCGCCTACTGCAAGAAGTCCTTCCTTTTCAGCAAGATGGGGTGGGGGAAATATATGCTCATCAGTTAAGTAGAAAACAGGCATGAAAGGTTTGATGGTATGGAACTTTTTACTTAGCACCCCAAGGGCATTTCCTGTGGGCACCATCGGTGATACTTTTTATGAGTTCATCAAGGTTTAATTGAATATCAATTTGTCATTTTCAAGACCAACAATAATCTCGCCTCCCTTTTCAAGGTGTCCGAACAAAATCTGGTCGGAGAGCACATCTTTGATTTCCGTCTGTATCAAACGTTCGAGAGGCCTGGCACCGTATCGCGGATCATATCCTTTTTTGGCAAGCCAGGTACGCACTTCGGAAGAAACAGTAAGTAAAACTTTCTTTGCGGAAAGCTGTTCATTGACCTCTGCTATAAACTTGTCTACCACCTTTTCCATGATTTCTATATTAAGAGAACTAAATTGAATTATGCCGTCAAGCCTGTTTCTGAATTCCGGGCTGAAGAATTTTTCAATAGCTTTTTTACCCTTTGATTCAACATCTTTATGCACATCTCCAAAGCCGATGCTTTGACTGCTCATCTCACGGCTGCCGGCATTTGAGGTCATAACTATAATAACATTTCTGAAATCAGCCTTTTTCCCGTTATTATCGGTTAAAGTGGCGTGATCCAGAACCTGAAGCAAAATGTTAAACAGATCCTGATGTGCTTTTTCTATCTCGTCAAGAAGCAATACTGCATATGGATTCCTACGGATGCCATCGGTAAGCAGTCCTCCCTGGTCGAATCCGATATAGCCGGGAGGCGCACCGATAAGTCGTGCTACAGCATGTTTTTCCATATATTCACTCATATCATACCTGATAAACTCAACACCGAGAGCTCTGGACAGTTGCAACGAAACTTCTGTTTTTCCCACACCTGTCGGCCCTGTAAATAAAAATGATCCTATAGGTTTGTCTGGAGCTGAAAGTCCTGCACGGGAACGCTTTATTGAAGTTACCATACTCTTTATGGCATCATCCTGCCCGAAAACGACCTGCTTTAAGCTATCTTCAAGATTTCCAAGTTTTGTCTTATCCGATGTTGATACGCTTTGGGTCGGAATTTTTGCTATCTTGGCTACGATTTTTTCAATATCAGAAGGATTGATCTTTTTTCTGCGCGTTGATCCTGAAAGCCTTACAAATGCACCTGCCTCGTCAATCACATCTATTGCCTTGTCAGGAAGATAACGGTCATTGATATATTTTGCTGAAAGTTCTGTTGCTGCTTTCAGTGCCGCATCGGTATAAATAATTTCGTGGTGTTCTTCATAACGTGATCTGAGGCCTTTGAGAATCTGGACAGTCTCTGAAACAGGGGGCTCATGAATTTCTATCTTTTCAAAACGCCTGGAAAGTGCCCGATCTTTTTCAAAGTGGTTTTTGTACTCTTCATATGTGGTAGAACCGATGCACCGTATATCACCTGCCGCAAGAACAGGCTTTAAAATATTCGAAGCATCCATGGACCCGCTGCTTGTTGCTCCCGCGCCCACTATAGTATGTATTTCATCAATAAATAAAATTGCATTCGGTATTTTTTTAAGCTCGGCAAGAACCCCTTTCAATCTCTGCTCAAAATCACCTCTGAATTTTGTGCCGGCCAGCAGCCCGCCAAGATCCAGAGAAAATATTTTAATATTTTTCAGGATGTCCGGAAGATCCGATTCATTTATTTTTTGAGCCAGTCCTTCAGCCATAGCTGTTTTACCGACACCGGGATCACCTACAAAAACAGGATTGTTTTTACGTCTTCGACACAGAACCTGCATGGTACGTTCCATCTCGGTCTTGCGCCCGATTAGTGGGTCCAGCTTCCCGTCAGCTGCCATTTTAACAAGATCGATGGTAAAAAGTTCAAGAGGATTCGTTTTTTTCTTTCTTTGCTTTTTATCCGTCTTAACAAACCCACCCGGCCCCCCATTAAAATGTGTTTTTGATATATTATGGGATATATAACTTAACACATCAAGACGGGTGACTCCTTCAGAATTTAAAAAATGTGCGGCATGGGAATCCTTTTCCTGGAAAATTGACGCCAGAACATCACTTACTTCAACCTCATGCTTCTCAGCAGAACGAACATGATTAACAGCCCTTTGAATGACTCTTTGAAAGGCTATAGTCTGTTGAAGCACATATTCGCTTCCTTCCGGAACAGTCTCCAGATTATCATCGAAAAACTTTTCAAGAGCATTTACCAGGTTTTCAATATTTCCGCCGCAGCTTTCGATTATCTCAATAGCTGTACTGTCGTAGAGTACTGCAAAAAGAATATGTTCTATGCAGACATATTCATGACGTCTTTTTTTTGCTTCCCTGACCGCCAACCCTAAAGTTACACTTAATTCTTTACTAATCATGATCTATTCTTTCTCCATGCTGCATTTAAGTGGAAAATCTCTTTCTTTAGCAAGAGCATGCACAGTGTCCACCTTGGTTTCTGCAACTTCGTATGTATAAATGCCACAAAGCCCGACCCCGATCCTGTGTACATTAAGCATAATCTGTGTCGCCTCCTCAACCGATTTGCTAAATACCAGCATCAGAATTTCTACTACAAATTCCATGGTTGTATAATCATCATTAATGAGCAGTACCCTGTACATGGAAGGTTCGGTCACATCATCCCGTGTTTCTGTGATTACATCCCCTTCTGTTTCAGGATTATAGTCGTTCATCTATTTTTTTCCAACAAAAAACTATCTTCCGCAACATTTTTTATATTTTTTCCCACTTCCGCAAGGACACGGGGCGTTTCGACCAATTTTTTTCTCAACCCGTTTGACCGGCTTTTTCCTTGCAGGCGCATCTCCGCTGGAAAATGTAAGGTTCTGCTCTTTGGGCTTTCTTAAATCATCTATTTTTTCGGACTCGGCTATCTGAATTCTGAAAAGTATCCCCAGAGTCTCCTCTTTTACCCTGGAAATCATTTCCTGAAACAATTCAAAGCCCTCTTTTTTATAAACAAGCAAAGGATTCTGCTGGGCATAACCCCTGAGACCGATACCTTCTTTCAGGTGATCCATTGACAGAAGATGATCTTTCCACAGGTTATCTACTGTTTGCAACATGACAATGCGTTCAAGCCGCCTGAAGTCTTCTTCACCGATTATTGCTTCTCTTTGGTTATATATCTCAAGGGCGGATTCATAAATAAGCTGAGCAAGCCCGTCTTTATTCAGTCCGTCAAATGTATCTTCATCAAAAGAATTCAACCGGAAGTTAAACTGCTTGAAAACAGTTTCGTTTAGTCCCTTAATATCCCAGTCTTCGGGAAGAGCTTTTTCATCTGCAAACATGTCGGCTGTTATTTCCGCTTTTTCGCTGATCATGTCTTCTATGGACGATTTCAGACTTTTCCCCATAAGGGCTTCACGCCGCTGTTTGTAGATAACCTCCCGCTGCTGGTTCATTACATCATCATACTCGATGAGCTGTTTTCTGATGTCAAAATTGTGTCCTTCGACCTTTGCCTGAGCATTTTCAATCGCCCTGCTTATCAGGTTGTGTTCTATGGGCTCCCCTTCTTCCATGCCCAGTTTCTCCATTATGCCGGTAATCCGTTCCCCACCGAATATCCGGAGAAGATCATCCTCAAGGGCAAGGTAAAACCGCGATGAGCCTGGATCACCTTGCCTTCCGGAACGTCCCCTGAGCTGGTTATCTATGCGACGGCTCTCATGTCTTTCTGTTCCGATGATTCGCAGGCCGTCTAAATCTGTCACACCTTCTCCAAGCACGATGTCTGTTCCACGTCCTGCCATGTTAGTTGAAATCGTCACACCACCTTTCTGACCGGCCATTGCAATAATTTCAGCTTCTTTTTCATGGTTTTTTGCATTCAGCACAGTATGTTTAATTCCACGTTTTTTCAGATTTTTACTCAGGTCTTCTGAAACGTCAATCGAGATTGTACCAACCAGAACCGGCTGTCCCTTTTGATTCAACTGTTCGATTTCATCCATGACTGCATTAAATTTTTCCCTTCTGGTTTTGTATATAGAGTCAGGGAAATCATCCCTGATCATGGGCATGTTTGTGGGAATAACTGACACATCTAGATTATATATCTTTTTAAACTCAGCTGCTTCCGTATCTGCTGTTCCGGTCATACCGGAAAGCTTATTATACATCCTGAAATAATTCTGGAAGGTGACAGTTGCAAGGGTCTGGTTCTCATTTTCTATCCTTACATTTTCTTTGGCTTCAAGGGCCTGATGCAGACCTTCACTGTAGCGGCGTCCAGGCATCAAACGCCCTGTAAACTCATCTACAATAATTACTTCACCATTTTTAACAATATAATCGACATCCCGCTTAAAAAGCGTATGAGCCTTTAAAGCCTGATTAATATGGTGAAGCAGCTCTATGTATTTGGAATCGTACAAATTATCAACTTGCAGGACATTCTCGGCCCGTGCAACGCCTTCCTCAGTCAATACGGCTGCCCTGGCCTTTTCATCAATTGTATAATCCTTGTCTTTAACAAGCCGTGGAATGATGCCGTTTACCTGGTAGTAAAGATCAGTCGATTTTTCGGCAGGACCGGAAATGATAAGGGGTGTCCTGGCCTCATCAACAAGAATACTGTCAACCTCATCTACAATTGCAAAATTTAGCTCACCCTGTACAACTGACTCAAGGTCGAACTTCATATTATCCCGCAGATAATCGAACCCGAATTCATTATTTGTTCCGTACGTAATATCTGCACCGTATGCTGCCTTGCGCTCTACATCATCGAGACCGTGCAAAATGCTTCCGACTGAAAGACCCAGAAAATTATAGATGTTACCCATCCACTCCGTATCACGCCGCGCCAGGTAATCATTTACCGTAATAATATGCACGCCCTTCCCGGAAAGGGCGTTCAGGTAGGCAGGAAGAGTGGCAGCCAGCGTCTTTCCCTCACCTGTTTTCATTTCAGCAATCTTGCCTTGATGAAGAACAATTCCACCAATAAGCTGCGCGTCAAAATGCCTCATTTTAAGTGTTCGCACTGAAGCTTCTCTCACCGTTGCAAAAGCTTCAGGAAGTATGTCATCAAGAGATTCGCCCTTTTCAAGGCGTTGTCTGAATAAGACAGCCTGAGCTTTGAGCTGTTCGTCGCTTAATGCTTGTATTTCCGGTTCAAATGCGTTAATATTTTCAATGGTGGGTTGAAGCTTTTTTAGTTCCCGATCATTTTGGCTGCCAAAAACCTTTGTTAATAGACCCGTTATCATTTATATATTATTCCTCCTGGAAAACTACTTGCAAAAATTGAATATCAATTTTGATGAATTCGATGAAAATCGAATTCATCATGTTTTAGGTGTTAAGTTTTATGTTTTAGGTTAATGATATTATCCGTTTTAACAGAGACTTAAAACTTAAATCCAAAAACTTAAAACGTTTCATAGAAATAGTTTTTCACTTTTACGAAACTATTAATTATACCATAACTATTATTTATTACAAAAAATAAATGTAACACGTTGGCCAGTTAAAATAAAGGAGCAATTTGAAACTGAATATGATAAAAAGAATATCTTTTATTGTCTTTATTATACTAATAACCTCTATTCCGGTTTTGTCAAAATCAAAAGAAGAAATTTCAATTATCGCTGTCGGCGATATTATGATGGGAACCGATTTCCCTGACAGGTACAAAATACTGCCACCGGACAACGGAAAGGATTTGTTCATTCATGTTAAAAACCTGTTTAAAAAAGGAGATCTTGTCTTTGGAAATCTGGAACAGGTCCTTACTGATGGTGGTAAATGCGCAAAAGATATCAATTCTCCCAATATGTGGGCTTTTAAATGTCCTACAATATTTGCGGCCAATCTTGCAAAAGCCCATTTTAATATTATGAGTATCGCAAACAACCATGCCTGGGATTTTGGTAAAGAAGGGGTGCAAAGTACCATGAAAGCTCTCGATTCAGTAAAAATTAAACACTCCGGACCAAAGGGTGATATAGGAAAAATCTCACTTAAAGATACTCGTATCGGTCTCATTGCATTCTCTACAAATGACAACGGATATAATCTTCTAAATATCAACAATGCAAAAGGCTTCATAAGAGATATTTCTAAAGAATTTGATATTTTTATTGTTTCCTTTCACGGCGGAACAGAAGGGATTAAAGCTCTGCATACAAGAAATCAGGAGGAATATCTTGGAAGAGAACCCAGGGGGAACGTTATTCGTTTTTCTCACATGGCCATCGATAACGGTGCCGATCTTGTAATTGGGCATGGCCCCCATGTACCACGAGCCATCGAATTTTATAAGGACAAGCTTATAGCATATTCTCTTGGCAACTTTTGCACATACGGTATTATATCAATAAAAAAAGAAAAAGGAATCGCACCTGTTTTAGAGGTCGTTTTAGATAAAAATGGAGATTTTATAAGAGGAAAGATATACTCCTTTAAACAAATATATCCTGGATATCCCATCCCGGATAAAAATAACCGGGCATCGACTTTGATACGATCATTAAGTCAAACCGATTTCCCTGAAAATAAAATCAGTATTGATGAAAAGGGGAATATTACGAAATAATCCTTGATGGCTAAGTAAAAAGGCTCATCTACTGCGTTATAGCGGTTTTTCAGGAACTCAACATACTATATATCGTATAGTTTCGTCCCTGAAAAACCGCTACGCCTTGTATATGAGCCTTTTTACTTAGCCATCCTGCAAGGGTCTATAAAGGTAACGATTTTAGCGATTGCAGGTATTTTTTCTGTTAATCAGAGGTTTATTAATTAAGTATATATTTTTCAGGATTAATCGGAATTCCGTTAAGATGAACTTCATAATGGACATGGGGACCTGTACTTCTCCCTGTGTTCCCAACCAGTGCAATGGTATCCCCGCGTTTAACCTTATCATTACGTTTTACCAGCATCTTATCCGTATGTGCATAGCGGGTAACCATTCCATGTCCGTGATCTATCACAACGATATTTCCAAAAGATCCTTTTAAACCGGCAAATGTTACTGTCCCATTGGCAGTAGAAATTATGGGAGTCCCTTTCCGGTTTGCAATATCAATGCCTTTATGGAACTCACGCCGCCCGGTAAATGGTGATATCCGATATCCGAACCTGGATGTTGTCCATCCTGTTGCCGGGCGTATGGCCGGTGTAGAAGCCAGAATATTCTGTTGTTCCTTAATATATTTAAAGAGAGATTCAAACCCATTGTTTTGATTTGCTGCAGCCAGGTCAAGTTGGTTAATCTGTTCATGCATCTCTCTCATCAGGCTGTTATGTTTTTTGGAAAGCGGAATTTGTGCGACTATATCTTCAGGTATTGAACCACCCACACCAAAGAGGCTGTCCTGTTCGTTTTTTTCCCCAATATTTGCAATTATTCGTATTTTATTCTCAAAATTATTAAGATCGACCAGCTTTAACTTTAAAGAAGTAATCTCTTCTGCAAATTCCTGAATCTGCTTCCGTTGGTTCTCAATCTCATTCAGTTGGCTGGAAATTTTTGTGCTGTTGTTTCCAGTCGTCGACGAATTCTTTTTCAATTTTAAGTAATCGTACATCACTATGCCGGATATTATCAGGCAGGCGGAGATAAAAACCCTTAAAAATGAAGTCGGAATAGATATTTGTTTTGCCGGAGAGCCTGAATTATTCAGGATAAAAAAGGATGTTTTTTTTCTCATGATAAGTTAACCCTGTAAAATTAATTTATTCTTAAAAAGTCTATTTTTTCAATGAGTTAAACGCAACTAAAAAATACTCAATATTATGCCGTTAATAATTTGATTGTCATTAGCCCTATGCATAAAAAGCCGAACTTTCATATATCTATCGGCACAATATTGTATTTACTTAATATTTTATTTATTTGAAGAAAAATAGTTTCGGAACACTTGCACCTAAATATATTTTGTCATTTAACCTTCGACAGTCTATCTGTCAAGTCACTTAACTACAATTTTATTATAAAGAAAATCATGTGTCAAGTGAAATATCCAATTTTTAAGGGAAAAACCTCGTTTTGCTGACTAAAGGCACAAAGCTTTTTCACGAAAAAAGCGAATTATTTAAGCAAAAGCTCAATTAAGATTTTTAAATAAAAGCCGTTCGATCACAATATACAGTTGTCAAATCGAAATAAACTTCTGTATATCGTGGGTTACCCCTATTTTTAGTAATTATCCTTTTTAGACCATGCCCAGCTTGGATTTAAGCGACTTCAGGGTATTTTTCATAAGCATAGTAATAGTCATTGGACCCACGCCACCCGGAACCGGCGTAATCCATCCTGCAATCTCCTTTGCTTCATCAAAGTCAACATCGCCTTTTAAAATTGCAATTTTTTTGCCTGTTTTCTCGCTGATCTTTTCACCCACCCGGTTTACGCCAACATCTATTACACATGCACCCGGTTTAATCCACGCAGGCTTTACAAGCCCTGGAACACCGGCTGCAACTATAAGAATATCCGCTCGCTTGCAGTGTCCTTCCAGGTTTTTTGTGCGGGTATGTACAATAGTCACCGTTGAATTCGCGCCAGGCCCCTTCTGGAGCATCATGTTTGCTATCGGCTTTCCTACGATATTTGACCGACCTACAACTACTACTTCAGCTCCACTAGTCTCTACACCTGCCCGCACAATCATCTCCTGAATACCGGCAGGGGTGCATGGCGGAAATTTTACTTCATCGCCGCCTATCATAAGCCGTCCTACATTTACCGGATGAAATCCATCCACATCCTTATCAGGATCGATTGCATTTAAAATCTTCTTTTCATCAATTTGTTTAGGAAGTGGAAGCTGAACAAGAATTCCATTAATGCTCTCATCATTATTGTACTTGTCAATAAGTGCCAGAAGATCCTCTTCGGAAATGTCAACCGACTGGCTGTCCTGAACCTCCGTAAAACCGACCCTGTGTGCAGTTTTTATCTTAAGTGTCACGTATGACATTGAAGCTGGATTTTCACCAATCAGGATAGTCACCAGGCCGGGTACAACTCCATATTTTTCTTTGATTTCGGCCACTTCTTTGGTAATCTCTTCAAGAATTTCCTCTCTTATTTCCGTTCCTTTAATTAACGTTGCAGACATCTTTGATCTCCTTTTATTAAAATGTTATATTAGGGCAATTTCCCATTGCACCGTATGGTTTAAAATCAGCAACTTTTTTAGTACATTCAATTTATCATGTCAAGAAGACTCGCTGCTTGTTAAACTAAACAGGAAAAGGAACATTCATAAGTCCTCTTGTTTCATCAAGTCCGAGCATTATATTCATATTCTGAACAGCTTGCCCTGCCGCCCCTTTTACAAGGTTGTCAATCGCCGATATCAATATCAAACGATTGTTACGCAAATCAAGTTTAAATCCAATATCACAGTAATTAGTCCCACGAACATGCAACGTGTCAGGAAACGTCCCTTCGGAAAGGATTCTTATAAAAGGGCTGCCGGAATAAAAAGAAGAAAAACAATTTTGTATATCTTCATAACTGACACCTTTTAAAAGATCTGCATATATAGTAGATAGCATTCCACGGGTCATTGGAACAAGATGGGGAATAAAAGTTATATTTATATCCTGTCCCGATTCAAGGCTCAATACCTCTTCCATCTCCGGGTTATGCCTATGCTCGGCAACCTTGTAAGCCTTTAATGATTCATTCGCTTCGCAAAAATGTGTTGTAAGCAAAAGTGATCTGCCTGCACCGCTTACTCCTGATTTTGAATCTGCAACAATAGTATGGATATCTATAATCTTGTTTTTTAGCAGGGGTATAAGCGGCAACAAAACGCTTGTAGGGTAACATCCGGGATTACCGATTAAAGAAGCTTTTTTAATCCTGTCATAATAGATTTCACAAAGCCCATAAACAGACCGTTCAAGCAGGTCAACGGCGGTATGTGGCTGGTAATAAGCCTCATACTTAGCAGCATCACGGAACCTGAAATCGGCAGATAGGTCTATCACTTTTTTACCCTGCTTAATAAGCCCGGGTACAAGTTCCATGGGAAGTTTGTGCGGAAGGGCCATGAATATGACATCCGCCTTTTCACAGGTAAGATCTGCTGCGAATTCTTCACATACGAGATTAACACTACCTGCCATTGCCGGGTAAATACTGTCAAACATCTCTCCTGAATATTGCCGGGAGGTTATAACTGTAAGTTCTACATCCGGATGCCCGGATAGGATCCTGACCAGCTCAGCACCTGCATATCCTGTGGCACCAACCACACCTACCCTTGTCATAAAGCCTCCTTGATTTCAATGCTTTGCAAAGTTTAAAAAAACCCATAAAAGCGTATTCTTTTTCTAATAATATCTCAAGAAAGGATTCCATAACAAAGATAATATATAATTTCAAGTCGATTCATGAAGGCAGGAATTGACAAATTGATAAAATTAACATATTTCACCGAAAACTCATGCAAATATTGATGAATTCGTAAAAAGTCGTATTCATCAAAAACTGATTAATTCAGTTTTTTGTAACCACGCGCCCATTCGGAACAAAAGGCTGCACAATATCCATCCTGTAGGCGTTCACAGGTGCTGCAGATGTGCGTGATCAGGGCAATCAGCTATAGTCTGCTATGCTGGTTGCCCTGATCGCGTGCAGATGCGGTGCCTGTGAACGCTTACAGTTTTTTTACTACTTTTTCTGTCTTGACAGTATAGATTTTATGATTAAATTTTTCCGAAGGAATCAATAAAAGAGAAACTTGTATGCCTATATATGAATATGAACACATAGAAAAATCCTGTAGCAAGGGTAAAGTTTTTGAAATAAAACAATCGATTAATGACAAACCGTTAAGCAAATGCCCTGAATGCAACGGACCGATAAAAAAAATCATGTCTCTGGGGAATATCAGCACACCAAAAAGCAACAGTGAACTGCGCGATCTTGGTTTTACCAAACTGGTAAAACAAGACGACGGCGTTTATGAGAACGTTACCGCCCGCAATGGAGACAGCCGTTACATGCTTCGCGACAAGCCCGAAACCATCCCGAATCTTAAAAAGACTATAACAGATTGAAAGTTTTCAAAGGAGAAAGATATGATCCATATTGAAAGCCTGACAAAATATTATAACGATTTATGCGCTGTGGATCAGATCAGCTTTGATATCACAAAGGGTGAAATCATGGGGCTGCTTGGCCCTAATGGTGCCGGTAAAACTACAACTTTACAGATACTTACAGGCTTTTTGCGACCAACCTCAGGAAGCATAAGAGTCAAAGATTACAGCATTGATAAAGATTCTCTTCAAATCAAGAAACTTCTTGGTTACCTTCCTGAGTCCGCACCTCTTTACCATGACATGCTTGTCTATGATTATCTGGATTACGTTGCTAATCTTCGGGGAATAGACAGTTCCAATAAAATATCACGGATTCGCCACTTAGCCGATCTTTGCGGCATCAGTGAAGTTATGCACAAAACCATCAACGAACTTTCAAAAGGTTTTAAACAACGTGTGGGCCTGGCCCATGCCATGATGGATGATCCGGAAATACTGGTTTTGGACGAACCAACTTCGGGCCTTGACCCCAATCAAATTATAGAAATTCGTGACATCATTAAACAGATCGGTAAAGAAAAAACCGTTATTTTATCAACACACATTCTAAGTGAAGCCGAAGCCACCTGTGACCGTATTGTTATCATCAACAAGGGAAAAATCGTAGCGAACGACACCACCCAGACTTTAAAACAATCTGCCAGTGGAAGTAATCTCATAAACATTTCCCTTCAAAATGCTGAGTTTGAATCCGTCAAACAACAGCTCACTTCCATTAGCGAAATTTCAGATATAGTGCAGGCCAGCGATGATAATGGTATTTTAAACCTTAAACTGACCTGCCTGTCTTCTGCCGACATCAGAGGCGACATATATAAAAAGGTCAAACAAACAGACTGGATACTTTTAGAGATGCATCAGGAAACCCAGACCCTGGAAAATATTTTCCGGGAACTCACAAGGGAGAATTAATATGCGGCAGGCTTTTTTTATTTTCAAAAGAGAATTTCGAACCTACTTTGTATCCCCAATTGCCTATATTGTTATATCGTTTTTTCTTCTTGTTACGGGATGGTTCTTTTTTACAACATTCTTTCTTTATAACCAGGCAAGTCTTCGTAATTTCTTTTCACTTCTTCCAATTATCTTTTCATTTGTAGTTCCGGCAATTACCATGCGGCTTTTTTCCGAAGAATTCAATGTCGGATCATATGAAACTTTACTTACCATGCCTGTAACATTTCTTGACGTGATTTTAGGTAAATTTCTGGCCTCAGTCGCCTTCATTGCTGCCATGTTGATACCGACTCTTGCCTACCCTCTCACTGTTGGATTCCTTGGGCAGTTGGACTGGGGCCCGGTTGCAGGCGGCTACATAGGAGCAATCCTGCTTGGCGCCGCTTTCTCTGCAATAGGTCTTCTTTCTTCATCTATGACCAGAAACCAGATTATTGCTTTTATTACAGGGATGGCTATCTGCTTCACCCTTGTCCTGATTGATAAAATGCTCTTTTTTCTCCCCCGATTTTCACTGGTATTTTTTCAATATCTGGGCGCAGATCATCATTTTCAAAATATTTCAAAGGGTATTATCGACTCAAGGGATATTCTCTATTTTCTGAGTATAAGCTTTATCGGCCTTTACGGCACACACCTTGTTTTACAGGAAAAAAATTAAGGAGTATATAAATGGTTGTGAATAAACGATCGAAAAATTTTCTTAAATTTTTCATCTATCTTATTGTCATTGTTCTTATAAACTTAGCCGGAACCACACTCTTTTTCAGGCTCGATCTCACGGAAAACGGAACCTATTCCATCTCTAAAGCCAGCCGACAGGTGGTTTCCACTCTCGCAGAACCACTTACAATCAAGGTTTTTTTCACCAAAAACCTTCCTGCGCCCAATAATAATACTGAACAGTATCTACACGACCTTCTTGAAGAATACTCCATATTTGCAAATCAGTATTTTAACTACACCTTTTATGATGTAAGCCCCGATGAAGGAGATATCAGACAGGAAGCAAAGGAAAACCGGGAGCTGGCAGAAAACTATGGAATTCGTCCTGTTCAAATTCAGCTCGTAGAAAAAGATGAAATCAAATTCCAGAAAGCATATATGGGTCTTGTGCTGATACACGGCGATATTATTGAAAAAATCCCTACTATAACGTCCATTGATGGGCTTGAATATAAATTAACTACTGCAATTAAAAAACTGAACAATAAAATAAGTGCCCTGCTAGGCCTATCTGAAAAAATAAAGATTAAACTGTTTCTTTCTTCTTCTTTAAAGATCGTTGCTCCGTATATGAAACTAAACAATCTTTCCGGACTTTCAAAAACAATTGAAGAAATTGTTGGAAACCTTAACAACAAGAGCTATGGAAAGTTGGAGTTTCAATATCTTGATCCCACAAAAGATCCAGGGATAGAGGAGCTCGTAAAAAATTATAACATCCTCAGTCTTAAGTGGCCCGATTTTGCAGACGGTAATATCAGTGCAGGCAACGGCGCCATCGGCCTTATGATGGTCTACAAAGACAAAGCTGTGACAATTCCGCTTCTAAATATTCTCAGGCTGCCTATTATAGGAACGCGGTACGAAATAATTGATATGAACGAACTGCAAGAAACCATCAGCAACCATATCGAATCGCTTATAGATATCAACGAAGAAATAGGTTATCTTACAGATCACGGAACCCTTACTATCCAGGGCGTTTCACCTAATGATCCTGCAAGACAGCGAAATCAAAACAACCTTAACAGTTTCAAGATACTTACTGAACAAAACTACTCGATAAAACCTGTCAACCTTAAGGATAAAAATATTCCCGAGAGCCTTGACACCTTAATTATCGCCAGGCCAACTGAAGCTTTTACCGAATACGAACTGTTTCAAATAGACCAGTTTTTAATGCACGGAAAAAATCTTGCTCTGTTTGTTGATTCTTTCAAAGAGGTTATGCCCGGCGGTCAACAGGGTATGTCTTTCAACCAAGGACCTGTGTATCTTCCCATCAATACCGGTCTGGAAAAACTTCTTAAGCACTACGGAATCAGCATTAAAAAATCCTATGTCATGGATGAAAATTGCTACAAGCAGGAACTGCCACAACAACTCGGCGGCGGTCAAAGGCTCATCTATTTTGCGCCATTTATTAAAAATAAATTTATCAATAAAGACGTCAGTTTCATGAAAAACATAAAACGGCTGATTGCCATAAAGGTATCTCCTCTTGAAATCGACAAAGAACGAATAGAAAAAAATGGTCTTACAGCACACAGGCTGTTTTCTTCATCTGAAAAGTCATGGGAAATGAGTGGACAGATTAATTTAAATCCCATGTTCATTTCTCCTCCACCGGCAGATGAAAAGAAAAGTCTGCCTCTATCATATATTCTTGAAGGCCAATTTCCCAGCTATTTTGCAGGCAAACCTATACCTGAAAAAAAAGTGCCTGAAGATAAACCCTCTGAAATTAATAAAGATAAAACAGACGATAAAAATCAAATCGCCTCGCAGGAAAAAAATCCCGACATCGATTCTCCCAAAATAGAGAGTGAAGGTGAATTTATTTCAAAAGGCAAGCAGGCAAAGATCTTTATCATCTCATCTTCCGATATGCTTACGGATAATGTGCTGGATCAAGAAGGAAGAAGTTCCAACGCTGTTTTTGTTATGAATGTATTTGATTATTTAAACAATCGAGAAGAAATCGCTGTTATGCGCAGCAAAGAGCAGCGGTTTAATCCACTGCAGGAATCAGAGGCAGGAACGAAAACTTTTATAAAATCATTTAATATTGCCGGTCTGCCTATACTTGTGGTCATCTTCGGGCTTTTTGTATTATTTAGACGATATTCTCGAAAAAAACATATCCTGATGATGTTTCAAAAATAAGGACATTCTATGAAGATTAAAAAGGAATATATCATACTTGCTGTCATTACTGCTGCTCTGTTGCTTTATCTGAGTCAACGCAGTACTGACAGAACCCTTTACCAGTTACCGGATGTGCCGGAAATCTCAAATTCAGATATTACGAAAATAGAAATTAATAAAAACAGCACACCCATTGTCATTAGTAAAGAGGGTGACAGTTGGAAAATCGGACCAAAAAAATATCCGGCAGATACATTAAAAGTCAAAAACATGCTCGATGTTATGGGTGAACTTACACTTACAGCCCTTGTGTCTGAATCAAAAAGCTATAATCGTTATAATCTTGATGATGATAATAAAATAACTGTTAAAGCATTTGATAAAGATACGCTTAAGATTGATTTTGATATTGGTAAAGCAGCGTCGTCTTTTCGCCATACTTTTGTAAAAATCACCGGTGACGAGCGGGTTTTTCATGCGCGTGGCAGTTTTAGGGAAAAGTTTGATAAAACCGTGGACGATCTTCGGGATAAAACGGTCCTTGCCTTTAAGCTGAACGAAATCGATAAAATATATATAACCAAAGGCAATAAAGAGATATCTTTCAGCAAAACCAAGCCTCCTTCGGAAATTAAGGAGTCAAAAGAGACTGACACATCGAATCCAAAATCTCAGCAGACGGAAATAACCTGGCAAAATGCTTCCGGGGAAAAAGGGGATAATTCGAAAATTAATCGTCTTCTCACCACCCTGTCAGACTTGAGTTGTGAAAAATATTTATCCGGCCAAAGTGAAGACGAATTAATAAATCCTATATATACCTTATTGCTCAAAGGTACTAAAGAGTATAAACTCTCAATATTCGCAAAACCTGATAAGGCTGACAAAAATTATCCGGCCATCTCCTCGGAAAATAAGTATCCTTTTATTTTGTCCGACTCACAAGTGAAAAGTATAATGGATGACCCAGGTGAAATGCTGGAAAAGAAGAATGAATCATAAAAAAGATTAAAACAATCACGAAAACACGAAATGAGGAAAGCACGAAATAAATATCTTTTCGTGTTTTCGTACTTTCGTGTTTTCGTGATAATTTTTTATTCCCTGCTGAATCTTAAATCGATCATCCGCCCAGATAAGCTTTTTTGACCTCCGGATTTTCGAGCAGTTCGTCAGAAGGTCCTTCCAGCACTACATTGCCGCTCTCCAACACATAACCACGTCCGGCAAATTTCAGCGCCATCCGTGCATTCTGTTCAACCAGCAAAATCGTGGTACCTTCCTGATTAATCTCTGTTAACGCAACAAAAACATCGCGCATAAGCAAAGGCGCCAGCCCCATGGACGGCTCATCGAGAAGCATGATTTTTCTACCGCTCATAAATGCCCTGCCAATGGCCAGCATTTGCTGCTCACCGCCACTCAGGGTACCGGCCTTTTGAATTTTACGTTCATCCAATCGAGAGAATATGGCGAACACTCGCTCAATGTCTTTTGCAATATTTGCTTTATCTCTGCGGGCAAAAGTCGCAAGCTGAAGGTTTTCCAGAACCGTCAGATTGCCGAACAGTCGTCTTCCCTCCGGTACATGGGAAATACCCAACTGGCTGACCACTTTATCAGCAGAATATTTTAGCATATCTTTATCCTGAAAGATCATGCGGGTACCTTCTTCCACCGGCACCATCCGGGAAACGGCCCGTAGTGTCGTGCTTTTCCCAGCACCGTTGGCCCCGATAATCGTTACGATCTCACCTTCATCAATCTTAAAGTTTATCCCGTGGAGGGCTTTAATCTTATCGTAGGATACCTGCAAATTTTCCACTGACAGCAGCATCAGTCTATTGCCTCCTTGCCCAGATAGGCATCAATCACTTTAGGGTTGTTCTGGATTTCTTTCGGCGTACCTTCGGCAATTACCTCGCCGAAAACCAGAGTCTGAATTTCCTGGCAGAGTTCCATGACCACTTTCAGCCGGTGTTCAATTAAAAAAATGGCCAGTCCGAATTTTTTATGAACCTGACGAATGATAGCCATCATCTGAATCAATTCTTCCGGGTTCATACCGGCTGTCGGCTCATCCAAAAAAAGGATTTTCGGATCCATGGCCAACGCCCTGGCCATCTCAACCCTTCTTTGAGCCCCGTAAGGCAGGTTAAGCACATTCTCGAGCGCCAGGTCGCTAATGCCGACAAGTTCCAGGAGGCCATATGCCTTGTCCTCGGCCTCTGCTTCCTGTCTCCTTCGTTTCACTGTTCCAAAAAAAGCGCCTGCCAACCCGTAGGTCATCTTCGAATACTGGGACATGATCACATGTTCGAGAACGTTCATATGTCTCCACAGCAGCAGGTTCTGAAAAGTTCGGCCGAGCCCTGCGGAAGCAATCTGGTGGGGCTCTAGTCCCACAAGATTCTCACTTTCCAGTTGCACGGACCCTTCAGTGGGCTTGTGAATACCGGTTATCAGATTAAAAATAGTCGTCTTGCCTGCTCCGTTGGGACCGATGAGTCCTCGTATCTGGCCCGGCTCAATCTGAAGGTCGTAGTTATGAACAGCCCGCAGTCCGCCGAAATAGTGAGTCATTTTCTCTACCTGAAGCAATGACATATTATACCTCTTTTCTCTTTTTCTTTTTAGGCTGGATCAACTTCAACACATTAAACTCCTTAAAGGCGATCAGTCCTGTCGGACGATAGATCATTACCAGGATGAGAAGCAGCGGAATGGCAATCCATTTAAAAAGTTCCAAAGGCCGCAGGGCTTCGCCGAGCAGGCTCAGGCTCACGGCCCCCACAATAGACCCGTACACCGAATTCAGGCCGCCGAAATAAACCATTGCCAAAACCTCGGCCAGTTTCTGAATACTAAACGATGCAGGATTCACATAACCCAGTACATGGGCAAACAGCCCCCCTGCCACGCCGGCCCAAAAGGCGGCAAACATGTAGGCCACAACCTTTGTACGCTTGGTATTGACAGTCATTGCATTGGCAGCCGTTTCTTCATCCCGTATAGCGTTAAGTGCCTTGCCAAGGGTGGAACGTACAAAATTGTTGATTACCCAGATACAGACAACGGTCCAGGTAAAAACCGTGGGCAGGTTTGCCCAGTCCGGCTGGCTGCTAAGTCCGCGCGGTCCACCTACAAATTCCAGGTTTTCAATCAGGCTTTTAACAATAAACATAAACGCCAGAGAGATAATCGCAAGGTAATCTCCCCGGGTTCTGAAAGAAGGAATTGCAACGATCAATGCACCAACGGCAGCTACGCAACCGCCAAAAATGAGTCCTATGGGAAACAGGAATGGGCCTAAAAAAGAAGGCATAAGCGCTTGGCCAAACATGCTGTCGTTAACAAAAAGGGATACAGAAAAAACCGAAGCGGTATAGGCACCAAGCGCCATAAACCCTGGATGTGAACATGAAAACTCTCCCATATAACCGTTTATCACGTTCAGGCTTACGGTCACCATGATAGCGATCAGGGTAAATTTGAGTGTTAGAAGCCGGTAGTCGCTCATTCCTGTCCAGATATGAAAAATTGCGTAAAGCAGCACCAGGTGGACAAGTACGGATCCCTGCATTGAAAAATTAATCAGTCTTTCCGCCAGCCGGTTAGCCGGTGCAAGTGTCAATCGTGCAACAATACCGATGGGCAAAAGAAATATCAACGAAACATAAAGCATGCTGCTGGGAACAAGCATCGGTTTTTTAAGCATGATTAAAAAGCCAAAAAGTGCCGGGATTTTTGGCAGACCCAAAGCCCATGCCAGCGGTGTTCCCACAATTTGTTCCAGAATAACCGCAACCAGTGTGCCGAAAAGCCACCCCAGGATCGGAACCCTGGCAAACGTCTCCAGGATTTTGCTTTTTAATCCTGCTTCAGGTGTAGATAATTCGCTCGTTGTTACTTCCATTTAAATCCCTTTCAATAAATAGCCGTTACTAAAGTCTCAACTTGGCACTGTACGGCTCGCCAAAAAAACCGTAGGGTCTGAAAGTCAGAATGAGTAGTACAATTGAATAAGCGATTATATCCCGCAAGGTAGATGGAAAGATCATCGCCACGAAGATTTCAATAAACCCGAGTAAAAATCCAGCCAGTGTCGCCCCCATAATCGAACCTCTTCCACCCAGAATTGCAGCCACAAAGGCCTTCCAGCCAAATATAATTCCCATGTACGGATCGAGTACAGGATAGGCAACTCCAAAAAGAATACCGGCCACGGCGGCCAGGGCTGACCCTATCGCAAATGTCATGGCTGCAATACGGTTGATCGATACACCCATCAAGGGCACAACCACAAAATCAAAAGCCATAGCACGCATTGCCATCCCCCAGCGGGTTTTTTTAATAAACAGATGCAAAGCCAGCATAAACGAAAGCGAAACGGCTACAATCATAATTTTTTTATTGGTGATGAATACACCGTAGACATTATAGGTCACGGTTTCGATCAAAGGCGGAAACGCTACACGCTGTGTGCCCATACCCCACAAAATGAGCATTTCGAGAATAATACCAATCATTAAACCTGTAATGGCTGCCGATGCACGCGGCGCCTCCCGCAAGGGACGATATCCCACACGTTCTACGAACATGCCCACAAAAGAAGTTAAAAACATGGAAAGAAGAATAGTCAGCACCAGCACAAGCCACCCGGGTAAAGCAAAAGAACACAATGATGCCAGCGCCATCAGACCCATTGCAACACCAAAACCGATATATGCCCCGACCATGAAAATATCGCCGTGTGCAAAATTAAAGAGCATCATAATGCTGTACACCATGGAATATCCCAGGGCGATAAGTGCATAGAAACTGCCCCACTGCAAAGCGTTGATCAGGTTCTGGAAGAAATATACCATCTTGCTTTCCTCTCGTTCTTTCAAAAAAGCGGGCTCAGGGTTTATCGCCCTGGCCCGCTTTTGATATAACGTAATACTTCAGACTTTAAAAAGCCTTTACGGACCTCAGGTCACAATATGAGATCTCTCCTGCAATATTTCTTTATAAATTATTCATGCCCATCTTAAGGACAGATAGACTTGTAGAACTCGAACTCACCTGCATCGCTGATCCTGACGATAACGGCACATTTTTTCGGATCGCCTTCCTCTGTAAAGGTCATATTACCTGTGATGCCTTCAAATTCCTTGATCTTCGCAAATGCGTCCCGAACTGCCTGGCGGTCTTTTTTCAGATCACCGGTAATCGAATCGCAAGATTCAATAGCTTTTTGAGCAAGGCGTATTGCATCCCAGGTCAGAGCTCCAACATCGTCCGGAATATATCCGTGTTTCTTGTTATACCTGTCGATAAATTCCTTGGTGGCCCCTTTGGCGCCTGCTGCTGCATAATGGGTGCTGAAAAACTGCCCGAAGCAGTCTTTCCCGCACAACTTTACTGTTTCTGCAGAACCCCAGCTATCACTGCCTACAATCGGTTTGTCCCATCCGAGCTGATGAGCCTGCTGTACGATTAAAGCCACTTCATTATAGTACTGCGGAGTAAACAATACCTCAGCGCCAGATTTGATTATCTTTGTCAACTGAGAACTGAAATCGGCGTCCTTAGTGGTAAAGCTTTCATATGCCACCACTGAACCGGCACCGTTCAACTCTTCCCAAGCCGCTTTAAAAAACTCTGCAAGACCTTTTGGGTAATCACTGGCGACATCATATAAAACAGCTGCCTTTGTATATCCGAACTCGTTTTTTATGAAATTGGCAACAACCGGCCCCTGAAACGGATCAAGAAAGCATCCTCTGAAAACAAATGGTCTGTCTTTGGTTGTTTTCGGGTTTGTTGACCATGGACTGATCATCGGAGTTTTATATTTGTTAGCCACTTCGCCCGCAGGCACTGCCTGCTTGGAAGATTGGGGACCCACAATCACAAGGACTTCATCCTCTGTAATCATTTTGGTGTTTGCTTTTACAGCTGATTCCGCTTTTGCCTCATTATCCTCTATTACCAGCTCTACCTCGTACTTTTTTCCTCCTACTTCAAGTCCGCCTGCGGCATTAATATCTTCGAGCCACATCTGGGCGGCAAACTTTGTGCCTTCCCCTACCTTGGGAATATCCCCGGTAATAGGAGCGTTAATGCCGATCTTGATTGTCGTTGGCGCCTTTGGACCACAGGCGAAAATAAATAGACCAACTACAAGACAGCAAACAATACCTATAAATAATCCTTTTTTCATCACTACCTCCTTTGTTTACCCTGCCACTTTTAAAATGCTGTTTAAAAAAACAACAAAACCATATCCAGCTTTCGAATTGAGACCTTTGAAAAATGGTAATTTTCGAAGTCTGCGCTTATCTGCTTGAGTTCAAGGAAGGCGAAAATTTCAACCACAGGAATATATAGAATATTTCGAGGATTGAAATTTGAGCCTGACGCAGAAATCGGGCAAAAAGTGCCGTTTCGAAGTCTACGCTTATCTGCAAAGGTCTCAAATTGTGCCTGATAGCACAGTGACATAACTAAATCAACCTGTAAACCAAAAAAAATATTACCCATGCAAAGATCTGTCCAGCGCCTTGAATGATGTTTCCTGCATGACTTCAGAGAAAGTAGGGTGCGCATGAATGGTTTCAGCCAGGTCTTTTACACTGCATCCGCTCTTAATGGCCAGAGTGCCTTCGGCAATAAGATCGGTTGCATGCGATCCAACAATGTGAACACCTAAAATCCTGCCGGTATCAACATCTGATACTATTTTTGCCATACCGGCAATTTCTCCTGCAACCTGGGCCTTTCCCAGTGTCCGGAAAAGAACGCTGTCCGAACGCACATTGTCATTTATCTTTTTTGCCTGCGCTTCAGTCAGCCCGACGTTTGCTACTTCCGGCATTGTGAAAATTGCGCCGGGCACAGCGGTATAGTCCATTTCCTTACTTCCACCCATGGCATTTTCAGCAGCAACAATCCCTTCTGCAGAGGCAACATGTGCAAGCATAACTTTGGCTGGCCCAAGCACATCACCTATTGCATACACACCGGCGATACTGGTTTCCATCTTCTCATTGGCAATTATCCATCCCTTTTCATCCGTTTTAAGCCCTATGTTTTCAAAGCCAACATTGCCGGTATTCGCTTTGCGCCCTACGCACACCAGAATCTTATCGACTTCCTCTATTATAGGTTCTTTATCTTTATCAGAAGCTTTTTCTAAAAAAGGAGACGAACCGATTGTCACAGAAAGCTTACCATCTTTATCTTTGTAAGATTCCACGACCCTGTTGACAATAAATCTAATTTTTCGCTTTTTCATTTCACGCTGCAAAACCTTTGAGCAGTCCTCATCAACCGATGGAAGCGGCAATATTCTTGACAAAGCCTCCACAACAGTCACTTTGGAACCCAGGGCGGCAAGTACAGATGCAAACTCACAACCTATAACACCACCTCCGACAATGAGTATCGATTCCGGAATTTCGCGTAAGTCAAGCGCTTCATCGCTCGATATAATCCGATCCCCGTCAAAGGGTATCGATGAAAGGCTTATCGGATATGACCCTGTTGCTAAAATCAGGCTGTCATAAGATATTTCAATTATATTTCCGTCTTTTGGTTTTACAGTAGTCAAGCCAGGCTCTTTGATAAAACCATTCCCTTTCAGGTAATGAATCTTATTTTTTTTCAAAAGCGTGTGGATCCCATCGGCCTGGCTCTTAATCACCCTTTCCTTTCTATCCATAAGTTTAAGCAAGTCCGGTGTCACTGTCCCGTTTGAATGGATGCCGAATTCCTCGGCTCTGCGGAAGTTTTCCAGCATTCCGGCGGTTTTTATCATCACTTTAGAAGGAATACATCCCCAATTAAGACAAGTTCCGCCAATCTTGTCCTGTTCGATAACAGTTACGTCAGCACCAAGCTGTGCGGCACGTATTGCAGCGATATACCCGCCGGGACCTGAGCCTATTATACTTATTTTTTTCGCCATGCTTTTTAAACCTCCCCTTACTATCAGTCCTTTTATAGAAGATTCTGTTCTTTTTATAACAAAAAACTCAATACTGAAAACGCTAAAGAAGGAAAACACAAAATAAATTTTTTTCGTGCTTTAGTCATAAATAAATTTGACTCTTAACAACATTTTCTCTATTCTTCAATAGTTAGTATCTGAGTTTATACCTGCATATTAAATGAAAGGGACCTTTAAATAAAATGACAAAACTTCATAAAACTATTTTTTATGACCGTCATGTAAATCTTGGGGCCAATATTGTAGAATTTGGCGGCTGGGAAATGCCGATTCAGTATGATTCAGGAATTGTCCAGGAACATCTTGCCACCAGAAAGCACGCCGGACTTTTTGACGTTTCTCACATGGGCCGCTTTGTTATCAGGGGTAAAGACTCGTTAACTTTTCTGCAGCATGTGCTTTCCAACAATGCGGCGGCCCTCGAAATAGAAGAAAGCCAGTACACCATTATCCCCAACGAGCAGGGAGGTGCGATTGATGATGCCTATCTTTATCGCTTTTTAGAAGATGAGTATCTGCTGGTTGTGAACGCCTCAAATCGGGAAACGGACTGGAACCATTTAAACCTGCATCTTAAAAAGTTCAACGAGGTAGAAATGGTTGATCGCACTACCGATCTGGCCATGATCAGCCTCCAGGGCCCTTTATCAAAAAATATCCTTTTGGATGTCATAGATGTCGGGCACCTGCCTGAACCACGGAGGAATTGTCTGGCAACCGCTGCAATAAATGGAGCCAAAGTTCAAATCGCAAGAACCGGATACACTGGAGAACCCATCTGTTTTGAAATCTTTGTTAACACTGAAAATTCATTAATGATCTGGGATCTGTTGATAGAACGTGGCGCCCAGCCTGTCGGCCTGGGAGCCAGGGATACCCTGAGACTTGAAGCATGCCTTCCTCTGTACGGACACGAATTGGGAGATGATCCTGAAGGCAACGAAATCCCTATCTTCGCATCGAGTCTTTCCAAATTTGCAGTCAGCTTATCTCCCCTGAAGGAGAATTTTATCGGCCGTCAGGCCCTTGAAAAACAATTTAAAGCTCTGAAGAAAATAATAAACGACGACTTTTCGCTTATAAAAGACCTCCCACGCATGATCATGCCGGTAACCATCGTGGGCAAAGGCCTGGCCCGCAGCGGGTATAAGGTTTTCCATAATGGTGACCACGTCGGATATGTAACCAGCGGCACGATGGTTCCCTACTGGAAGTATGAAGGGGTCGGTATTTCCTCTAAAATTACTGATGAAAAAGGACTTCGGGCAATCTGTCTGGCATTTATAAATAGTGACCTTGGCGAAGGAGATAAACTGCAGATAGAAATCAGGAGCAAAATGACCGATGCAGTTGTCGTTCCCTACCATATGAGAAGCGAAGCGCCACCTTTTGCCCGAGCTATTTCCCACGATCAGATCAGACAGGAAAAACCGGATTTTCCGAATAAAGAAACAGCGAAGAAGGTCCGTTCATTGCTTAATGAAACGATTGAAAATACACTCTGGCGACAGCAGGAATGTATCAATCTTATTCCATCGGAGCAGACTCCTTCTGAAATGGTAAAACTTCTTTCGATTATGGACCCTGTCGGCCGTTATGCCGAACATAAGCAGGTTATGGCTTTCAACGAAGCTGAGGTTTTTTACTACCAGGGAACCGAGTTCATTGCCAACGTTGAAGAAATGCTTAAAAATGAATTGCGCCTTTACCTTGAATGCGCCGAGGTTGAAACACGCCCTGTCTCCGGCCAGATGGCAAATACAGCGTTATTCAGTGCAATGGTAGATTTTTTAAATAGGGCGGACAGGAAAAGCGAACAAAGAAGAATCCGTAAAGTATTAAATAATCACATCATCAAGGGTGGTCATCTCAGCGCCCAGCCCATGGGTGCTTTACGAGATTTTGTCGCCCGTAACCCTAAATGGGAAAAGCCTGCGGTGGTTAATTTTCCGGTTCATGAGGATAACCCTTTTAAAATAGATGTTGGCGCTTGTGAAAATATTATTGAAGAGCACAAACCTGAACTGATTATTTTCGGCAAAAGCATGACTCTTCATAAGGAACCCGTAGCCCGGATACGGTCATTCGTTGATGAGCTGTCCATTGATTGCGTAATTCTGTATGACATGGCCCATGTTCTTGGCCTTGTCGGGCCTTATTTTCAGCAGCCTTTTAAAGAGGGAGCCGACATCGTTACCGGATCCACGCATAAGACATTTTATGGCACCCAGCGTGGAATAATCGGGACGGATTATACAGATGAAGATCCGCGTTATGAATTATGGGAAGCCATTCAACGCAGAGCTTTTCCAGGCAGTGTTAGTAACCATCATTTGGGCACGATGCTCGGTCTGCTCATGGGCACCTATGAAATGAATTACTTTAAGGATGAATACCAGAGGAAAGTACATGCAAATGCAAAATCCTTTGCAAAAGCTCTTAAGGATTGCGGCCTTAATGTTGCCGGAGACCCCGATATCTCATATACTGAAACCCACCAGGTGATCCTTAATGTCGGTTATTCCAAAGGTCCTGAATTTGCGCAACAAC
>RCNC010001143.1_pt1 | contig 27166 bp, 33 predicted proteins | sample 2041301 | NCBI WGS metagenome assembly RCNC01 (sample SAMN09708231, study PRJNA481090) | Marine sediment metagenome, whole genome shotgun sequencing project. | biome: marine sediment; feature: ocean; material: sediment; isolation source: Sewage treatment plant 13A marine sediment (STP13A) ... | reverse complement strand
CGACAGATCCACGGGTATGCCTGTGTTTTTTGCGAACCCTTCTCCATCAAGGTTTCGGCACACCTCTTCGGGAAAAATCGCTCAGTTCAGGTCTAATGCTGTCCCGGAACTGTCATGGCTGTTGATGTGAGTCGGGTGATATGTTATTTCTGTCTCAAAGATGATGTTTTGGGAAGGTGACGGAAGATGGCCAAGAAGGTGTATGCTATTGAGTTGAAAAATAATTTGTCCGAGCTGGATCATATCTGCCGGACCTGTGAAGAGATAGGTCAATCCCTTGGTGTTTCGGACAAGTTGATTTTTGAAATGAATCTTGCCCTCGACGAACTGTTCACCAACATCATTTCATATGGCTTCCAGGATTGTCTGGAACACATCATCAAAGTGACCATCACAACCGAGGGAGATCAACTGGAAATTAGAATAGAAGACGATGGTGTTCCATTTAATCCCTTGGAGTCCAAAACACCTGATTTTCAGTGTGGTGTCGAAGAGTGCAAGATCGGCGGGCTGGGAATTCATCTCATCAAGAAACTGATGGACGATATGCAGTACCAAAGGGTTGCGGATAAAAATATTCTTATTCTCAGGCGAAAAATACGAAAAGAAAACTGAGGAAGACAACCGGGACGTTATTTTGCCAAAGGCTATAACGGTAAGTTTTCAGGTACCAGAAATGAAAGAGGGTAAGTCGTTTTCAAGAGAAAAAAAACTATAAAGTAGTACTGGAGGTACGCCCATGGAGATAATTGTAGAAAAACAGGATGCTGTCAGTGTTTTCAAGCTCAACGGCCGACTTGATTCCAACACGTCCCAGGGCTTTGAAGAAAAGGTTTTTGGCGCGATATCGGACGGATCGATACATATGGTGATCGATTTCAAAGACATTGATTATATTTCCAGTGCGGGACTGCGCGTCATTCTGAAAGCCACCAAGGCGCTCCACCGGGAGAAAGGCCAGATCATGCTTTGCTCCATGCAGGATTATGTGAAAGAAGTCTTTGAAATAGCCGGCTTCGATACATTCCTGCCGATTGTGGGAAGTATGGATGAGGCGCTCAAAGCATTTTAACTGCAAATGCTGTTCAGGCTTTTAGGCTGTAGACTATTAGGCAGTTAGCTTGCTTATATGGGGCACAGGTTGGCTGCTCACAATTTTATTTTTCAGCGTATAGGGGTTGTCAGAAAAACGGTCCGATTGAGGACCGTTTTTCTGCTACAAACCCTTATGCCGCCATCCTATTTTCGGAACATTATTATGACAAGCGGTATAAAAGCCTATATACCTATAAATTCGTTTCACGAATTTATTCTTGTAGCCCAATCAACCCTCGTTTGCCCAGATCCCTGAGAAACTGTGTGACGGCTACCTCTGCTTCCCGGTTTTCCAGTTGATGGTTTTTGGCAAAAGCGCCCACGATATCACGAACCGTTCGTTTCCCATCGATCATTTTCCAGACTTCGGTTCCCAGGCTGTCTAACTGCAGCTTTCTTGATCCAATCCGTGGGGAAGATCCCTTGAACCGCTGCATCCATTTTGCCATCCAGGGCCGCATGGTGACGGGATATTGGATGATGACAACCCCGGAGCCCAGCGTTTCTTCGGAGCTTTCCCTATTTTTGACAGGTGTCAGAGTAAGCGACTGACTTTTTGTCAATTGTGAATCGGTGGGATGATTTTTCAGAAGCTTCATGTTGGGTGATGTTTTTTTTAAGGCTTTCGTGACCACAAGCCGTTGGTCGAAAGCCGAGTGGGATTTATATCGTAACCACAATAGCTTTAAGCTGTTAAATTTTTGGCTAAAACACAACATGTTCACGACGATCCGACGAAATAATTCTTACAGATATCTGTCATCATATCCGCGTCAATGGGCTTTTTGCTGTCCAGGCGGATTCCCAGGATCCGATTTTCTTCCATCACATGCCAAACACGCCCCCAATGGAATGTCGGTTTTTGCCTGAACCGGTATAGCCAATGGTGCCCCACGGAAATTGTGTTTGATAGCCATTCTACAGCAGGGTGTTCAAGGAAAGATGTGGTGGCTATGTTTTCCAGGCTGCATCCCAGCGCGCTTGCCGCAAATTGTGACAGACCGCTTTGCGACAGAAATGCAGATGCCGGTGCCCAGCGAAACAGCTTGACCGTTTGAAATCCGCTAGAAAATGCGAGCGTGTAGTTGCCGGGCTTAAATTGGTAATGGTTCAGCTGAAAGACCTTGGGCAACAGGGCGTGTATGTCAAACACGGCCCATGCTGTCTGGGCATCGTTTCGATGATCCTGCAGGCTTTTCAACATGCCGAGAATTGCCTCATCGCTTATGTGGCCGTCTATATTGAAAATCTGGAACATGATGGCGGTCTTACAGGAAGGGCAGAACAAGATGGCACCCCGTCCATTGTCAAGCGCCGACTGCCACGAAAATCCCTTGGCGATAAAAGATGAAAGAGCGTTTTTCCAGCTGGGGGGCAGATGCCATTCTTCAAGGGTCTTATCGGGGTGATGCTTTTGTCGGGCGATGAGCTTTTTCAGGTGTGAACGGTGGGAGAAATGACCTTTCACTGGCCCCCACTTGATTTCCATGGCGGGGCTGGCATGATTGTCGAAAAATAGATGCCGGGTGTCAATCCGTGCGAGTTCCCATGTGGATGGGACCGATAAGTGAATGCCATTCCAGGCAATTTTTTTCAGCATTCCGGTCATTCATTCTCGTATCATGAAATGTTCGGGCTACCTGGGCACAAAGAGATCCCACCCGGTCTGCTCGAGCACAAGCTCCCGGGATTCGGAGGCGCTATCGCCGGCTTGCTCCAAGGACTCTTTTTTCCAGTGACATTCACAGTCTGATTCAAGCAGACTGGTCATGGTGAGCTTGATGGCATTACCCATTTTTTCGTCTTCGTCCCTGGCGTTGTACTGCAGGGTCAGGCTGATTTTATTGTTGTCTTTATCCATGAATGACCACTTCCATGCGATGACGATGTGAAAGGGGTCTCCCCTGTATTCATAACTTTTGCCGAAACGGGAATCGATCTGCTTTTTCAGCTTTTCATGAAATGACTTGCTGCCGTCTCTGTATTTGAGTTTTATCCGAACGACACGGTTTTTTGGAGTGGTACAGGTTCCGTATGCGATGAGGCCGCTTTTAAACCCTTTTATGGACCTTATTTCAACTTCCCGGATATTCTCCCTGTGCCGAATGGGAAGAGATGTATCCATTTGGACAAAATCAGCGAATTCGGCGATATCATGGCCCAGGATAAATGGTCCCAACTGGTGAGGTGTTCCCGCAAAGCTTGTTCCGGAAATTGCCAGGATGAGGATGGCTATCCAGAGAGTATAATATTTTATCATGAGAGTCGTTCCCGTGTATTTACCGGTAATTTACCAATACTATACTCTTAACATATGGCAGAATACCGGTTTGTAAATATTGAGCAGCCAGGCTGTAGGCTGTTAGGCAATTAGGCTGAAGGCGTTTTACAGCTAACAGTCTAACAGTCTACAGCCTAATATCCTGAAATTTAAAGTTTTCCCGAGCGGAATATCGATATCACCAGCAACAGGCCGAGAAATGTGGCCAGGCAGTAGCCCATGAGACCGAGCAGGGTTGTCATGGAGACGGTATGGCTAAACAGGGTTACATTGAATTCCATCAGACCCTGGGCTGCGTTGAGCACCAGTGCCGCGGCAATCAAAGAAGCGGATATCACCATACCCAGGACAAGCCGGTTGAGGCCTTTTTCAAATTTGTCATCCATGCCCTGTATACCGGTATGCTGTAGCTCAATCCGGTTCTTGCCCAGAGCCGTCATTTTCAGAATGTCATGCAGAAACTTAGGCACCAGACGCATGTAGCCGCTGAAATATCGCGCATCCCGTTCCATGCTGTTGAGTATTTTCTGTGCATCGTACCCACGTTCCAGAAGTGCTCTGGCATAGGGTCTGGTTACCTCCAGCAGGTTGGCATCACTGTCGAGGATTTTTCCGAGGGCTTCGGTCTGGATGAAGGTTTTCAGCAGCAATAAATAGTTTCTCGGCAGGCGGATCTGGTGTTTCAACACTACCCGCATTAGCTGATCGTACACATCTTTCGCGGAGATGGTCTTCAATGACCTTCCATAAAAGGGTTCGCTGATATCTTTGAGATCGATACGAAATGCATCCATGTCGATGTGTTCCGGATCGATGAGTCCGGCACCAGCAAAAGCGTCAATGATCATGACGTAATCGTGTTCGGCATATCCAAGGAAGATATTGGCAATCTGCATCATGGACTCTTCGTCCAGATACCCCGTGATCCCGAAATCCACCAGGCCCACACGACCGTCATACATCACAATGGTATTCCCCGGGTGGGGGTCTGCATGGAAAAGCCCAAATTCCATCAGTTGGCGGGAGAAGCTTCGCAGTCCGATCATGGCAATTTCTCCGGGATCGATACCATGCTTCCGAATGGTTTCGACTTGATCCATTTTGATTCCGTCGATATGTTCCATGACCAGGACCGACTTGGTTGTATAGGCCCAATGAACCTTGGGGATGACCAGCTCATGGCTCTCCTTGAAATAGCCGGAGAAGCGTTCCATATGGCCCGCCTCGGTCAGCATGTCGAGTTCCTTGAAAATGGTTCGTTCAAACTCGTGAGCCAGATTGATAAAACCGATTTTTTGTCCAATGTCGAGTCTGCGCTCCAGCTTTTCAGCCAGTGTGAGCATGAGTCCGATGTCTTGCCTGATTTTTTTTTCGATTCCGGGCCGGATGATTTTTACGGCTACCTTTTCACCCGTATGTAACTCTGCCATATGGACTTGTGCCACAGAAGCTGCTGCCATGGATTCGGGGTTGAAAGATTTAAAAATGTCATCCACACTCTCTCCGAATTCACGTTCTATCACTTCTCGAATTTCTTCGAAAGCCACCGGTGGTACACTGTCCTGGAGTTTGATGAGTTCCTGTATGTATTCGGGTGGGAAAATATCTGCCCGGGTGCTCATCAACTGCCCCAGCTTGATGAAACTGGGACCCAGTTCTTCGAGTATCCTCCGGATTCTGACGGGAGACGGAAATCCCGATTTTAGAGGGTACTTGGTGTTGTCAGGGCTTGTTATGCCATTCGATCCCTGTCTGAACAACCGGTCCATGAAATCACCAAGCCCATGTTTCACCATGATACGAGAGATATGTCCCAGCCTTCGCATGCCGCGCATGCGGCGCATTCTATCGACAAACTTCATATGATCGGCCTGTTATCCATTTATTGAATGTTGATCTATATTGATTTGTTGTTGCTCTGATACCTTTAATATCTTTTCACTGATATAGTCATTTGCTGCGCGTTATTTGCACTTCGTGCGTAATTGATTGTTGCTTTTAGCTCTTGGCTGAACCTAAAACTTAACACTTAAAACCTAAAACCATATATTACACTCAGGTTCTGTTCTTATTCGCTACCTGTCTCATCGTTCGTTTCAGTTGTCCGTAAACTCCGCCAGCTCTCAACGATCTCTTTGAGCTTGTCCTTTTCAGCAATATAGCTTTCAATATAACCACAGTCGGTACAAACGTAGTTGTCCAGAGCGGCCATGGAAAGTATGCTGACCGGAATGGAATTGCTTCCGAAAGGACCATTTTTTAAGGGGATCTTATCACCACAGTAGATTGATTCGGATCCACATTTGGGGCAAGTACCGTTTTTCACGATGACCTCCTTGGTATATGGGTGTAGTTATCTGCCGGTTGCGGTTCAACCCTCAAAAATACTGTAGTATTTTGAGGACTTGAAACGAGTGCCCAATGCAGGATTTGGATCAAAAAACATTTTTTGACAGCATCTAATATGGCTCAATAACCTATTTGTGTCAAAGGAAAACTATGAGCATAAAGCGATAAGCAATAAGCAAAAAGCCCTAAGCAGCTTACAGCTTATCGCTTTACGCTCACATCCTACAAAGACTTGCTCTATAGTCAAAACTAAGGTAGACATGACTATAAACGCTCAATTTAGGGTAAAGATAAAATCCATGCCTATGAATGAAGGAGCAACATCTAAATTGTCAGACTGGCTGGAACAGCTCAAGCGCTTTCTCGCTCTTTCGCGCACCCCTCATGGTCTGCTGGACATGGCAACACCGGCATTTGCCGTGTTGCTCTATCTCGGGGGCTTTCCCCGCATCCATGTGGTGGTGATCGGTCTGCTGACAGCGTTTGCAGGCTATACAGCCGTGTATGCACTGAACGATATCATCGATTTTCGAACCGATAAAGCAAAAGGTGGTGAAAGCGTTCTAACGGCTGAAAACTATCTCGATTCTCTGATGGTAAGGCATCCCATGGCGCAGGGGCTCCTGACCTACCGGCAGGGTATATTGTGGGCGTTGGGCTGGTCCCTGGTTGCTCTGGTTGGTGCCTATCTTTTAAACCCCATGTGTGTGGTCATTTTTTTATTTGGGGCCGCCCTGGAAACCCTCTATTGTCTTTTATGGCACGTAAGTCCCTGGCGGTCCGTGGTGACCGGGTTTGTCAAGAACTCAGGACCTGTGGCAGCGCTATTTGCCGTCGATCCCCAGCCCTCCCTGTTATTTACGGGTCTCCTTTTTTCGGGTCTTTTTTTCTGGGAAATCGGTGGGCAGAACATCCCGGCTGACTGGTCCGATATCGAACTGGATCGTCAATTCAAAGCGAAAACCATACCGGTGCAACTGGGTGAGGAAAAGGCGGCTCTTCTGGCGCTGTCGGCCCTGACTATTTCGGTTCTTTTGATTTCGTTTCTCTTTATGCTGAACTTCCCGGCATGGAAATGGACCGCTTCCCTTTCAGTCTTCAGTGCCGGCATCTATCTGCTTCTGATTCCAGTTGTAAAACTTCTTCTGACCCGGGATAGGGAGCAGGCCATGGCACTTTTTAACCGGGCAAGCTATTTTCCGCTCACGTTATTATGTTTAACATTATTGATGATAGGGATAAGGAGTTTTTCATGAAAGCATGCAGGTTCAACGTTCCTCTGGCCGGTATCGGTATCCTTTTTTTCGGTCTGCTGATTTTTTCAGTTTGTTTTACCGGTGTCTGCTGGGCAACGGAAGACAAGGTGGATTGCGATATCCAGTCAGGCGGTTGCCGGAAGCACATCAACGGCAGAACCATCGATCTGAATATTTTCCCCAAACCCGTGAAAGCCATGAAAGACTTGATGTTCCAGGTAGAGATAAGCGGTAATCCGCTCTCCAAAGCGCCCTTCATCGATTTGGGTATGCCCGCCATGAAAATGGGACCGAATCGGGTAACACTCAAAGAAAACGGTGCCGCCACGTATGGGGGGCAGGGTGTAATTGTCCGCTGCAAAAGCGGCAAGACCATCTGGCAGGCCACGGTCACCCTGCCGGATGTGGGCAGTGTCGTGTTCACTTTCGATGTTATCTACTAGCTCCATATATATTCTCTTCTTTACAACCGGTGTGACCATTGGTTTCGGGCACTGTATCGGTATGTGCGGGCCTATCGTTATCTCGCTTTCACTGAATTTAAAGGGTGGCCCATCGGTCTGGCCCCATCTGTTTTACAATATCGGCCGAACCCTGACTTACGGTCTCCTGGGTGCAATCGTGGGCGGCATGGCCTCTTTCACCCGCTTTGCAGAAAGTATCGAGGGTTTACAAAAAGGGGTCATGGTGGCTGCGGGCGCCATCATCCTTCTGATGGGTCTCGCCATGACCGGCTGGGTACGTACCAGTATTATCTTCCGGGCGGCCCCCCCGATCGGCAACTTCATCACCAGGGTTTTTAAACGGCTGTTGCAGAAAAAGAAGCGATCCCTGATGTATCTGCCCCTCGGACTACTTCTCGGGCTGCTGCCCTGCGGACCGGTATATACCGCCCTGCTTGCGGCGGCACGCTCCGGAATGGAGGCAGACACCACCCTGGGCGGAATGCTATCCGGATCGGGTCTCATGCTCTGTTTCGGTCTTGGCACCATTCCGGCGCTTTTCCTGGTTTCGAGACTCACAGACCTGCGCTGGCTGCGACATCGGGAAAGGGTTTACCAGATCGGTGCCGTGTTGATGATGGTGGTGGGTGTCTATTTTATCTGGCAGGGGCTGCGGTTTTAAAATCAGGATATTCTCCCAATTTTTAAGCATATCACTCGAATCCTGGACCCCTGGACCCCTGGATCCTTCATTTAGATCAATTCTTTTGGAATTTCCTTCCCATGAAAATGAACACGGACAGCAGAACGTGTTGATCGGTTGTAGATGGGTTGCGTTAAAAAGGCCGGTTGATTTAATCACCCCAAAGATGATACCAAACATAAAAGGGGTATCTGAAAATTTATCTGTTCCTAATAGGTTGATACGACAGATATATTCGTCCCCGGATCATGTATTGCGCCTTTTGTGAAGGGTCGTTTTTCCAAGGAAGGTTTACGACCTTATTATAATGGGAGTTAGCCTGGTTAAAAACTACCGCACTCAGTTCCGAGAGATAATCGCCAGAGGCTCCCCCGAAAAGCTGCTGAATATTTTTGCGGTGTAAAGTTAATCAGGCTTGAGAGGACACAGAACCGAGACAGTAGACCCCAATGTTGCATAAACAACATGGCAAAAGATAACTAATTGGTTGTTATTATAACCAATATCATAGGGAAAACACCATTTTCTGGATATTCCACCAGGTGAATTCAAAGGATGATGTCGATTTTGCCATGTTGTTTACCCTACGGGAAAGGCCGGAGGACATCAGATCCGGTGTTGTCAAGGGATCGCGGTAAACAACTACAGCGTCACCCTCGACGTCTTGGCTCTGAAGCCCTCCGGCTTTTGCAACGTTGGGGTTAATTGTTACGTTGGGGTTTGGAGGAGGAAAGAAATCCAATGCGTTGGAAAAGATATGTGACAATCGGTGTTGTGACAATCGTTATCTTGATCGTGGCCGGCTATGTCTACCTGAATACCTATGACTACAATAAACTAAAACCGCTGGTTTCACAATTGGTTGAGGAAGCCACGGGCCGCAAACTGAGTCTGGGTGGCGACGTAGATTTCAAATTCGGATTTGCGCCGGCGCTGGTGGTGACGGATGTGGCGCTGGCCAACGTCTCCTGGGGCTCGCAGCCGCAAATGATCGAAATTGAGCGGCTGCAGGCACAGGTACGGCTGCTGCCCTTGTTGTTTAAGGATGTGGCTATAAAGAATATCAGCCTTTCTGGTGTCAAGGTGTTGCTTGAAAAGGGGCCCGAATCGCAGGGTAATTGGGACTTTCCTGCTGAAAGCAATTCGACCGGCAGTATTGGGGCGTTTAAACCAACCGCCATAGAAGTAAACCGTGTCAGCATCGAGAACCTGCATCTGAAGTTTCGCGAGAATAGTACAGGGCCCCCAACGCAGTTCACACTAGCGAGCCTCGAGATGAACAGGCAGGAAAATGAAGATTCGGCGACACTTGACCTCAAGGCTGATTATAACGGACAGCCGCTGACCTTATCAGGAAAAACAGGCCGGGTTCGGCATCTATTTGGGCACCCGATTGAGCGGCAAAAATTTTGCGACCCTCGAGCCGATTTTGGAGGTTCAGCTACCAAAGACTGAAGCCTTTGATGTTTCAGGGCATCTAAAAGGCTCCGGGGACTCCCTGAGGCTTGATAATATTAATGGGAACCTGTCCGGGAGCAGTATCAATATCGCCATCAATGGCAGTGTCGGCAACCTGATCGCTTTCAGCGGCGTTGACCTTAAACTGAAAGGCTCGGGTAAGGATCTGGCGGTGATAGCACCTCTCATCGGAGAAAAACTTCCCGCAACCGATCAATTCGAGATTCAAGGCCGCTTGACCGGTTCCAGCAAGGCGCTAACCATGAAAAACGCCCAGGCTGCTGCCGGACGCGGTAGTTTGCACTTTACAGCAAACGGTGTGGTACAGGATCTGCTCACTCTCAGGGGGATGGATTTGCAGTCCAGGCTAACCGGCAAGAATCTGGAAGAATTTGGCGAAATCATCGGAGAAAAACTTCCGGCAACCGATGAGTTCGAGATTCAAGGCCGCCTGACCGGCTCTACCGAAACGCTACCGTTGCAGAAGATTCAAGGCAGTGCCCGGCGGGGCAGCATGCGCCTGTCCTTAACCGGTACGGTCAAAGATCTGCTCACCCTCGGGAGCATGGACCTGCAGTCCCGACTAACAGGCAAGGAGCTGGCTGAAATTGGGCCGCTGTTCGATACAGATCTACCCAAACTGGGGCCATTCGATATAAGCGGGAAGCTATCAGGTTCGGCGCAAGCCTTTTCGCTCAGCAAGTTTTCGGCAAAAGTAGATAAGAGCGATTTTGAAGGCCTGGTCAAGTTTGAGTTTCTCAAGCGTCCCAAAATTACGATCAGCCTGGAGTCGTCGGTGATTGATTTCACCGCTCTGATGAAACGTTTAGAGCAGGACGAACAAGAGATGACTGTTAAGGCACCAAAGGAGGGCCGTTTATTTTCAGATGAGCCCCTGCCTTTTGATATCCTCAAAAAGGTGGATGCTGATATCGTATTAATAACCAAGAAAATCCAGGCCAAGGACGCGAACTTTAAGCTCAATCACCTGACACTTAAACTCGAGGACGGCGATTTCAAAATCGATACGTTTGACGCGACCTATAAGCAGACAAAAATTTCGGGCAAACTTCAAATCAACCATGGTTCACCGACCCGGATGTCCGCAAATCTACTTGTTCAAAATATTGATATAGGCGGTCTGCTCAAGGATACCGGGGTGAACGATCAAGTTCAGGCCACCGTCGACATCGCGACTCATCTGAAGAGCCAAGGGGATTCTGTTCACAGCCTCATGGCAAATCTCGATGGGGCCATTGGCGCCGTGATGGGGGCAGGCTACCTGATCAAATATCTCGATATGCTCTCCGTGGATCTTTCCGGTAAGGTCTTTAATCTCTGGGGGCGTCCCAAAAATGCAGATCAGATCAAATGCGCCGTCGTCCAGTTCGACATCGAGTCCGGAGTTGCCACCAGCCAGGCCTTTGTCTTCAACACCCGGGCCGGCATTCTGAGCGGTAATGGAAATATCAACCTGGGCACCGAACAGATAAATTTTTTACTCGTGCCAAAGCCTGAAAATCCCGGCCTGGGATTTTCGACCAAACTGCGGGTTAGCGGTACGATCATGGACGCCAAAGTGAGTCCCGACCCTCTCGCTCTGTTAGAAAAAGGCGCTCTGGGCCTCAGCCGTCTTGTGGTCGGTCCACTCGGGTTGTTGGCACCGTTTGTACGTCTGGGTGCGCTCAAAGCACACCCCTGCGAGATCCAGAGTATCGGACAATTGGGGTTGCAAAGCCCTTCCCCCAAATAGTCGGTCGGATTAAATTATATCCATGCTGAACATTTAGATAGTTGCATTGCACTACGAAACCCATAATTTTGCTGAACCGCAACAGCGAGCGCAATCCCCGTAGGTTCTGCCGTTCGGCAGAACATTCCTCGTAGCTTGCTGCGAGGTTCTTCAATGATAGATTTCAGCTATGAAGACCCAACCGTAAATTAGGGACTATATATCGAAGGCAACTTAAGTGGCCAGGTCTTTAAACAGATCGATCTTGAATCTTTTGATCTGTTTCCAGACCGTCACCCGGCTCACACCCAGGATCCGGGCTGTTTCGGAGCGATTACCACGAGCCTGGCGAAGAGCTCTGATCAAGGCCGCTTTTTTCACTAAATCTTTTTCCTTTCCCGGGTGATCAATCTTTGTCCCTGACTCAACACACTCCAGTGGGGTCCCGGCGATTTTCGGTGGCAGGTGATTGACGCCTATTCCGCCGCTGGAACATAGAACAAAAGCGTATTCAATGGCATTGCGCAGTTCGCGAACATTTCCAGGCCATTCGTAAGTGGTAATTTTTTGGATGGCTTCCGGTGTCATGCCCAGAATTGTCTTGCCGCTCTTGTGATTGTTGAGGCGTATAAAATGCTGAACAAGGATGGGAATATCCGTTACATGCTCCTTGAGTGGCGGGCAGTTGATGGGAAACACGTTGATGCGGAAATACAGGTCATCCCGAAATCGGTTCTGGTTGACCAATGACTCCAGATTTTTGTTTGTTGCCGAGAGAATTCTTACATCGACCTTTATGGACTGGTTGTCACCGACTCTCTCGATCTCCTTTTCTTCCAGCGTTCGTAACAGCTTGACCTGGGTGGTCGGACTGATATCGCCGATTTCATCCAGAAAGATAGTGCCCCCGTGCGCTGCTTCGAAACGACCTATTCTGGTTTTTTCCGCTCCAGAGTAGGCGCCCCTGACATGTCCGAACAATTCGCTCTCCAGCAGGTTTTCGTTCAAGGCCGAACAATTCACTTTGACAAAGGGCTTTTCTTTCCGATCACTGGCCTCGTGAATGGCCCGGGCGACCAGTTCTTTGCCGGTACCGCTCGGGCCACTGATAATTACGGGTGCCTCCGTCAGGGCAACATTTTCAATGAGTTCGAAAAGGTTTTGCATGACGGGTGATTTTCCGATCAAACCGTGAAAACCCTCTTCAAGATGCAGGCTTCTACGCAATTGTGAGATTTCAAACTGCTGTGATACCAGGGAGGACATGTCGGTCAGTGTCTCAACAGCGCCAATGATTTTTTTATTCTGGTCATAAAGGATGGTTGCATTTTTAATGATGTTTACCGACCGTTTGTCTTTGTTGGTAATCAAGCACTTCTTGGCTCTGACGTTACCTTTTTGGAAAAGGCCACACCATTTCTCAGCATTACCTTCGTCCAATATTTTACATCCGGTACAGTCCAGTACACGACAGGATTTACCGATCAGTTCCTCGGCCTTGTAACCCGTAAGTTTTTCAGCGGCAGGATTGATAGACAACACCTTCCCGCCGGGGTCCACGACCATGACCCCATCCTGAAGGGTGTCGACGATGGTTTTCCAATATTTTGATATGTCCATTGACGCTCCCGATGTTAATTCATCCTGAAAAGGTTAACAAATGTAAATATAGTGCAGGCTCTTAAAAAAAGCAAGAGAGTGTAGAAGTGAGGCAATCTATATTAAATCAATGCGTTATAAAGTTTTTTATAATTGGTATAGACATTGCTAATAAAATCATAGCACGATTTTATAGAACGCGACGGTGTCGCTTCGATGCGAAAGGCTAAAATTCCTATCCCTGCAACATACGAAGCACTGCCGAACGGCAGAACCTACAGGGTATTACGGAATTTTTACTGAAATCTTTCAGATTCCAACACCGCACTTTCGCAACAAGATGGATCACAATGTAAAAGGGCAGGACCGAAAAAATCATAGAAATGATTTTATACGGTGCTGGGTTGTCGTTATGGCGAAGGTATTACACATTTTAAAATGCAAACCGGATGAAAGTGTTGCACGGCTGATCGAAGCCTCGGCCACCGAGGATGAAATTGCCGTGGTGAGCCTTTATCAGGATGAAGTTTCCGGTACAGCGGTCAATTGGTCCCGTCTGGTGGAGGATATCTTCGCTTATGACCGGGTCATTTGTTGGTGGTAAATCTGATGAGAGCAGAAAACACCCTGGGCATCATCGTCAACTCGAGCAGATATTTTGACTTTGTTGAAAAAATGGCTGATGCCGCATTGGGCCAGAAAAAACAGGTCAGGATCCACCTGTTGGGATCGGGGTGTGGGTTCATTAAGACCGACGCATGCGCGCGTTTGAGCCGTTTGACCCGGATGACCCTGTGTGCACTCACCGCACAGCAGAGTGCTGGAAAGCATTTCGATCATCATCAGCCCGGCGTCATGGCTGTTCCACCCCAGGCGCTGTCGGCGATCCTGCAGGATTGCTACCGATATGTTGTTTTCTAAACCGTCATATAGGGATTGTCAGAAAAACGTTCCGATTGGGGACCGTTTTTCTGCTACAACCCCTTATACCGCCATCTTATTTTCGGAACATTGTTTTGACAAGCGGTATAAAATCTGGGTCATCTCCAAACAAGCCAGGGGTCGTGCGATATGTTTATGGGGCACAAGTGTTAACAGTTGCCGGCAACATATGTTAACCAGGTTGTAAGCTTTATGGGCCTACAGGTCCTTGACAGATAAAATAATGTTTTAATTACATCGAGTTATAATTATTTTTGTTTTTTTTGTCCAACTGGCATACAGGTTGCTATTAGAATGAGTGGCCAAACAAAATCATAATGCTATATTTTATTCATCAGGAGATAATCACATGAAAAAGAAAATTGTATCAATTGTGGTGACCATTCTTGTGTCTGTGTGCTTTTTGGGCACGGGTCTGGCTATGGAAATGGGCAATAAACGTAAAGGAAAATACACCTACAGGAAACTTTATAAGGCCTGTATGGAAAGAGGTGAGGTCGATTCACCCAAACCGACCATAAATCCCGATGCTCACACCCAGGCCGAGTGGGAGCAGATTTTCGACAATAAAGAGTTTGCTGAATTTGGTTGTCAAGAAGAATGGAGCAGTGTCAGCGATAATGACATGGTGGATATTTTCACCTATCTCTATGAACATGGTTCTGACTCGCCCACACCTGCAAAATGTAAATAAAGGAGGTCCTACATGTCAGTTAGAAAAAGATTGTTGGTGGTGTCTGTCCTTGCAGCGCTGCTGCTGGTGGCTTTTGGTTGTGCCTCTGCACCCAAAGCGCCTGAAGCCGCAAGCACCGTGGTAGATACTTCCTGGAAGTATCACGACATCGTTGATGTTGCTTTTGTTCAGCAGTATGCCAAGGTGCCGGTGCCTGCCGACACAATGATCATCGATTCAAGACCCAAGCGCCCAAAATATGACAAGGGTTACATTCCGTCTGCCGTCAGCATTCCGGACAGCAAATTTGAAAGCATGCTGAGCAGTCTGCCGGAGAATAAGGAAGCCTTGCTTATTTTTTATTGTCAGGGCCCCACTTGAAAGCTGAGTCACAAATCTGCCTGGAAGGCAGAAAAACTTGGTTACAAGAACGTTAAAGTATTTGAAGACGGATTCCCCAAATGGAAAAGCACCCCCGGCAACTACTATGCTGTCGAGACCAGTGTGGTAAAAAAAATGGTCGAGACCAAAGCCAATGTTGCTATCATCGATTCTCGACCCAAGCGACCCAAATTTGTCAAAGGCCACATCCCCGGCGCCATCAGTATTCCTGACAGCAAGTTTGAGGAGCTGAAAGGAACTCTTCCCAGCGACAAAAGTATACCGCTTGTTTTCTACTGCGGTGGTTACACTTGAAAGCTTAGTCATAAATCCGCCAGGGAGGCGGTTCAATTAGGCTACAAAGATGTTATGGTGTTTGCCGCGGGATACCCGGCATGGAAAAAGGAAATGGCAGCAGCAGCCCCGGCTAAAGTGACCGCCGGTGCAGAAGAGGGTACCATCGAAATTGCTGCCTTTGAAAAATTACTCAAGGAGAACCCTGCAAGCATTATGTTGATCGATGTTCGTGATCCTGATGAGTATGCTGCAGGCAGTTTCAAAACGGCTGTTAATATTCCCACGGATGATCTTGAAGGTAAAATCAGTTCTTTGCCATCAGACAAGCCCATCGTTTTTGTCTGTTCCACGGGTGCCAGAAGTGGTGAAGCCTATTATATGGTTCAGGATATCAGACCGGAATTGAAAAATGTCTACTATCTTGAGGCCGAGGCCACTTTTGAAAAGGATGGTTCATATACCATCAAGAAACCTGCTTCATAAAAGTTGCAGATTCCACATCGTGTATGATAAAATCATTCATTAGATTTTATTGCAATCATTAGCAAGGGGGCAACTCCATAAGCCATCCCAAAAAAAGGGTTTTGGTTCAAGTTTAAGGCGGGACTGAACTTCAATCCGCAGGCGCCCGCAGGAAGTGCCCTTGGGGTGCATACTGCAGTATGCCGAGGAGTTGAAGCAAGGGACCAACACAGAAATTGGGCCAAAAAACTTTTTTGAGATAGCTTATAGTCTGTTGCCCCCTTCTAAATCCATCAAGGTCTGTGGAAACGAAGGGAAAGTTTGTATGAAGTCATCAAACACGCCAAGCAACGGTGTTCTTTTTCTGCTGTTAACGCTATGGATTCTACTGGGAATGATATCGTTGGCCGGAGCCGATGAGAAAGCAGTCGATCAGGCACCTGGCCGTACCATGGCCCAGCAGGCTATCAAGACGGCTGAACAGTGGAATACAACGAATCACACCAAGCACGAGGTCTTGAAGCAGACGTTTACATCAGGACCTCAGGTAACAGCTGCCTGTATTTCCTGCCATTCCGAGGCGGAAACACAATTTCATAAAACCATCCACTGGACATGGAAGGCAGGTAAAAATGAAAAAGGTGTTCAAATGGGGAAATCAGCTTACTCATTGAACAACTTCTGCATTTCGGCCAACAACGAGCAAGACAAGGGGTGTCTATCCTGTCATCCTGGATGGGGAAATAAAACCGAAGCCACCAACTGCCTGGTTTGTCATGGCTCCAAAGAAATCAATTGGGAAGAATCATTCGAGGATTTCAATGTTTTCGTGGAAGAGTCAGAGGTGGATCCCGAAATGAAGGAGCTGGCCAATGAAATTCAATCCGAAATTCAGCTGGCCGTTCAGAGTGTGACGCTTCCCACGCGGCAGAACTGCGGATCCTGTCATTTCTATGGCGGCGGTGGTGATGGTGTAAAGCATGGTGACCTCGATTCGTCCATGACCAAGCCCAACAAGGCACTGGATGTCCATATGGGGATCGATGGTCAGAATTTCGATTGTATTCGCTGCCACACCACCAGCCAGCACAATATTTCAGGCAGAATGTACACCACACCGGCGTATAAGCACCGAAAAAGCCTGATCGAGGACGACTTGACATCCAAGATCACCTGTGAATCCTGTCACAGCAGTACACCCCATAAATCCGGTTCCAAGGCCAACGACCACACCGACAAAGTCGCCTGCCAGAGTTGCCATATCCCGACATTTGCACGCGTCAATCCAACCAAAATGTCCTGGGACTGGTCTACTTCAGGGAAAACCAAAGACGGCAAGCCCTATAAGACCAAAGGTGCCTTCGGGAAAGAAGACTACCTTTCCATTAAAGGGACAATGAGGTGGGAGAAAAATCTGAAGCCGGAATATTTCTGGTTCAACGGTTCCATTGAATCACTCACGGCCGCAGATCCGATTGACCCATCCGGGGTTGTTGCCCTCAGTCACCCCATGGGTGACCGCGATGATGAAAACTCGCGTATTTTTCCCTTCAAAGTCCACAATGGGGTTCAACCCTACGATAAGATACACAAGACGCTGTTGACACCGCTACTGTCAGGACCCAAGGGTTATTGGAGTACCCTCGACTGGCAGACTGCTCTTTCAAATGGTTCTAAAGCCCTCGATTTACCGTTTTCAGGCGAGTTTGATTTTGTGAAAACGACCTATGTCTATCCTACCACTCACATGGTTGCCCCTAAAGATAACGTGGTGGCATGTAACGAGTGTCACATCCGTGATGATGGTAGAATGGCGAATCTGGCAGGGTTTTACATGCCGGGTCGCGACAGCGCTGGCTTGCTGGACACCCTGGGCTGGCTTCTGGTTCTGGGTTCGCTTGTGGGTGTTTCACTGCACGGCATCGGCCGGATGTTTACAAACGGAAATGAGGGGAGAGTCAATCATGGAAGGCAAGATGAATAATATTTATCTTTATACACGCTATGAACGTTTCTGGCACTGGCTTCAGATGGCGTTGATTCTCATACTTCTCGTGACCGGAATGGAAGTGCATGGTGTGTACAGCTGGCTGGGGTTTCACACAGCCGTCAAGGTACACAATTTTGCCGGTCTCACCTGGCTGATTGCATTTGCATTCTTTGTTTTCTGGGTGTTTACAACCGGGGAATGGAAACAGTACATCCCCACAACCCAGAAAATGATCGAAGTGGTCCGGTATTATGCCTATGGTATTTTTCGAGGGGAGACCCATCCGTTTCCCAAACGAAAAGAGGCCAAGCACAACCCCCTTCAGCGGCTGGTCTATCTGAACCTGGCGGCGCTTCTTCTCCCGGTAATGATGATTACCGGTTTTCTCTACTGGGGCTATAATTCCTGGCTGGGCTGGGGGATTCCAGGTCTTTCTCTCACACTCGTCGCCTGGATTCACCTGGCAGGCGCTTTTTCCATCTTTTCTTTTGTCATTGTGCATGTCTACATGACCACCACCGGGCATACCCTGTTTGCTCACACCAAAGCCATGATCACTGGTTGGGAAGATGTTGCAGAAGGTGTTGAGTTGGAAGACTGGGAAAAGGCTAAACAACAATCAGGGGCCTGATTCCACATGTTCCTGAAAAAGAGTTTTCATTGTAAAGCTAATTGAGATAGAAGCGTACCTTGCAAATAACAGTTAAGGAGGGGCGGTGCTATTTGATTTGTCTGCTCAATCATTTTACGATCCTTCGATTAGCTTGTAGTACTCCTTGAGGGTATGAAGAGATTCAACCGTGGCTTGAATCAAAATCCAACTGAGAACAAGGATTCCTATTGTAAACCCGATCTTCCACGCTCGCGTTGTTTGTGGGTGCCACCAAATTAGTGGCAATGCCAGAGGTCCTACACTACAGACTGCGATGATAATGAATGATTTTCGGAAATACCATTGAATGTTTTCCCCCGCAAAGCGTGGGTGGATGACACCCAGGGACTCGCCGCATTGATTACACTTAATAGCGTTTTCTCGAATTTGTCCAGCACAGAGGGGGCAAATTTTCATTTTCATCTCTCTTTTTAACCCTTTTTTGCGCTAGCTCTCTATTTTGTCCATAACCTCTTTTGCGGTGCCAAATTGACCGGCCTCGGCAAATGTGGCGGCTACCATTGTCTTTTCAAGTCTTGCATATACCTTTCTTGTTGCCCTAAATATGCGCTTATCATGCTCGTGCTTTTTCGCACAAGCCTCATCGATTCTCTGTGTGACAACCTTATGATCACAGGGTTTTTCTAAAAAATCAAAGGCACCCTGTTTCATAGCTTCAACTGCCATCCGCAGTGTGCCCTGGCTCGACAGAACAATGCATTCCACAAGAGGCCGGATAAGTTTTATCCTGTGCATCGCGGTAATGCCGTCAGTATTCTGCATAATAAGGTCTATAATCGCAACGTCATACTCTTCAGCTTGCACCTCTTTCAGTGCTTGCTCTGCATCGTAGCAGGCGGTCACAGTGTAGCCGGCCAATTCCAGACGCTCTTTCATTGCTTCAACAAGCTCTTTTTCGTCATCCACCAATAGGACATGTGCTTTTTTCAATATTCCCCTCCGTATAGCCAAACGTTTAACTTTGCCGTCAATCATTGGCTATTTATTAAATCGGGCGCTTAATTTTCTCCATAGCGCTGATCGACTGATCCCCAAGAGTTCAGCTGTTTTTGATTTATTGTTTCCGGTTGCTTCCAATGCTTTGAGGATGTGGTTTTTTTCCATTTCAGCAAGGGTTGCTATATTGTCTTCACCAATCGAAGTTGATGCGCCGATTGCATGAAAACGGCCTGGAAGGTTTTTAGCCATTATGGTTCGACCATCTGCAAGAATAACTGCCCGCTCTATGACGTTCTCCAGCTCCCTGACGTTTCCCGGGAAATCATAGGACATAAAGATAGAGCTCATTTCATCAGAAATTGATTCCACGGGCTTTTTAAGTTCTCTTGCATATTTATTAAGAAAATAACCAGCCAAGGGAGCAATGTCGTCCCGCCGTTCACGTAGAGGCGGGATAAACAATTCCATCAGATTTAATCTGTGATAAAGTTCCTCTCTGAATTTTCCTTCGGCCACCCGTTTTTCAAGACTGTATCGGCTGGCAACAAGGATTCGCACGTCAAACAGAGAATCCTTGGCGCCTTTCTGTCGATACGCTCTTTTATTGTCTAATATTTTCAACATGGAAAGTTGCATTTTCATGGGCATGTCTTCGATTTGATCCAACAGAATCGTCCCGCCGGATTCTGTTGGAACGTCAGGAAGGTTTGTTTGAAGGTCTCCTGAAAAGACATTACCGCTGGCCTTGAAAAGCTCTTCGACAATCAGGTCGTTTCCCAAGCAACCGCAGTTAAATGCGATGAATCGATTTTTTTTCCGAGGACTTGAATTATGAATTATCCTTGCAGCCAGCTCCTTTCCAGTGCCTGTTTCACCTCGAAGGATCACCGTGCAATCCAGGGCCGCCACTCTTTCGATATCCCGCCTCAGTGCCTGTATCGAAAGGGTTTCGCCGATCATCCGCAGCCGCTCAGGCGAATCGGTGACGGCCTCTACTTGCTGGGTTGCCGTATTCTGAAGATCCGATCTTGATATCTGATCGGATATGATCTCAACTTTTTGCGGTCGAAAAAACGCTGAATTGTCATCGGTCTGGCTGGAAGGTGGTGTAATCACAATGGTGTTACCGCGCTTATTGCTTTTATCGATAAAATCCCAAAAAGCATGCATGTGATCCTTTTCGAAAAAGGCGCTGTTAATGGATTCGGTGGCCTGTTTGACTTTCTCACTCCCGTAGCCGGTTAACAGAACCGACCTCAGATTCGGATGGATTTCCTTTAGCTTGGAAATGGTCACCAGACCATCCATGCCAGGCATTTTCAGGTCAACGATGGCAAGATCAATGGGATTCTTTTTGGCAATCATCAAGGCTTCCATTCCACTGGTTGCTTTGAGAGGTTCAAAACCCATTAAACCGAGTCGTTTGGCGATGGAATTTAAGAATTTTTCCTCATCATCCACCAATAGTATTTTTTGAATTTCGTCTGACATCCGAATAAGCTATTTCTTTTTTTTGTGATGAGATTCCATTTCGAGAGCGTCTTCAATGTCCCCGCCGCTCGCCATTCCTGCAGCCGCCATTGAATTCTCAAGACCTTGCAGCATTTTTCTTATGAATCCCCAGAATTTCCCCATATTTTCTTTTTCGAAATAGGATGCGTTGAGGGCTTCGGTGGCCTCTTGGAGTTTTTCGTCACCATGGGCTGTCAGCAGCACTGTTTTGATGCCTGCATCGATTTCTTTGAGTTTTGTGATTACCACTAAACCGTCCATGTCAGGCATTCGCTGATCGACGACGGCTACATGTATTTTTGTCGTTCGCGTTATTTCGATGGCCTCGTGCCCATTCAGGGCCGAGTAGGGTTCATATCCCTTTAACCGGATTCGTTCGGCCAGTTTTTCAAGGAATTTTTTGTTGTCGTCCACCAAGAGGATATTGATACCTCCTAGAGGAAGGTTCGACAAAAACGTCCAGAATTTCCCCATTTCCGATTTGTGAAAAAAGGAGGAATTGAGTGCTTCGGTGGTTTCTTTAAGTTTTTCATCACCATGACCTGTCAACAGGATCGTCTTGATGTCGGGCAACAATCCCTTAAGCTTTGTGATCACCACCAGGCCATCCATATCCGGCATTCTTTGATCGACAACGGCAACATGCATGTGTTCCTTTTCGGCGATCTCGATAGCTTGCCTGCCGTTAGCCGCAGTGAATATGTTAAACCCCTTTAACTCGGCTCTTTTTGCCACAGATTTCAAAAATTTTTCGTTGTCATCCACCAGCAGAATATTGATTTTCTTTGCTTTCATATTTCACCTTTGAATAATGCCAACAATGGGGCCATTAAAAAAACTGTTTATCCTCTGACGATGTTCGGGAAAGAGAAGGCTCAATTTGTTTTTAGCAGCTGCGATGCCGCCCCTAACTCAATGACCACCACTTCCCAATATTCCGGAAGCAGCAATCGACAGAACCACGATCTCCAATAAAGCGATGACCGCGAAAAGCCAGTTTTTTTGGCGGACATACCCTCTGAGCAGTACCAGATAGCAAAAAATGGTCATCAGGGCGAGCAGGGCCAATCCGATATAGTTGAGAAAGTCCCCTTTTAACAGCAAGGCTACCCAACCCCACCCATGGGGCGAATGGGTAATCTCCAGATAGTCGGTGACACTCTTGTCCCAAATCTTTGGTATCAGCGACATGTCGACGTGGGAAGGCAGTACTCCGGACAGATATATCGCATAGGTTGCCAGGAGAACGGCAATTCCCACCCATACGCCAATAATCAGCAGGTTGGCGTAGATGATTTGTTCCCGTGATGCCTTGACGTTTTGTTCTTTATCGCTGTTCTGCATGCGTCGCTCCATGTGTAAGCGGTTTATTGTTACCCAAGCAACCCCAAGCCAAATCCTTTGTCCATGGCTTTCAATCCTGCAAAAAACAACACGAAAATAACAATATAGCGAATCATTTTGGGCTTGGCAACGGCCAGAATCTTGACGCCGAGGAGTGAGCCCAACATCAACCCCACGATGGAGGGAACCCCTATCAGCGGGATAACACAGCCCCTGTTTAAATATATCCAGGCTGCCGAGGTGTCGGTAATGGACAGTAAAAACTTACTGGTTGCCACGGAAACCTTTAAGGGAACACCCATCAACAGGTTGAGAACCGGCACATTGGCCCATCCGGCGCCGAGCCCAAACATGCCGGCAAAAAACCCCACCAGGATGAACATGAACAATCCCAGAAGTGTTCTATGGGTTTTCCATTCCACGACCTCACGGGCACCGTCATCCCAGTAGGCTCCCCCCAAACCCAGGGCCAATCCTATGGCATCCTGTTTTGTTACAACCGGCTTTTCAGTGTTCTTTGAAAAAAACAGCAACGTGGCTATGGCTACGATGGTAACCCCCAAACAGGCCTGGATGATGTCCGGGTTTAATGCGGAGAGATACAGCCCGAGCATCGCACCCGCAACAGAAAAGGTGGAGGCGATCAGGGCCACCGGGAGGGCGAGTCGCAGATTTGCCAGATTTCGCCGGAGCAGACCCGGACCCGCTGCCAAAGCACCTGCCAGTGCGACCATCAGCCCGATTCCCCTGACAAAATCGATATGAAAGGGGAAAAAGCCGCTGACCAGCGGTACATAAAGAACGCCGCCGCCGACACCTGCCATGACAGCCAGTACACCCAGGATCAGGCAGAAAAAAAACAGAACAACCGGCCAAAACCACCAGGGTTTTAGCGATTCACCGAGCACCGTTTGCTCCAAGGCATAACCTATCAAGGGGTTGCTCAGGGCTAACACAAATAAAGAAAGAAACCACCGGCTCACCAAAAGAATGCGATTGTTTAACATTTAATCAACCTTTCAAATAAATGTTTACAAATGAAACTTATTCATGCTAAAAAGTCTATAAAACAAAAATATGACACAGTCAATATAAAAAAAGTTGCAAAATGAAACGTTACCACATTTTAATTGTCGATGATGAAAAACGCTATGCAAATATGCTTGCCAAGCGACTGACGCTTCGAGGCTGTGTGTGTGAGGTCTGTTACAACGGCAGCCAAGCGCTCGAGATATTAAAAAGCAAACAATTTTTTCTTACGCTACTGGATCTTCGCCTGCCGGATATATATGGTACCGAAGTCTTGACACGAATAAAAGTGTGTTGTCTCGATATGCCCGTTATTATATTAACTGCACATGGGACGGAAAAGGATCGGATCGAATGTATGCGGCAAGGGGCCTACGCATTTATGCACAAACCCTTGGGTATTGACGCCCTGATGACTATTTTGGCCCAAATAAGAAAGACATCTGCATGACCAACAGATATCAAAGCATATTAAAGCTGATACGCCCGGATTTTCATCGCCAGACAGAGGAACACCTGAACCCTTATTTTACCTTTGCAAACTATAACAAAATCTGGCTGGTCGGCATTTTAGTTCTTGGTCTGGCAACACTGGTACCGTTGTTAACCGTGACAATCATACACTACCAGTTGATTCAAAAATCGGTTGATTCGGAGCTTGTTCTGCGTACGGAACGATTGACTTCCAATGCCAGACGGGCTGTGACCTTTTTTTTGGAGGAACGGCTCAATGCGCTTAGATTTACCGTCAATGAAATCGAATATACACAACTAACCAACCCGGAGTCCCTGTCTGAGATCCTCAGAAACATCAAATTGGGTTTCGGCGGGTTGTCTGATTTGAGTGTCATTTCTCCTAATGGTGACCAAATTGCTTATGCCGGTCCGTTCAACCTGGAGGGGAGAAACTACAGCAACCAACACTGGTTCATCGAATGTCGAAAAAATAACGCCTACGTAAGCGAGATATTTCAAGGATACCGCGACGAGCCCCATATCATCATTGCAGTGAAGTCTTACCGTAAGGACAAGACATTTTATATTTTACGCGCCACCCTTGAAACAGAAAGACTCATACAAACACTGACCTCTTATGAAACCGGCAAACATGCTGACATTTTTCTGTTAAGCCGGGCTGGAATCATACAAACAACCTCAAAACACTACGGCAACATCTTTGAGAAGTTGACCCTGTTGCCCGTACCTGAATTTTCTCTGAGAACACAAACGATTACAGCCCGTGATGGTCAGGGAGAATCTATCGTCGGTTATGCTTTTATTTCTACTCAAATTGCCAATACCCCTTTCATTCTCATGGTGATCAAACAGAAGGAAGGCATGATGGGGGTCTGGGATGAGTTATTTTCCAATATCAGCTGGTTTGTGGCTCTATGCGTTATGACCATTCTCATTGTTATCATCATTACGTGCACCTTCATGGTTAACAAGATGTTTCTGGCCGACAAAGCCAAGGCTGAAACCCTTGCATTGGTGGAACAGAATAATCAACTGGCCTCGATCGGGCAGCTGGCAGCGGGTGTTGCTCACGAAATCAACAATCCGCTGGCATTGATTAACGAAACTGCCGGCTATATAAAAGACCTTTTCATGATCGCTGAAACATACCAACATGACCACGAATTACTGGAGAACATCGATTCCATCCTGGAAGCAGTGGAACGGTGTGGTCGAATCACCAGACAACTTCTCGGGTTTTCACGAAAATTCGATATCAAAAACCAAAAAATCAATTTAAAAGAGATCATTTCCGATGTACTTGCGTTTCACAACAAAGAGGCCGAATATCGTAACATCAGAGTGAATGTGGACATGTCGGAGGAGGCTATCGAAATTGTAAGTGACCGTGGAAAATTACAGCAGATCTTACTGAATCTGGTTAACAATGCTTTCCAGGCTATACACGATGGGTGCCGGCTGGATATCAAAGCCAGGCGCAAAGAGCCAGACAGTGTCGTCATTTACATCAGTGACAACGGCTGCGGTATGCCAGAGGAAACCCTGCCGAAAATATTCGAACCTTTTTTTACCACAAAAGAACAAGGCGTGGGAACCGGACTGGGACTTGCCATTACAAACGGGCTTATCAAAAAGCTCCACGGTGAGATTTCAGTGGAGAGCAAACAGAATGAAGGTACAACCTTTACCATTACCCTGCCGGTTCGTACGAAGGAGGAAAATGTACAACGATGAAAATTCTTTTGGTGGATGATGAGAAAAAATTTGCCGTAATGCTGTCAAAAAGACTCGCATTGCGTGGAATGAATGTCGATGTTTTTTTTTCGGGCCAGGATGCCTTAAAAAAAGCTGAAGACACCCACTATGATGCAGCCATCCTGGATGTCAAAATGCCGGGAATCGGTGGAATCGAGTTAAAGGGAAAATTGAGAAAGGTGAACCCCGAAATGAAAATTATTTTTCTCACCGGTCATGGCTCAGAAAGCGATTTTAAGCTTGGTTCAGCAGAAGCCGATTGCTATCTTGCCAAACCACTAAATATTGAAACGCTGATAAAAATTCTGCATGGGATCGCCGGATAGATGATTGCGTAATAAGCAGCCTATAGTTCAACACCGATCTTGCAAGGTAAAAAACAAGGTGAAGGAGACATCATGAACAAGGCCATTGAAATTCAAAATAACCAGGATTTGGCGTTTTTTGGAAAAATCAATGCCAGCATATCGCATGAGCTGAAAAATATTTTTGCCATCATTTCTGAAACAGCCGGACTTTTAAATGATCTGACGCTACTGGCGGAAAAAGGGAAAAAGATAGATCTGAACACGTTCAAGACGTGCAGCCAGGATATTGAAGAAGAAATTCAGCGCGGTTTTGCAACTGTTAAGCAGATGAATATCTTTTCCCACAGCGTGGACACATCGGTCAAACGGGTAGACATCATGGAGGTTCTTGCGTTGATGGTCAACATTTCCGGGTTCTTGAGTTATGCGGGCAAAGCCCGGATAAACGCTTCCCCGAATGTCCATCCGATGGTTATGACGGGTCCGTTTCATCTGCAACACCTGATATATCAAGTCCTTGTATATGCATTCAAGGCAACGGGGCCGGGAAAAGAGATTCAGATTTCAATCTTTCCGGAAGAAAAGGGCGGCCTCAGATTAACCTTTTCCGGTCTGGGAGAATTATACGATGGGAATTTTCCGGCTGATTCGATTTTTACCATCGCCAAGTCTATCGAAGCCAAAATCTGTATGAGTGATGATTTTCAAGCCATCGATATCGTTGTGCCGGAAACAATTGAACGCATAAAATGATAGGGTGCATCTTGCATGAACAGAAGGGAGGGTGAGTGCCATGGGAACTGAAAACAAAATAAGGCTATTGATGGTCGATGACGAGGTTAAATTTTTGCAGTCCATCTCCAGTCGGCTTGAACTCCAACACTTTGATGTCACCAGCGCTTCTAACGGAGAAGATGCCATCGCGTGTGCTGAAAAGGGCTTTTTCGATGTGGCGGTTGTAGACTTTCAGATGCCGGGAATGGACGGTGTTCAAGTATTAAAGACCCTCAAAGACCGACATAAATACCTTGAGATTATTATTTTGACCGGTCATTCGACCATTGATTCAGCCATTGAGTGCACAAAACTGGGTGCGTTTCAATATATTGAAAAACCCTATGCCTTTGATAAACTAGTTGAAATTGTCAAGAATGCCTATGAAGCCAGGCTAAAAAGGAAATTTGCACATAACGCAAAGCGAAACAGCGAAATTCAGAAGCTGTCGATGGGGTCGTCTCCATTGGGTATACTCAAAGCGTTGGCCCGCTTGGATAATGAGGAGAAATAGATTGTTCAGGCATTCATAATGCGAGCGTATGACATTTTGGGAGAACAAATCGATGACCTGGCGCAATTTCATTATAACGGTTTTAGTCATTTTATCTTCCACTTACAGTGTCGTTACCGCTGCGGGAGATGATGTTTTTGAAATTGAGACCGACGGTGGTTATCCAATGGTGATTGGCTC
>RCNC010001080.1_pt1 | contig 27168 bp, 21 predicted proteins | sample 2041301 | NCBI WGS metagenome assembly RCNC01 (sample SAMN09708231, study PRJNA481090) | Marine sediment metagenome, whole genome shotgun sequencing project. | biome: marine sediment; feature: ocean; material: sediment; isolation source: Sewage treatment plant 13A marine sediment (STP13A) ... | reverse complement strand
TCATTTCGAGGAACAGTGTGACGAGAAATATTTTCCTATTTCCTCAAAGAATAAAAGGTATTCTTCTACTTAAGCCCGTTTCTAACATTTGCCACCTCTTCCTGGTTTACGGGATCAGAAACTTCGCCAAATGCTTCACGGATATAACTTGTGATAAAGGCAATTTCATGATTTGTCAAATAATTTTGCCCGGGCATTTCCTGCTCGAATTTTCCTTCCCGCACTATAGCCTCTCTTGCAATATCAAGTAATACAATACGGATTAATGTATCCTTATCGCCCTTGATCTTATCTCCTGTTAAAGCTGGATATAGGTCAGGAACACCTGATCCGTCTGGTTTATGGCAACTCTGACAATATTGCTTATACAAGGATTCACCTGGAGAAATAGTAGTAATATTATTTCGTTTATCCTTTTCTAAGTTTCCGGTACAGGCAAACAGGATAATTCCCAGAATTACGCAAATGAACCCAATCACTTTACCCAATTTAATCATTGTATTGTATCTTCCAGATTTTTCCAGATTGCGAGTCAGAAACAAACAAAGAGCCATCCGGTCCCTGAGCCAGGCCCATTGGCCGGTGCTCAGCTTCATGTGGTTGCATTACAACTTCCTTCCCGGCAAAACCATCGGCGAATATTTCCCAGTCACCTGAAGGGTATGCTCCCTCAAAAGGGATAAACACCACATAGTACCCTTCTTGCTCCTGGGGGGCACGGTTCCATGAACCATGGAAAGCAACAAAAGCACCGTTTCTATATCTTTCTGGAAATTGATTTCCAGAATAAAATAGAATGTCATTGGGAGCAGCATGTGCCGGAAAAAACATAATCGGATCTTCTTTGTCTTCGCAGCCTTTTATACTCTCTCCATCGCCTCCATACTCAGGTGACTGAACTTTTTTCTTCAGATATGGATCAAAATAGCAATATGGCCAGCCAAAATCAGACCCATCCTTAACCAGAAAAAGTTCTTCAGCTGGAAGATTCACACCTGCATCCTCATCATATAAATCAGGGAAAAACTGGGAAAGTTGATCTCGGCCATGTTGTGCTACATATAGATGATTGCTATTAAAGTTCCAATCCAAAGCAACGGAGTTTCGAATCCCTGTGGCATACCTGTACCCATCCTTCACCTGGTCCTGGTTCAACACATTGTCTTTAAACCTCCATATACCAGCATGTCTTTCCAGCTGGGGGCATGGGTATAATCCTTTTGAGCCAGCCGTTCGCATCTGCTCCATACATGCATTTGAAGGGGCTCCCACATTCACATAGATATTTCCTTCTCCATCAAAAGTAAAGGGTTTTACCTCATGCTGATTCTGATCAGGAAATCCAGTAACAATCAATTCCCGGTTTGGGTTTGGGAGCAGTTCTTCGTCCGGAAAGTTATACCGCATTACCTCCTGATCCGAACCAAAATATAAATACCCATTGTGAAAATCTATTCCCGTTCCAGGAAACTCTCCAAAATATTTAATTATATCGGCCGAGCCATTTCCATCGGTATCCCGAAGAGCCACTATTCCTTTGTTGTTTTCGAGCTGACGAAGTGCCAGGTATACATCACCGTTATCACGCACAGTTAAATGCCTTCCACGACCCAGTGATTCGGCTACAACTATACTTGAAAACCCATCTGGAAGGGTAAGCTCTCCATCTATTGCAGAAGTTAAGTTTCCTGTTTTCTTCCTATCATTGGAAGAAGTACAGGCAACAATAAGCAATAGAAAAATTACAAGTATTTGAAGTAATCTGGTTTTTGCTTTCATAATATCATATTTTAACTGTATTTCATTCTTTCTCAGCTATCAACTGTGCAATTTTTACTATAACCTCCACAGCTTTTTGCATAGATTCAACAGGAATATATTCATATCTTCCATGATAGTTATGCCCCCCTGTGAAGATATTTGGAGTAGGCAGACCCATGAATGAAAGCCTCGCACCATCGGTACCTCCTCGAATGGGCTTTATAATAGGTACTACGCCCACCTCTTCCATTGCCAGTTTTGCTGTTTCTACAATATGCAGAACGGGTTCAATTTTTTCTTTCATATTATAATACTGATCCCTCAATTCAAGCTTAAATCTCTCTCCCTCATATTTCTGATTTAGCAGGTCAATACTTTTAGTCAGGAACTGCTTTTTCTCTTCGAATTTTTCCAGGTCATGATCCCTGACTATATATCGGAAAGTAGTTTCTTCCACCTCTCCCTTAAAATCAATTAAATGAAAAAACCCTTCATATTTTTCGGTATGTTCAGGGCGCTGAAAAGCTGGTAGTAAAAAATCCAGTTCTTTTGCCAGGTGTATAGAATTTACCATTTTATCTTTGGCCGTTCCAGGATGAACATTTCTACCTGATACAGTTATGCTTGCCAGGGCTGCATTGAAATTTTCATATTCCAGTTCCCCAATCTCTCCTCCATCAAGGGTATATGCAAAGTCAGCCCTGAATTTCTTCACATCGAACAAATCTGCTCCCCTGCCTATTTCTTCGTCAGGAGTAAATCCAACCTTAATGGTTCCATGTATTATATCCAGATGATTTTTCAGATATTGCATTGCCGCCAGAATTTCAGCAACTCCTGCTTTATCATCGGCCCCCAATAGAGTGGTTCCATCAGTAGTTATAAGAGTTTGTCCAGTGTAATTTTTTAATTCGGGAAAATCATCAGGTGATAGGATAATATTATCTGTTTTGTTGAGAAGAATCTCTCCTCCGTTATAATTTTCAATAATTTGAGGCTTCACATTTTTGCCCGTCATATCCGGACTTGTATCCATATGTGCAATAAAAGCTACTACTGGTAATTCCTTTTCAGAATTAGCAGGCAAAGTAGCCATAACGTAGCCATTTTTATCTAGTGTAACCTCATATAGTCCCAATTCTTCTAATTCTCTTACCAGTAACCTGGCAAGTTCAAATTGCTTTTGAGTACTGGGGCAAGTCTTTGAATTTTCGTCAGATTGAGTGTCAATTCTCACATATCTTAAAAACCTCTCAACAACATCAGTCATATATTAATTTTTAAATTGAATTTTATTATAAAAGTAATCCTCGACCAAATATTTATTTAAGATAAAGTATTGATTTATCTTTGCAATCGATAAAACAAATTTAAACGATTATAAGTACATGTCGAAGGATAGAGGGGAAAATATCTATTGTAATAATCCTTTTCAACCATCAAGGCTGAAAACCAGGGAGGTATTTATTGGCAATGTTCCTATGGGATCCATGCATCCGGTTAGAATACAATCCATGACCAATACACCCACCGGTGATACAATCGCTTCGGTTGAACAGTGCATCCGGATAATTGAAAAAGGAGCCGATTATGTCAGGTTAACAGCTGCCAATATTCAGGAAGCTGAAAATTTAGCCAATATTAAAAAGGAATTACGAACAAAGGGTTATTCCACTCCTCTAATTGCTGATGTGCATTTTAATCCAAGAGTAGCTGAAACTTCGGCAAGAATAGTTGAAAAAATCCGAATAAATCCAGGAAACTTTGTGTCTTCTCATGACAAGGGAAAACCATCGATTCGTGAGAAGCTTGTTCCGCTAATCAATATTTGTAAAGAATATGGAACAGCCATGAGGATCGGTGTTAATCATGGGTCGCTTTCAAAAAGGATTCTCCAGGAATATGGAGACACCCCTACTGGGATGGTAGAGTCAGCTATGGAGTATCTGGAAATTTGCCGTGAGGAGAATTTTCACCAGCTCATATTTTCAATGAAATCCAGCAATACCCTTGTTATGGTTCAGGCATACCGACTTCTTGTCTCCAAAATGCTACAACTCGGAGATGTTTACCCCCTCCACCTGGGAGTTACCGAAGCTGGTGATGGTGAAGATGGAAGAATAAAATCTGCTGTGGGAATAGGAACCTTGATGGCTGATGGCCTAGGGGATACTATTCGTGTTTCACTCACTGAAGACCCAGAAGAGGAAATCCCTGTTGGCCAAAAATTGGTCGCATATTATGATTATAATAATTCTGCAAATAAGGTCGATAATAAAATAGACTTTCCTGTTGATCCATTTCAATACAACAAAAGAAAAACTCATGAGGTTGAAAACATTGGAGGCAACAAAGTTCCTGTTGTTATCATTAATCTTGAAAGTGTTTTAGAAATAGACTGGTCAGATTTGGGTTTTAACTATAATTCCATCTCCGATACCTGGCATAAGAGCGATGCTTCGCCTGACTACCTGTTTTTTGGTTCCTCACCCCCTCCTGAACATTTACCATCCTGTTCTATTGGATTAGTAAATATTGATTTGTGGGGAAGTCAGGCAAAATATCGGGAACAATTTTATCCGGTATTTACCATAGAAGAATTTAAAGGAATAGAAGATAAATCCAGTGTATTAAATTTTATAAAAGTTTCATCAAAGAGCGAGCTTTCTCAATTCCTCAGAGAGAACATTGAAAATAAAACCATAGTTCTCATATTAAATAGTAAACAATTGTATGCACTTCATGAGTATAGAGCTGTTTTTTCCGAACTCATTCATAAAGGCAGCCAGATACCTGTTATTCTGACTCAGGATAGCAGGTTGAGTGATTCTGAGGAGCAAATGCTGGTCAGTGCTTTTACTTTAGGAGGACTTTCCCTGGATGGATTAGGCGATGGAATCTGGATAGAAAAAACAAATAAAACAGAGGTATCTTCAACCATATCCCTTGCCTTTGGAATTCTTCAGGCATCAAGGGTTCGAACATCAAAAACAGAATATATATCCTGCCCCTCGTGTGGTAGAACCCTGTTTGATATCCTGGAAATAACAGCTAAGATTAAACAAAAAACCCGGCACCTGAAAGGTCTGAAGATTGGTATTATGGGCTGTATTGTAAATGGGCCAGGCGAGATGGCTGATGCCGATTATGGATATGTTGGTTCCGGAAAAGGCAAAATAAGCCTGTACAAAAATAAAAATGTTGTAAAAAAGAGTATTCCTGCAGAAGTTGCTGTTGAAGAACTCATTCAACTTATTAAAGAAAATGGAGATTGGGTGGAACCAGTGCAGTAAGAAGTTAATTGTTTTAACAGGAAAACAAGTAATATATGTATTTGCTTGAAGAACTTCAAAGTATAGTCAGTCTTCGACAGGCTCAGATTGACTATTCAATATATACAAATCAACTAATTCTGGGCAGAATTTCTTTCAAATCACTATTCTGTGGAAAAAGAAAACATTGAATGCCGAGGTTTTTTGCACTCTCAATATGTTGTTCTGTATCGTCTATATACAATGTTTCTTCAGGGTTCAATCCGTTATCATTGATCACCACAGAGAATATCTCAGGATCAGGTTTTCCCATGCCAACTTCATGTGAATAGTATACCTTTTCAAACAGATCTGTCATTTTGATTCCCATCAATGAATCCAACATGTCAGAATAAATTTTTTCATGCATAATATTGGTGTTGCTTAGAAGAAAGGTTCTGTATTTGGATTTTAAATCTAGAAGTAATTGAATTTCTTCTTCTTTAAATCCGAGAATCATTGCATTCCAGGCATTATCAATTTCATCATCAGGAATTTCTTTCTCCAATAGGTCACAAATCCCTTTACGGAATTCTTCGGGTGTGATTTTGCCAACCTCAAACTGCCAGAACACTTTTTTATTATTCTGATCATGATTAAGCATTTTCTCTGTAAAACCTAAACTAACAAAAGCCTGGATGGTTTTATTTACATCCAAATCCAAAAAAACCCCTCCTAAATCAAAAATGATATTTTGTATAACCGGCATTGTAATTATTAATAGAAATTATTCCTAATTTTGACCAAACATAATAAAAAAATATCCTAATTGCATACTTTATGAGGGTTGGTGATAAACATTTTCAATCTATCTGGGTTAATGAAAATGATTCCAGAATTATTCAGGTCATTGATCAACGGGCATTGCCTTTTCAATTAATAATTAAAGACCTTCATACACCAGACGATGTGATTTATGCCATCTCTGAAATGGTAGTGCGAGGAGCTCCACTTATTGGTGTCACTGCAGCTTTCGGTGTATATCTGGCTGTTATGAAATTCAAGGATTCAAGAAATGCAGACAATCTTATTCAGGAAGCGGCTATTACTATCAAAGAAACCCGACCTACTGCGGTAAACCTGGCAATGGCTGTTGATCTGCAATTAAAGGCAATTCAATGTGGTCAGAGTATGGATGAGAAACTAAAAATTTCATTCGATACTGCTTTCAGGTTTATGCATGAGGAAATTCTGGCCAGTAAGAATATTGGCTTATACGGTAAAAATATTATAGAAGAGATTGCTAAAACAAAAAATGGTTCACCGGTAAATATTCTTACCCACTGCAATGCTGGTTGGTTGGCAACAGTTGATTTTGGAACAGCCACCGCTCCAATCTATCTGGCTCATGACTCCGATATACCTGTTCATGTTTGGGTGGACGAAACCAGGCCTAGAAATCAGGGAGCCAGACTTACAGCCTGGGAATTGGGTAAGCATGGAGTTTCTCATACTATTATTGTAGATAATGCTGGTGGGCATTTAATGCAAATAGGGAAAGTGGATATCGTTATAGTGGGTAGCGATCGGACTGCTTTGAACGGGGATACAGCTAACAAAATTGGCACCTACCTAAAGGCATTAGCAGCACATGATAATGATGTGCCTTTTTATGTCGCTTTGCCGGTATCTTCTATAGACTGGACCCTGGAAAAAGGTTTAAATAATATTCCTATTGAAGAAAGATCGGAAGATGAAATTCATTTTATAGATGGCCTATCGTCTCATAACAAACTTGAACAAATCCGAATTACACCTGAAAATAGTAAAGCTGTAAATTATGGGTTTGATGTTACTCCGGCAAAATTTATTAGTGGAATAATAACTGACAAAGGAATTTGTAAAGCCAACACTCAGGAAATTAAAAAGTGGGGCCCATAATAAAAAGAATTATGAATATTGAAGAGGGATATATTAAGTTCCAATGTGAGTTGCAAAAAACCAAAACTACAATTCCAGCCCATTTATTTGAAGCCATTAACGCATGGCGTAGCCAAATGTATGCTTTGAAGCTGATTGGAGCCTATGAAAATGGTATAGGATTTGGTAATATTTCTTTACGAATCCCTGGGACTACGAATTTTTACATTAGCGGTACAGCAACCGGAAATTATGAAACTATTACTCCAGTAGAATACGTTTTGGTTAAGAGCTACAATTTTACACTCAACTCCCTTGTATGTGAAGGCCAGGTAAAGGCTTCTTCAGAGTCTTTGAGCCATGCTGCTATTTATGAAGCTGATAAAGAAACTAATGCAGTTATTCATATTCATAATATGAAAATGTGGGAGAATGGATTGAAGAAATATCCAACCACCAATCCAGATCTTAGTTTTGGAACACCTGAAATTGCCTTAAACATTGCTGAATTAATAAAGGATAAAGACACTAGAAAAAACGGAATTATAATTATGGGTGGACATACCGAAGGCATTTTATTTTTTGGAGAAAATCTCGATAAGGCCGGAAGTAATGTGCTTAAATACCTTAAAAAATTACAACATGATTAAAATAGCAATTATTGGAGGGACCGGACTTGAAAATCCTGAAATTCTTAAAGATCCTGCGGAATTAGAGGTAAAAACTCCTTATGGTAATCCCAGCTCTAGCTTCCTCGTTGGAAAAATTAAAGACGTAAATGTAGCTATTTTATCACGCCACGATAGGGCTCATTCCATTCCTCCCACTGAGGTTAACAATAGGGCAAATATTTATGCTATAAAGGAATTGGGTTGCACCCATATTCTTACCACTACTGCATGTGGTAGCTTAAGGGAGGAAATTGGAAGAGGAGACATTGTTATCCTGGATCAATTTATTGATTTTACCAGACATAGGGAAGTAACGTTTTTTAATGACTTTAAGGGCAATGATCTAAAACATACAGCCATGGCAGAACCTTTTTCTGCAGAAATGAGAGGCCAATTGATCAAATGTGCAAAAGAATTAGGCCTTCCATTTCATGAAACCGGGACTATGATTACCATTGAAGGGCCTCGATTTTCCACTCGGGCTGAATCAAAAATGTTTAGAAAATGGGGAGCTGATGTAATAAATATGTCTATCGCCCCAGAGGTTATCCTGGCAAACGAAATTGGAATACCCTATAGTAGCATAGCTATTAGTACCGATTATGATTCCTGGAAAGAAGATGAAGAACCGGTAACCTGGGAGGAAGTTTTGAAAGTTTTTAAGGAAAATGTAGAGAATGCTATTCATCTAATTACAAAAACTTTACCCTTAATAAAATAAAAGCAGTAAAGCAGTTGTTATATATTCCCAAATTATTTATTTTTGCCGGTCCCTAATAAAAGGGGTTTATAAGTTGAATTAAGATTATAGGTTCTTTAAAAATATTAATATTAAATACTCCATATAAGCCAGCACCTGGAGTAAAATAATTGTAGGGCCCATACCTGCCTGCCGGTATGCAGGCAAAGCTCAGTCCCGATTTATTCGAAATCTCTGATTTCGTTCTCAAATCGTGGATCCTCGGAAAACAATGAAATCGAAGATTTCTGGTTTTTTGGGACTGGTTGCCCGCCCGTACCATTTGGTACGTTCGGGCAGGAAGCACCTGACTCATAATCAGGGGAATTTAGGTTCTTTAAAATATTGAAAATAAGTACTCCGTAAAAGCCAGCTTTTGGAGTAGATAAAAATGTAGGGCCCATACCTGCCTGCCGGTAGGCAGGGCTCAGTCCCGATTTGTTCGAAATCTCTGATTTCGTTTCCAAATCGTGGATCCTCGAAAAACAAGAAAATCAAAGATTTCTGGTTTTTCGGGACTGGTTACCCGCCCGTACCATTTGGTACGTTCGGGCAGGAAGCACCTGACTCATAATCAGGGGAATCATAAGTTCTTTAAAAATATTGAAAATAAGTACTCCATATAAGCCAGTAAAAATGTAGGGCCCATAGCTCAGCTGGTTAGAGCACCTGACTCATAATCAGGGGGTCGCTGGTTCGAGCCCAGCTGGGCCCACATAAATTTAAGAAAGCCATAGTATTAAACTGTGGCTTTTTTATTTATAGAATCAAAAGAAAAAGATGGGCGAGAAGTTTATCCCGATGTTGTAATACGAAAATCGGGAAGCCCCGCTGGGCCACCAAACTTAAACAAGCGCTTTTTTTAAGGTAATACAGACTGGTGTTTATTATATTAATACATATGACCACATAAATACAGGATTGGATATTTACAATTCTGAGTAATCAGTAGGTTGTAAATTGTATTTTTCAATTTCAGAAACTGTATTATCATACTGTTCATCTTCCTTAAGACTGATCCAGGCTGGTGATGCTCTGAATTCATTCCAATGCTTTTCCTGGGATTCTTTATTCTTAAAAGTAGTTAGGTACATTAGGTTGGGCATACTTGATCCGGAGATAACTTCACCAAAAAATATTGGTTGAAAACCGAGGTCCACAAAGATTTTTGACTCGCCACCGTCTGTAAACATCTCAACCTTTTTTTCATAAAGCTTCTCGGTTGCTGCCTGGTAGCTTCTTAGTTCATAAACCCTGTCTGATGGAGATGTGCTATGGTCAGGAATACCATAAATAGGCATAGATTTAAATGCTCTTAGCAAAATACTTTCAATTCTTTTGTAAGGAGCATCATCAAAAGCTGCATTAATATAATCCTTACCATCTATTTGATATTGCTCATCGTTATTTAACAATGTACCAAGTTGTTCAAATTCATCTATTGTTTGATAAGGAATCAGGACAAAAATTAAATTACCAGCCTTATCATTAACAGGTTTGAAAACACCTACATTGCGAATCCCTGCGCGATGGAGAGCTGGAATGTATGCATCTTTAAGATATTTATCCATTCTCATTTCCTGCTGCTCATTTTCAAGAGAATAGATTTTTATTTGATAAATATCCCTACCCACAGCCTGATTAGAAAGGATAATTACGGCTAAACAAAGTATAAATTTCAAGGACAGTTTTTGTCCAGATACCTTAATGTTTAAATTGCTTTTCATGAAAATTGAATTAAATGTTTTATTCCATTCATATTGATCAATGATATGACTTTTTTGCCGGGAAAAAGCAAATGAATAAAATGCGAATCTTTGAGAGGATATTACTAATTGGCTCTAACAGTCTTGACGGTTTCAATAAGCACAACTCCATTTCCACCACGGGTACCATAAATAGCTGCACTGGTATCTTTTAGTATATCGATTGACTTTATCTCGCAAGGTTGTATCCATCCGATGTCACCAACTTCTGTCCCATTTACTATATACAGGGCCTGCGTTTGGCCACTAAAAGAGCCACTTCCTCTAATATAAACATTTCCGCCCGAAATAGTTACACCGGAAAACCGTCCCCTGACCAAGTCAAAAATATTTGCATAGTTGCAGAAATCATTGTTCTGCTGCTCCAGATGATTGATCCCATAGTTTAAATCCTCCTCTTTGATATAACCATATCCAACAGCCACTTCCCTATTTGACTTATTATCAATAAAGAGCAAATTTATAGTTAGAGAGTCTGTATCAGACTCAACTTTTTTATTGACCGGTTTGAAGGCTTTTGACCTGATTCTAATCATATCATTCTCAAAGCATACCAGTGAAAACTGCCCAAGAGAATCTGTTACAATTGTAGTTTTGGCTTTTTTCGCACTTACCTCAATATTCATTACCGGGAAGGTGTTAAATACAGTTAACTTTCCGTGAACTACCATATTTTGGGCAAAAACAGAAGTTGTTAAGAATAGCCCCATCAGTACTATACTAATTTTTTGTTTCATTGGAATAATTTTTGGTCTTTAAAGGTAAGTTATTTCTATTATATCTAATAATTTATCATGCTTTATCGACAAGGGCATAAGTGAGTATTACTTATTCATATTTTCAGAGTCAAAAACAACTTCTAATTCTGAAACTCCAAGACAAACCTCTCCCACCTGGGTTATTCCTTCAACAAAAATCTTATACCTGGAAATATCATCTGAAGTAAAAAAAGAAACAGATACTTTGCCTTGGTCTGTGATAATTTCTGGATTCCAATATAAGCTTATTCGGTGATCAGGTTTTTTTGAATTTATATTTTCTGTTGTATACTTTGGAGAATAAAATTCCCTGTAGGGAGCATATCCAACTATTTTTTGCGATAGTGTTCCATAGGAATAATAATTACTATGTGCTGCCGCACCTTTCTTCGTAAAAACAGATATCACTCCATTACCTCCATCCGTACCAAAAATTGCCGTTTCACCAGGATTTTTCAATACTTCTACAATATCAATATCACTCATAGGGATACTCATTATGATATCTGATTCTTTCATGGGTGTTCCATCCAATAAAAATAAGGGTGTAGAGGGCCCACCAAAACTACCTGGTCCACGAATCATAATACTGTTGCCAACAACCACTACTCCGGCCACTCGTCCTTGCAAATAATCCGCAACATTTCTGTAGGTAACATCACGTTCTGTAACTTTTAGAGAATTGTAAGGTTTGGTGTAAATTCTATAATGTCCATCGTCATTTTTCCTTTTTTGCCCTTCTATTGTAACTCCCTCAATTAAAATCGAACCCGATTTCAGGAGATAATCTCTCAAAGCCTGTTCATTAAAATACTGCTGCTGATATAGTTGGACAGGAAAGTCGGTAAATGATCTTTTTACCGGAAGATAAATCTTCGAAACTCTTGGATTATTTTCAAAAATAGAATCCAAAACTATCTCTGTTGATAGTTTGCCTTTACTATTCCGGGCTTGCATAAAGGCAAATGCAGTATCGGCAAAGAAAATGCTGTCAAACGAAAACCTACCTTCTTCATCTGTTATGCTCCCAACACTATAGAAATAATTATTCTGCGAAATATTTAAAAATACGTCTCCATTAACAACTGGCTTTTTGCTTAACAGTTTATTAACCCGTCCTTTAATCGAAATTCCTTCCACCTCTTCAATGTTTTGAACGGGAATTCTTTTGGAAATTGAATTATAAATATAATTGCTCCAGCCCTGGGTTAACATCAAAAAATCTAATTTACTTTCAGAAGATAAATTGTCATCATTCTCAAAATAATCGTTGGGATTTTCTATGTTGCCCTTCAACTCAGAATCAATCAACAGCCAGGAAAGGATATTTAATTCAGGTCCGTTTTCACCCACTGCCGCTTCATCGATCACTGAGATTGACAAACTTGAAAAGGAGTCATCTGCAATCTCTTCCTCATCAAAAATTTCCAAATTAACTTTACTGCGAGTCTTATATTTATCCTTATCTGGCTCTATTTTGATATCATTAATCTCATAATTTTTTGAAAAAAGAAGTCTTTCTGATATAGGTTTTAAGTCCTTATCCAGCAAAACAAATCTGTTAATTCCGCCAGGCAATGCGTCTCTATTTACCTTTATTGGAAAGTGTTGGTCGTTTTGAATAAATTCTTTGTAGAATATCACCCTACCACGGTGCATAATGGCAAAATAGTAGCTTTTTCCCTGCAATAATTTTGAATTTGTTCTGGTCTGAAATAAAAAACTATCCCCTGAATCACCTCTATATTCCAGCTTAATGCCCTCTTTCACGATATCATTAATCGAATTTTCATAATTTGGAAAGCCCTCGATTCTTACCTTATAACTCTCTCCAGTTTTGGGGCTGAAATGAATTGTATCCATTCCTTTGTACTTTGATGCAAATGAGGAAACCACCTTTCCTTCACTATTCAGGATTTCTCCTTTTATTGAAATAGCTCTTCCACTTTTATCAATTGCCTTATATGCCAATACATTCATCTGTCCGGCCAATAAAAATCCCCCTTCAGGTAAAAACCTAACATCTATTTCCGGAATCCTTTCCTCACTTATAGTCGGTTCGATGTCAGTTGATTCAGAAGAACTTTTAAGCTTTGAAATTTTCAAAATTTTATGAAAAAATGTGTCCTCCCCCAGGGCTTTTTGAAAATCTGTATATGCCTGCAATAAATAGTTCCCCTGCTTTAAAGAATCCGGAATAATTAAGTTTCCAATTGCTTCGCCATCAATAATAGGCAAAACCATTTTTTGAACAAACTGCCCTTTAAAATCAATCAAATTGACATACATACTAAAAGTACCGGGTACCAGATGTTGGGTTTGTCCATCCAGGTAATAGCCTTTAAACCAAATTGAATCTCCTTGAAAATAAAATTCCCGATCGGTATGCAGGTACAGCTTTGAAATATTAATAAGGTCGGTAGATTCCAGCCAATTTTCAGTTTGTTGAGAAAATACCCCAGTTTGTTTTAGCAGGAATAAGAACAGAAAGAGGGTTGAGGTAGCTGTTATTTTCATTATCAGCGTTATTACTGATTACTTCAATTCCTAAAAATAGCCCGTTAATACATACAAATAGTAAAAAAAATTGTCCAATTGTAAAATGAACTGAGAATCTCCTACATTTTGGTTGTCAGCTATTTCGGTTGTTAATTTGTTGAGTTCTTCTATAACTTCTGTTACATATATTGTACCAAAACTAATTATTGTTCATAAAATTTCATCTCTCCTTGCATATATTCATGCAATGTTTTATAAATTTAATCGTCTTTTGTTATATATCCTTCAGTTTCTATCTACAAAACAGAGATTTATGCTTAGGAATTATTTCTTAATTGCTTTCCGCAATTTAGTCCGTCAGAAGTCCCTTTCTTTTATTAATATTCTAGGCCTCTCTCTTGGATTGGCCTGTACTATCCTTATCCTGTTCTGGGTGCTGGATGAACTCAACTATGACCGTTTTCATGAAAATATTGATAATTTATACCGGGTGGAAGAGAATCAGCATTATTCTTCCGGAGTATACCATGTAAACGTAACGCCATACCCTTCTGGCCCTGTCTGGAAAGAGGGTATTCCAGAAATACAAAATGCAACCCGCCTCAATCGGGTTGGAGGACTTCTATTTCAGGTAGGAGACAAATATTTTTATGAAAATAACCTGAAAGCGGTAGATTCTACATTTTTTGAAATGTTTACTTTTCCAATGATCCATGGCAATCCGGAAACCGCCCTAAACGAGCCTTTCTCTATTGTCCTCACAAAAGAGTTGGCTGAGAAATATTTTGATACTGATAATCCCATAGGTCAATCCATAACTGTGAACAATCAATATCAATTTACAGTGCGCGGTGTTGTTAACAAGGTGCCCAAAAACTCCTGGATCCAATATGACGCCCTGGTACCCTTTAATTTTTTGAAAGAAATTAATCAATACATTGACAACTGGGGAAGTAATTCCATAACCACTTTTGTTGAGCTGAACAAGGATGCCGATCTGGTAAAAGTGGATACCATGCTAACCAATATTGTCAGGGAAAACAATCTCCAATCTACCACTGACTTCCTGGTAGCACCGATGAAGCGAATGCATTTATATTCATATTTTGGATATGGTCATTCACCAGGGAATATTCAATATGTATACATTTTTTCCATACTGGCCATTTTTGTCTTGCTCATTGCCTGCATCAACTTTATGAACTTATCTACTGCCCGATCGGTAAACCGGTCAAATGAAATTGGTGTTAGAAAGGTAGTAGGAGCATTTCGCAAGAATCTAATTGGCCAATTCTTCGGCGAGTCAATACTTATGGCCATTGTGTCAACTATCCTGGCTTTGGTATGGGTGCAGTTAATAAGTGGTGTGTTCAACAATATTTCAGGAAAAGAAATAGTATTTGGAGATTATATGAACTATCAGTTCCTGATGGCTCTTGCCATTGTAACTATACTAACAGGTTTGATATCCGGGACCTATCCTGCACTTTATCTTTCTCGTTTCAAACCCATAGAGGTTTTAAAGGGCCAAACAAGTACCGGTTCAAAAAGCTCCTCAATATTCCGACAGATATTGGTGGTATTCCAATTCAGTATTTCAATTTTTCTTGTAATTGGAACCGTAGTCATCTACAACCAGTTAAATTTTATGAGGAATAAAAAAGTTGGGTATGATAAGGAGATGTTGATGTACGTGCCCCTGCGAGGTGAAACCCAACCCAATTATCACATTATACGGGATGCTTTTCTTAAAGAAAGCTCTGTGCTATCGGTTACGGGTACTACACATAGCCCAAGTATGATTGGAAGCAATACAGGTGGCGTGGAATGGCCCGGCAAAGATCCGGACCTCGATTTCCTGGCTAGCTACAATATCGTTGATTTCAACTATGCCAAAACCTTTGGTATTGAAATGAAGGAGGGGAGAGACTTCTCACCAGACTTTCCAGGTGATCTTATACAGAGTTTTGATGATACTATAGGCAATTTCCTGATAAATGAAAAACTGGCCAAGCTTATTGACAAACCCGATATCTTGGGTTCTGAGTTGAATGTTTGGGGGTTTTCGGGTCAAATAGTTGGGATTATGAAGGATTTTCACTTCAAATCAGTCCGTGAAGATGTGGAGCCAATGTTTGTATTTGTCACAGATACAGCTGGTTTTATAAACAACATGGTTATGCGCCTGGATCCAAAACAATTTGCTTCCACCACAAAAAAACTGGAGGGGATATGGAATGAGATCATGCCGGGATACCCCTTCGATTATAAATTTGTTAACGACGATATTGATCGCATGTATCGAACCGAAGAAAGAATGGGAAGTCTGGTTAAATACCTGGCCATTCTGGCGGTCATCATAGCCTGTCTGGGATTATTTGGCCTTGCTTCATATACTGCAGAACAACGTACCAAAGAAATAGGTATAAGAAAAGTTATGGGAGCTACGCAGGCTTTGGTCGTTGAGCTTTTATCGCGCCGGTTTGCCCTACTCGTATTTATTTCGGCCTTACTAGCATGCCCTTTGGCCTGGTTTGCTATGAGAAAATTCCTACAGGAATATCATACAAAAACTTCTCTTGATTGGTGGATATTCGTTGGAGCTGCACTTTTAGCCCTGATTATAGCCCAAATCACTATAAGTTATCAGGCCATAAAAGCTGCGAACACAAATCCCGCGGAGGCATTGCGGTACGAGTAGATTATTGCTGTATCAGGAATTTAAAAGAGTCCCATTAATTGGTTTATTCATATTTTAGTGATTGAGCAGGGTTGGTATTGGCTGCACGAATTGTTTGAATTGCTACTGCAAAAAGTGCAAAAAGAATAACCAGCAAACCTGTAACCAGGAATACTCCCCAGTTTATCCCTACCTGATAAGGATAATTTTCCATCCATTTACTAATTCCCCACCAGGTTATAGGTGTAGAAATTACAATTGACAAAATTATTAATTCAAGAAATTCTCTGGACAGCAGGAACAGAATTCTAGTTACGCTGGCACCATGTACCTTACGTATTCCTATCTCACGAGTTCTTTGAAGAATAGTATAAGATGAAAGCCCAAAAAGGCCCAGAGCTGCAATAATAATGGCAACAAGGGAAAAAACACCTATTGCCACAAATATTTGTTTTTCAATACGGTATTGCCGGTCATAAAAAACATCAAGGAAAAAATAATTAAATGGATTTCCCGGGAAAAAATCATCATAAACCACTTTCAATTCATCTATAGCCTGATCCACTCGATCGGGACTAATTTTCATCGCAAAAAAGGAGCGGTTTGCAGGTATATAGAAGTATATCAATGGAATGGGTTCCTGTTTAAGAGACATCTGATGGTAATCTGCAATAACTCCAATAATATGACGATCTTCTCCATCGATATGTACTTTTTGGCCAATTGCCTCTTCAGGAGATTCAAATTCCATAAAATCAACACATTTTTTATTAATTATAACTGCCAAATCTTCCGTACCATAATCCGGAGAAAAATTTCGACCAGCTAATAACTCAATATCAAATGCAGGAATATAATCTTCATCTAAACCAATCTTATAAATGACACCTCGACTTTGTTCTTCATCTGCCCGGCGAATTCCACTGGCCCAAAATATTTCATCACCGGGTATATTAGTAGATGCTGACAAATGTTCTATCCCCGGAATGGATTTTATTTCATTTTTAAAAGTCTTGAATTTCTCATTAAAAGTTGTATCAATACCTACACCGGGCCCTTTTAAAACCAAAGTCTGGTCAATGTTTACTCCAAGATCCTGGTCGCGCATATATTTTAATTGAGAGTAGATCAATACGGTACCAGCAATAAAGGAAACAGAGGCACTAAATTGAAAAACCACAAGAATTTTCCTAAATAAGTAGCCTTTTCCTGAATTGCTAAATTTGCCTTTAAGTACTTCAATCGGTTTAAAGGAAGAAAGCACAAATGCCGGGTAAAGACCAGATAAAAGTGCCCCGGTAAGAAATAGGGCGCTTAGGCCTGCCCAGAATGTTGGCTCTCCAAAAAGAGACATGGTAAGGTTCCTGCCGGTTAACTGGTTAAATGAAGGAAGTACCAGAGCCACAATTAATATGGAGATGCCAGCGGCCAGAATATTCATTAAAAAAGCCTCAAAAAGGAATTGGCGAATTAGTTGCCGTCGATGAGCCCCCACAACTTTTCTGATACCCACTTCCCTTGCCCTCTCCAGCGCACGACTGCTACTCATATTTATATAATTTACCCATGCAATGATGAGTACAGAAAGAGCAATCAGTGAAAGAATTGAAACCGTATTTGCATCACCATTTTCTTCAGGTTCCGATTCCTGTAAAAGATCAGAATGAAGGTGAATATCTTCCAGGGGTTGAAGAATAAATTCCTGGTGACCATTGTATTCCTCCCATTCTTCCTTTTTTTCTTCAGCCAGCCAATCTGCAAATTTTTGCTGGAATTCCATAGGATCGGCTCCTTCTTCCAGCAGAATATAGGTGTTAAAATCATACCACCCCCATGCTGTTCGACTTTGATTATCAGTTTGCTGATGAAGAGTCTCAGCTGAAATAAGCACTGTGAATTTAATATGTGAATTTTCAGGAATATCTTTCATTACGCCTCTCACTTCGCAGGAATGTTCTCCCCAAAGAATTAACTCTTTCCCAATAGGATCTTCATTCCCGAAATACTTTTTAGCTGTCGATTCGGTTATTACAGCAGAATATGGAAGAGTTAGTGCAGATGTATCACCTCGTATTATTTCCCAATCGAACATTCTTAAAAAAGAGGGAGTAGCAATCTGTATTTTCCTTTCCCGAAAGGAAATATTATCACCGGTAGAAAGAATGCCATCCTCAGGAAATGCCCAGGAAAATTCCAAGACTTCAGGAAAATTCTCTTTCATTGCCGGACCCACTGCAGGTACCGCAGCAGCGCAAGCAAACATCAAATTTCCATTTCGATAACCATCATACCGAATACGGTAAATATTTTCACTGTTTTCATGAAATTTATCGAAACTATTCTCGTAAAAGACATATTGGAATAACAAGAGGCAAGCTGCAATACCCACTGAAAGACTTAAGAGGTTTAGTATGGAGAATATTTTGTTCTTAAAAATATTCCGGAAGGCAGATTGGATATAATTATAAAGTATATGAAACATTTTTTACTCTTATATATCTGAATTTATGAAAACTAAATGATCTTCTTAAAAATGCAAATTGTATTTTTTATGAAAATAAATCAGGCTGACCAAATTGTTTCTTATACTTTAAATGGTTCCCGCATTTTTCGAATATATAAGTTATTTGCCTCTTCATCATCAAGCACCTTGCCCTTTTCAGGATCCCAGGTAACCTTTCGATTTGTTCTGATGGCTATATCACCCATATGGCTAATGGTATCAGAAATAATTGCCTCATCCAGGGGACATGTTTCCTCAGATTTTCCAGTAATAACATCCACAAACATCTGGCCCATAGTATTTTCCTCCCCAAGTATCCAGCCTTTTTCGTTTTTAGGAAAATCATTTAGCTTCTGATTAATTTCTGGAATATCAGACTGGGCAGAGGATCTGCTAAGCGAAATCCAACCTTTTGAACCATAAAAGGTAGTGCCATTTCCTTCTTTCACCTCGCGGTGTTCTAGCATATTTTGTGAAGCAATGTCAGTGCTAACAAAATGTAATTCGATTCCGCTCTGATATTTACAGATTACATCCCAGGAATATATGTTGTTATACATGCCTCCCTCAGACCAAAAATTACCTGTTCCTTCACATGTATATGTTCCATTAATCCTATCCTTTAATCCCCACACCAAAATGTCAAGTGGATGGGCACCCCAACCTCCAAGAAATCCAATACTATAATCGTACTGGAACCATGAACTATTGTTTGTTACCCTATCAGGACAGAAGGTGTTCAAAGGTGCAGGGCCGGTCCATCGTTCAAAATCAAAGCCTTCAGGTACCAAAACTTCATTACATACTGGAGAATTAACCGGATTTTTACCAGGAGCCCAAACCTCAACTCGTTCAATGTCTCCTATTTTGCCCTCCTTAATCATATTTATTCCCAAATTCATATGGCGCATAGACCTTTGTTGAGTACCATAATGGAATTTAACATTGTTTTCTTTTAATTCTTTTTTAAGAATCATATAGTTTGGATAACTCAAACCCAATGGTTTGGCCAGCATTATGTGTTTGCCGGCACGTGCTGCTTTAATGGCTGCTGGTACATGCCAGTGGTCAGGAGTTGTAATGTGAACCGCATCAATATCTTTGCGTTGAAGTATGTCATCAAAATCCAGGTATGGCATACATTCCGGTGCGTCAAGTGCCTTACTTTTATAATACTCATTAATATATTTGGTTCCTTTTTCTCGTCTCTCCTGCCAGACATCAGAAATAGCAACTGACCATGATGAGTCCAATGGTAAAAAATAATCCTTAAGCTCATTCCATCCTCTTGATCCCACTCCAATATGCCCGAGCTGAATCCGACTATTGGCTTTTGTGCTGCCTATGCATGATTGCAAAATGGTAGGAGCTAAAATGGTTCCACCAACTCCCAGGGCTGTATTTTTTAAAAATGTTCTCCTGTTTAGACTTTTGGGCTTAATTTTTTTCATGATTTGAATATTTTTTAAATTCTTGGTTAAGACTTTCGAATGAAGCATCCCTACTAACATGCAGAATCCTATATTTTAAGTTGATTTTTTCTCCTTTATTTAATAATTGAGTCTTTAAATATAAATATGCCGGGCTGAAATAATAAAATGGTTGCTCAGGAGTATTCACAGTATACCATGCTTCCCCTTCTCTTCTGCTGTCATCAGCTATCATTATTGCTGAACCAATCGGCTCTCCATTCAAGCCCTGAAAACCCATATACAACCAATCGCCCGCCATGCCATTAATCTTATTGATCTCTTCAAAACTTGAAATAAATTGAGGCCTCATCATATCCTGATTAAATCGAATAGATAGCCCTGCGTAGCCTCCCCATGACATGCCATCTGGCTCTCCTTCAATGGGAGTTCGATTTAAATCCACTCTGTCAGCAATGGCCTCAAAAACCATGTTATAATCCATGTAGATGCTGCCATCCTTTTGCGGTGGGGAGATCTGAATGATTCTGTCCTCCCCCAATATTGTTTCCCCATTTTGAGGATGGTATTCAATTTTCAATGTTATCTCGGCTGAGAAATCTACACCTCTTTTTATTTTAATATCTGTAATATCTGTAATTCCTTCTGACTGGTAGGTATTGCCAATATACTCCCAATAATTTCTCTCATTAATAAACTTCCAGGAAAACCATTGCCCTAAGTGCCAGATATGATCATCGGGACTCAGGCAGGTAATTCGACTTTTATTTACGTAAATCGGATGAAAAAATGGTTTCCCATGTTTGGTATTATAATTGAATTGCCATACAATTCGATTATGGTCGAGAAGTGCAAAGCATGAGTCATTTTCGATCCAGGAGAATTTTGAAGTTTCTCCCATGTTCTGTGATTGAAGCTCCTGAGGAATTGAAGGGCTAACTTTAGAGCTGGCCGCCCATTCTGTCCCCCTCAACAGAAGCGTATGGAAACCCGTATTTCTCATTGCTCTAACATCATGCCCTAGTAATGTATGAAAAACCCTTCCCTTGCCATATTCAGAAACAAAAATAGCGGGCTGTTTAGTATTGCCTTTTTCCGAAGCCTCATCATTGATGGCACTTCCCAACACCTGGAAGCTTTCATTTTGCTCCGCATTTATCCATAATTCATCAAAAATGTAAAAATCAGAAAGTCCTTGTGTAATAGGGTGTTCCTGATTTCCAATACTTACTTTTATCGGAGATGGCTTACCATGCCATGTCTCCTCAACCCAGGCTCCTGTTGAAATATCTTTAAACTCAGGCCATTTGTAGAATGCGGATGTAGATGAATGAAAAAATACCAGGCCTCCTCCCTCCTCAACATATTTCAGCAGCCCATTTTCTGTCTCTGCTGACCACCTAAAATCGTTATCAGGCCATGAATTCCAGTTGCTAATAATTGCATCGTAGTTTTTAAAAACCCTATAGTTTAAAGTATCTGGCTGACTGGTAGTAGAGGCCTCAAAAATTCCAGATTTACCAAACATCTTCTCCAAAAAAGGAGTTGTTTGTTGCCATTCATGATTATTACTTCCGCTAATTATTAATAATCGAATCAGCTGCGAATCATTGTTAGACGATTTACATCCAAAAGCAAAAATTATTATTGCAATGAAGAGAAGGATTTTTTTCATCGATTCTAAATTTACTTCATCAGTTCTGAAAGAACTTCATAGCTTTTAATGGCATCCGGAACCGTTCCGCATTCCACACTGAAGACTATATCTCTTTCTATCGTTTTTACTATGTCAATGACCCTTTTCCAATCTACAACTCCCTCACCACAAGCACATCCTACCGGAGTACCGGTGACTTTCCCTCTTTCATCTTTGCTCTGTTGAATGCTAATGTCTTTCGCATGGAGATGAACTAATTCACCCTTAACACTTTCCAACCAGTTGTATATATCGCCGCCACCACCTAAGTATGCATTTCCTGTATCGAAATTAATCCAGATAGCAGGCGAATCAACCAGTTCATAGATACTTTTTAATCCTTCGGGTGTTTTACTGTATTGCTGATGTTGTTCTAAACCAATCATCACACCATGTCTTTCAGCCACCATAGAAGCCTCTGTAAGGGTGTATTTCATCAGGGCATAGTCCATTTCCCTGGATGTCCATCTGGGCTTTGGCCCCTCATCTGTATTTACAACCGGGGCACCCAGGTCAGCTGCAAAACGGATGGCCATTTTCAAATACTCAACACTTATTTCAGGTTTACATAGAGGTGTATGCGTAGAAAGACCTGAAATTTTAATGCCGCTTTCATCACAAATTTCCTTTATCATTAAGGGATCATCATACATAGAAACCGAATGAAAATATCCTGCTTCACTCAACAATTCACGCCCCATATGTACCATAGGTTCAATGTACTCATAACCTATTTCCTTCGCCTTTTTTACACCCCATTCAAAGGGTTTATCATGATGTCGAACAAATTCCATATTTACCCCAAGTTTGATCATTGTATTTTGTTTTAAAGTTTTATTTATTTACAAATCTAAATCAGGACAAAACAATACAGAAACTAAGTCCTAGTATTAAAAAACTCATATTGAATACAATAAAGAAGGAAAGTCTTACCAGACTTCCCATTCATATAATCCACTGGAAAACTCCTTGCTTAATTGAACCTGGAGTTTTAAAGAAGTGGTAGATATTGGTTCAAATTCCACTTCATTCCAATCATTTCTTGAAACAGCATAGGGACTCTTTGATTTTACTGGCATCCATTCACAGCCTTTCTGATATAAAATTTCCCATGAATCAGGGATTCGGCACCCTCCATCAGGCCTGTCATCAAACCAATATACTTTAACATGGGATACAGTTTCCAATTTTTCAAAATCATATTGCACCCATTCCATCTGATCATTCCGGGGCCACCAGTGATAATAGGGGATACTGTGATCGTTTGAATTTGCCACCAACATCTGGTCCTTAATACAGTACATATTTTCAGTAGGGTGAGAACCGCTGACAGTACTTCTGTAGGCTATGGTAGGAGCCGGAGTTGGATGACTTACATCCTTATTGGTTGGAAACCAGACCATCATTTCTGAGGGACCTCTATTTGCCCATAGATGATAAGGTATTAGGAGTCTTTCTTCTTCTTCACTTACTTTAATCTCCTTTTTGAGATTATAACTGGAACCCGCTGCCATAATATGAATTACCTGGGTACCATTAAGCAGATTATTATCAAAATTTGTTTCTGTTGGAGTTTCAATATCTGCGATCAAATTCAATACTTTACCATTTTCATTGTCAATCCCTTCAGCACAATAAACGAGAGGGCCTCTCTGGTAAGCAATTTTATCCTTGTTTTCAATTACGGCTTCATTTGAAATAACTTTTCGGACAGGCATAGGAAGTAGTAACTCCAACTCATCCCCCTTTTTCCAGTTTCTATGTATTTCAACATATCCATTTTCCACTTCAGGCTTTATCATTTTTCCATTCAACCTCAATTGAATTTTCTCTTCTGATATTTCACTAAAATGGTATAAGTCGCTTGCAATAACCTCATTTTGTGCCCAGCCTGGAATCCTCAGAAACAATGCAAATCCCTGTTTTTCTTCAGGATTCAAGGTAATATTGACTTTCCCCTCCCAGGGATATTTCGTACTTTGTATAATCTCCACCTGCCCCTCACTCAAATCAATCTTTGCAGTATTGTCGACATAAAGATTTACATATAATTCGTCTGCTTTTTTACCGTAAACATAAGCTGGAACTGATGGTATAAAACGGCAAATATTCGATGGGCAACAGGCACATCCAAACCACTCCTTTCGCTCATCATGACCGTAAGATTCCAATCTGTTGGGATAAAAAAACCGATCACCACTAAGTGCTACGCCAGAAAGTAAGGCATTGTATAAGGTTCGCTCCAGCACATCTATGTATTTAGCATTACCGTCATTCAAGAACATTCGATGGTTCCAGAATACATTAGCAATGGAAGCACAGGTCTCACAATATGCGGAAAGATTAGGAAGATTATAGGGTTCTGCAAATCCTTCATTCCCTCCACTTGCTCCAATTCCTCCCGTGATGTATAATTTTTTGTAAACTATATCTTCCCAAATTTTTGAAATCGCATTCTGGTATTCCTTGTTATTGGTTAATGAAGCCACTTCAGCCATTCCTGAATACATATAGGCAGCTCGAACAGCATGCCCCACTGCCTCAGATTGTTCCACTACAGGTTTGTGTGATTGGCTGTATCTCTCACCTCCTTGCCTAATATCCAAAAAGAATTTCGCCAGGTCCAGGTATTTTTGTTCTCCGGTGAGGCGATAAAGTTTTACCAGGCCAATTTCAATTTCCTGGTGGCCCGGATAATTTTCAAGCTTATCCCATCCAAATTTTTCATTTACAAGATTCGCTGACTTTAATGCAATATCAAGTAGACTTCTTTTGCCAGTTGCCTGGAAATGGGCCACAGCTGCCTCATACATATGACCCAGGTTATAGAGTTCGTGACTCAACAAATGGGTTTTCTCCCATCGTTTTCCTACCCATGGATGAGAATCGTCGCCCATTATACTTCGGTAGGTATACAAATATCCATCTTCTTCTTGCGCGATCTGAATAAAATAGATTAGTGAATCAATTGTAGCTTCAAGAGAAGGATCAGGAAAGGTCTGGAGAGAGTAAGAGGCTCCTTCAATTATCTTAAATATATCGGAATCATCAAAAGGGTATTGAGAACAAAATTCTCCCGACTCAATTCCCCCTGCAATTTTAAAATTTTTTACCCGCCCTGTTTCAATTGACTGACTAATTGAAATAGGTATAGTTACTTCATGATTACGCTGTATTCGGGGAGCCCAAAACTGGTCAGTAAGTTTTACTGAGGTAAATGGAACCGGATCAATAGGACCTGGTGAGCTCTTTGAAGAATTGTTATTACAAGCATATCCAAAAATCAATATTAAACTACTAACCAGATACTTGGAATAAGCTAATTTCATATTATAAATATGTTTTACTCCAACACCTCCGCTGGAATTTGCTTAATTGGTTTGATCTTGATATATCGTACAAACATTTCTGCTCCTTCCGATTGAAGCTGAATCTTCCCTCTGACAAGTGGCTCAACAGAGCCATTGTCAAGATATTTAGCAGAATTAAGATTCATCATATTCACTCTACCATTTACAATATGCACAGAGGTTCTTCCATGACAATAAAGTTCTATTGTATTCCATTCTCCTACTGGTTTTTCGAAATCATTATCTTTTCCCACAATTACAGTTTTTGTTTTGGGTATTGACTTAATGTTTTTTACTGCTCTATTATAACTATACTTCCCTTCGCTATTTATTACAGCCGGAATTTCACACCAGGTATTCCCCATTCTGTAAGAATCACCAACATTTCCAGTGTAAAGTTGAAACTCATGAGAGCTCATCCAAACTCCAAGGCCAACTCCAAAATCACCATAACTGTGATAGAGCAATCCAGAATTATATTTTGTATAGAGTTTCTCTCCCCATTTATATTCCATTACAAGGTGATAATCTTCATACTCTTCTGTGGTAGCAATGGATGCATTTATTTCACCTGAAATGCGCAATACCTTCTCACCATCAAGCTCAGTCACCGTAAATATTTTCATCGGATCATTGTTTAATCCCAAGGGTTTGCCATCTTTTTCTTTTGGTCCAACAAACACCTCCCAGCCAGTAAGATCGGTACCGTTTAGAAGTGGCTTCCATTTGTTTGCAACTGGAGAAAATGCAGTGGAGCTTATAAGAATACCTGCAACAATTAAAAATGCATAAATAGATCGGTTCATAATGATGATTTTAAGTGTAGAACAAATATAGAAAAAGTGGTTGACTGTTCCTATCAGTAAATTTATTCAATTGGTTATGAAATGAATCCCTAATTGATATATCATGAACTTCATTTTTATTATTTTGCAGATATACCCTATATTTGTTCAGTTTTCCAAATTGGAAAAATTAAAAGTTTACCAAAATTTATTATTTAACCCTTTACTCAACTAATTATGTGGAAGATTGTGTCGCTTCTTATTTTTACAATAATTGTGGTTCCTATTTTAGCCTTTGCTTTTGATGACCCGCTCACTATTCTTCAAAAAGAAACCCTGACCAAAGTTGTTACTATTTACCTCATTGCAGCTTTTGCCTGTTTTTTAATCAGTACTATAAGCAAAAACTACAGCCAGGTTGATAAGCTTTGGAGTACTATACCCATTGTATATGCATGGGTGGTTTGCTGGAATGGTGAATTCGAGAGCAGACTGGTTTTAATGGCAGTGTTGGTTACCATCTGGGGTTTAAGATTGACCTATAATTTTTCCAGGCGTGGTGGTTATTCCTTAAAATTCTGGGAAGGTGAAGAAGATTATCGTTGGGCCGTATTAAGGGCAAAGCCTGAATTCCAGGGGGCCTGGAAATGGATTTCATTCAATTTCTTTTTCATTTCTTTTTACCAGATGGGCCTAATCATGCTTTTTACTTTACCTATTCTGAAGAGTATGGATGGTGCTCCTTTAGGGTGGATTGACTTTTTACTGGCAGGCATTTATATCCTTTTTGTGGTCCTGGAAACTATCGCTGATCAACAGCAATGGGATTTTCAAAATGATAAATACAAGCAACTGGCCGCAGGGGAGAAACCTTCCGGTATGTATGTAAAAGGTTTTTTACAAAAGGGACTATGGGGAATTGTAAGGCATCCCAATTATGCTGCAGAGCTGGCAATTTGGATAGTTTTCTACCTGTTTAGTGTTGTAGCAACTGGCAACTGGATTAACTGGTCAATTGTTGGATGCCTGTTGTTAATTCTACTTTTTTATGGAAGCTCTAGTTTTAGTGAAAGTATTTCTTCAGGGAAATATCCTAATTATGAAAAATACAAAGAAAGGGTTCCAAGGTTTGTACCCTTTATGGTGAAATCGAGAAAATAAAACTAATGATATTTTAAATCATCCATCTGCATCTGTGACTCATATGCCAGTGGGAAAAAGAAACCTGTTTGAGGCAATCCCGGATTAATAGGTGCTTCGATGATTTCCTGGTTATCGATGTAAAGCCGTGTGAGGCCTTCCCGCATTTCGATTCTGTAGTCATGCCATTCTCCGGCCTTGATGTATGTCTCAACGCCG
>RCNC010001529.1_pt1 | contig 27172 bp, 23 predicted proteins | sample 2041301 | NCBI WGS metagenome assembly RCNC01 (sample SAMN09708231, study PRJNA481090) | Marine sediment metagenome, whole genome shotgun sequencing project. | biome: marine sediment; feature: ocean; material: sediment; isolation source: Sewage treatment plant 13A marine sediment (STP13A) ... | reverse complement strand
TTCTTGGGCACCAGCTTCTTCAGCTTCTTGCAGTAGAGGGCGATAAAGGTGCGGCAGGTGCCCGAGCCGTCAACCGCGTACTGGTCGGGGAAATCAGCGTGCTCACAGGAGAGGTCGCACCAGGTGGTGGTCTCGTAGTTCTCGATGCCGCCCGTGTCCTCGTGAGCCATTTTGTTCCTCCCGCTCTTCACCGTCAACCGTGCACAACGCTATAATAGGATATTCCCATCGCGGATGCGGAGCAAGGAGGATCGGATCGATGAACCCCACACCCACCTGTCTGGTCTGGCGGCACAAGGCCCACGAGGGCCCGGGTGTGTTCGGTGACCTGCTGGCCGCCCGGGGCTGGCAGGTGCGTATCGTTGACGTGGCCCAACCGGCCGATGTGACCCCTGAAGCCGAAACCGCAGACCTGCTGCTGATCATGGGCGGTCCCATGGGTGTCTACCAGACGGACGTCCACCCCTTCCTCACCGCCGAAATCGAGCTGTGCGCCCGCCGGCTGGCCCAGGACCGGCCAACCATCGGTATCTGCCTGGGGGCGCAGATCATGGCCACGGCCCTGGGTGCCCGGGTCTTCCCAGCTCCACAGCGGGAGATCGGCTGGTTTCCCCTGGAACCGGAGGAATGGACCGCCGGGGACAGCGAGGCCTGGGGCCTGGCCGCCCGCACCGCCACCGTGCTGCACTGGCACGGGGACACCTTTGACCTGCCGGCCGGGACACTCCGCCTGGCCGGGTCGGCGGCCACCCACAACCAGGGGTTCCGGGCCGGGCGCAACGGGTATGCGCTCCAGTTCCACCTCGAGGTGCCATCAGCCGAAATCCGGCTCTGGACCACCGGCCTCCGACAGCACCCGGACCAGGGGGACGGTGTGCAGACCGCTGAAGAGATCGAGGCCGGGGCGCTGCGCCACGGGCCGGACTTGGCGGGGAATGCCGCCATCTTTCTCCACGCTTACCTCTCCCGCCTGGAAGCGGAACGAACACCATGAAGCAGACCCGATTGCCGGCCCTGCCGTTGCTGACGCTGCTCCTTCACCCGGGTTGCCGGGGAACCGGACAGCCGGCGCCACCCGCGGCGTCCCCCCGGGAGGTGATCCGGTCCGTTCGCATCCAACAGGACGGCGGTATCCCGCCCCACAGCAACATCCACCACGTCTCCCGACCGCTGCTCCTCCGGAACTCCGGCCGGTTCCGCTCGGCGCCGTACACCATTCCCCCGGGCGCGGAACTGGAAATCGCCTACGGCATCTCCGGCAGACGCTTTGCCCGGACAGCAGGCCAGTCCACCACGCCGGCGGACGACACACCGAGACCGGTGACCTTCACCCTCGCCTTCGAACCGCTGGGCGGGGAGGCGGCCCGAACACTTCTCCGGGAGACCCTGGATGCCGCTCCGGACCGCAGCCGGCAATGGTGGCAGGAGCGGCGTATCGATCTCTCACAACTGGCCGGCACCAGCGGGACGTTCGTCTACGAGATCGGCCGCCGGCACAACGGAAACCATTCTCACCGACCTTGAGGCGGATCCCGGAGAACGGCGTTCCACACCTCCCCTTCCCCACCAGGACCTCCCGGGCGTGATGACCCGGACCCTGGTCACCGATCATCTCTGGCGCCGGCCCGGCCTGCACATCTGGTGCGCCGGTCTGGAACCGGGGAAATCACTGGAGATCACGGTGGAGGGTGCCGGCCTGAAGATCGATACCGCCCTGCCCTACCGGGCAGAGTTGCAGCCCCCGGACAAACAGACGGAGGGTATGGTCTGGCGAGCCCGCCTCACACCCCTGGAGCCGTCCTGCGGCCTGGTTCTTGGCATCGAAGGGGATCCGCAGGAGGTGATCACCGTCCGGGTGGGAGGTGTTCCCCTCCGGCTGCCCGGCCAGGATCCCGCTGCTTTCTCGTCCAACGGTTGCCGCTGTCCTTTGGGCACACCACTGCCCGGTGCATCGGACCTCGATATGCTGGAGGGAACCGGCTCGCCCCTTGGTCTGGTTCACTTCCGCCACCGGAACCCGTCACCGGTGGCCAGTGTCGAGCAGGAGGACCGGGAGGTCACCGACCGGCTGCGCCAGCTGGGGTATCTCCAATGATTTCGTATACCGGGCTGATCGACTTTCCTTCCCTCCTCGCCCTGCGATATGATTGGTTTTTATCCTGTGGTTGCCGTCTCCCGGCGGCGTGAGAAAGACGACGACAATGGAAGCAAAAATACTGGCGGTGGGCGATGAGATCCTCAGTGGGGCCACCGCGGACACCAATTCCGGATGGCTTGCCGGACGGCTCACCAGCCTGGGTATCCAGGTGGTGGAAATCCGGGTGATCCCGGACGTGGAAGAGGTTGTGGCGGCCTTTCTCGAGAAAAACCGTGACTGGCCGGGATTGATCTTCACCATGGGGGGCATCGGCCCGACCCATGACGACCGGACCCGGGCCGCGGTGGCCCGCGGGTTGGGCCTGGAACTGGTCTCCGACCTGGCCTCCCAGGAGGCGCTCAAGGCCCACTACGGCAGCCGCTGCAACGAGGAACGGCTGAAGATGGCAATGATGCCCGCAGGGGCGGACCTCTACCCCGGCGCCGATTCCGTGGCTCCCGGGTTCCGGGTGGGCAACATCTTCGTGCTGGCCGGTGTCCCGGAGATCATGAAGCGAATGTTCGAGGCGGTGGCCCCGGAGCTGCCCACCTCGCCCTACCACCGGCGGGTGGTCTACACTCCGAGCAGCGAGGGCGAGATCGCCGGCATCCTCGGCGAGGTGCAGGAAGCGTTCACCGAGGTGAGCCTCGGCTGCTACCCGTCGCTCTCGCGGTTCAGGGCCGGCGGCTACCCCACCAAGCTGGTCTTCAGCGCCTCGAGCCCGGAGACCATCGATCAGGCGCTGCGGATGCTGGCCCGCGAGGTGGAGCTCTTCGTGGATGACGGGATGGACGGGGAAAAAAGCCAGCCGCTGCCCCCTTCGGGAGAAAAGGGCCAATGATCCAGGTCAATGTCCAGTGCCCCTCCTGCGGTGCCTCACTGATGGACGAGACGCGCCCGGTGGGAGGATCTCCCGCCATCCTGACCCGGGTGGAGCTGGACGGCGACAAGATCGACCTGCGGCTCTCTTCCGTCCTGGGCGATCACACCATCCACTGCGACAAGGAGATCGCGGAGGGGCGGGAGGTGGTCTTTCACTGCCCCCACTGCGAAAAATCGCTCACCGGCACCCGGACCTGTGAACTCTGCTCGGCGGCCATGGCCCACTTGCGGATGCGGGATGGCGGCGGAATCCAGGTCTGCTGCCGCCGCGGCTGCCGCAAACACGTCATCGAATTCGAGAACCCCGAGACCGAGGTTTCCGAGTTCTACCGCCGGAACCCCATCTTCTGGGACGCCTACCACCCGCCGGAAGAGAGAAAGTAGGGACAGTTACGACTTTCCCATGGAAAGTCGTAACTGTCCCTACTTTCTCAAATAACCTCGAAGATATACCTCAGGCAGAACCAGACACCCACCAGCAGGAAGATGGCCCCGGTCCCCCGCCTGGCCCACTTTTCAAACCTGGTCAGCATATTGAACGCCCGGCTCAACCGGTGGGCACTGAACGCCAGCAGGATCGAAAAGAAAACCACCGGCAGTGCGGTGCCCAGGCCGTAGAGGCAAGGCATCAGCACCGGTGAACCATGGCTGACGGCCAGCGGCACCAGACTGCCAAAGAAGAGGGCCGCGGAGACCGGGCAGAAGGAGAGCGCGAAGAGGATACCCAGCAGACCCGCCCCCCAGATGCCGCCCCGGTCCGCCCGGGATTGCATTTTTTCCGAAAGACCGCTGCCGGCGAAAACCACGGGAACCATTTCCAGCAGCACCATGCCGGCGAGGATGAGCAGCGGTCCCAGCAGGATGTTCATGTAGCGCTGGAGGAAGGTGGAGAGCGCCGGCACCGAGGCCAGGCTGAAGATGATCAGCAGGGCCAGGACAAAGTAGGCGGCCATCCGACCCAGGGTGTAGAGCAGGCCGGCGGTGAGAACAAGGCGCGGGCGGTCCACCCGCTTGCCGATATAGGAGATGGCGGTGATGTTGGTGGCCAGCGGGCAGGGGCTGATCGAGGTGAGGATGCCGAGCCAGCCGGCGGTGATCAGCCCCAGCCAGTATCCTTCCATCACGCATCCCCGAGGAAGGCGGCCGTTTCCGATTCGACGTAACTGTTGAACTTCATCGGGCTGTGGACCAGTTCCCAGACCCGGGTGCAGTTCTTGAACTTCACCGTCTCGCCGTCCTGGCGCCGGGCCAGCACCAGCGAAGTGGTGTGCAGTTCAAAGTCATCCATAAAATGCTTGTTGGCCGGCTGGTCCACGTTCAGCGCCAGCCACTGCAGCTTCCCCTCGGCCAGTGCCTCGGGAAACCCGTCTTCAAGGGCCATTTTCGACAGTTCCTCGATCTTGAGGCAGGTGGCGCAACGGCTCTCCGGATGCAGGTAGTAGGCGACTACCCCGTTGTCGATGGCCGTGGCCGGCAGGACCGCGGCGGTGTCGGCAGCCGCACTGTCCGCCTGCTCCACCGGCGGTGTGGCGGTTTCCTCGGCCACTGGAACCTCCGAGGGTTTGAGCAGGGCCCAGGCCAGAGCCACCACCACGAATGCCAGCAGGACAACCCCCAGAACGTTCTTCATCTGCATCTCTATTCTCCCTTTAGCCGATCATCCCCTTGATCTCGTCCAGCGACGGCAGCTTGCCGGTCACCTTTACGTCGCCGTCCACCACCAGGCCCGGGGTCATGATCACCCCCCGTTCGGTGATGGCCATGATGTCGGTGACCTTGACCAGTTCATACTCCAGGCCCAGTTCCCTGGCGGCCTGCTCGGTGAGCTCGGCCAGCTTGTCACACTTGGCACAGCCGGTGCCGAGGACTTCCAGTTTTTTCATTGCCATCCCCTTTTTCAGATCTGTTCGCCCCGGCAGCCGCCCCGGTCAGGAGAGAACCACCCCGAAGATAATACCCGATATGGTGGCCATCACAATCACCAGCAGCACGTAGACCACCGTTTTCTTCGTCCCCAGAACGCCACGGATCACCAGCATGTTGGGCAGCGAGAGTGCCGGGCCGGCCAGCAGCAAAGCCAGGGCCGGCCCCTTGCCCATGCCGGCACCGATCAGCCCCTCGAGGATCGGCACCTCGGTGAGGGTGGCAAAATACATGAATGCTCCCACCACCGAGGCGAAGAGGTTGGCGGACAGTGAGTTTCCGCCCACCAGTTTCGCCACCCACTCCGACGGGATCAACCCCTCGCTGCCCGGTCGTCCGAGGAGCAATCCGGCCAGCAGCACCCCGGCCAGCAGCAGGGGCAGGATCATTGCCGCATATTCCCAGGATGAAGCGCCCCAGCGTCTCAGTTCATCCCTGCTGAACCAGCGCCAGATCACCAGGATCAGCAGCAGGATCAGCACGCCGGTGATCGCCCACTTGGCCTGGTGGAGAAAGACCCAGACCTGGCCGGCCCCCTCACGGGGCGCTCCCCAGTTGGCAAAGACCAGCACGGCAATCATCAGCGCGAAATAGACCGACTCCTGCCACAGGGATCTCGAGGAATCGTCCGCGGCAGTGGCGATCCCCTTGCCAGCGGCGTCGAGATCGCCGCGGAAGATGAACTGCATGGCCATGCCGATGACCACCGAAAAGACCACCGCGCCCACGGCCCGGGCAATCCCGATTTCCGGCCCCAACACCCGGGCGGTGAGGATGATCGCCAGCACGTTCACCGCCGGCCCGGCGTAGAGAAAAGCGGTGGCCGGGCCGAGGCCGGCCCCGCGGCGGTAGATGCCGGCAAAGAGCGGCAGCACGGTGCAGGAACAGACCGCCAGCACCGACCCGGAGACCGACGCCACCCCGTAGGCCACCAGCCGGTTGGCCCCGGCGCCGAGATATTTGATCACCGAGGCCTGGGAGATAAAGGTGGCGATGGCCCCGGCGATGAAGAACGCAGGCACCAGGCAGAGCAGGACATGCTCACGGGCGTACCACTTGGTGAGGGCCAGCGACTCGGTGACCGCCTGCCCGAAGCGCCCCTGGTCCACCGGCAGAAACCAGAAAAGGACAAATACCGCCACAAAGAGCAGGAAGCGTTTTTTGTCACTCATGGCATTCTCCTGCCCCGGCAGACGAATTCAACCACGGCGGGGCTCCCGCAGGGCCAGGGCCATTTCAATGACCGGCAGCAGGCTCGGTGTGGTCTGAAACCCGGCCAGTTCCCCGGGGTCCACAAACCGCGCCTCCAGAGCGTCGGACGCGGCAGAGGGCACGCAGTCCGCTGGAGCCTCGCAGAGAAAATCCACCAGAACATAGTGGTATTCAACCCGGCCATCTTCGTCTCGACGGATCCGCTCAAAGGTGGTGATCAGCGGCCCCACCTCAACCTCGATACCGGTCTCCTCCAGCACCTCCCGCCGCACACCGGCGGTCATGGTTTCCCCGAGATCGAGGATGCCCCCCGGTATCGACCAGAAGCCCTTGAGCGGTTCGCTGCCCCGGCGGATCAGCAACACCCGGCCCCGGGGGTCGAAGACCACCCCGCCCACCCCGACCCGCGGGTGCTCCGGGTAACGCCGGTTGCCCATCAGTATCCCAGCTCCTCGAGGAAGGAAATGACCACAATTTCCACCCGGGCGGTGGTGGCCAGGTACTCGAAGATCATCCGTTCGGACCCGGCCCCGGAGTCCCCGTCGTCACCGTAGCCGAGGATGCCGGCCATGTGCCCGGTTTCGTCGGTCAGCAGTTCGTCTTCAGCCGCCACGGTGAGCCGGTAGAGGTCCCGGCGGTGCTTAAGGTAGGTGAAGGCCTGGAACAGCTGCTCCAGGTCGCCGGCCCGCTGGGGCATCAGCTCCAGCAGCGGCTTGTGCAGCTCCAGCGACACGGGCTGCCAGAGGTTGTACTTGGCCTCGAGGCAGAGCAGCAGCAGTTCGATGTCCCGCAGGCCGCCCTTGGTCTCCTTGACGTTCATCCTGGAGATCAGCCCCTGGTCCACGGCTTCGTGCCGCGACCGGATTTCGTGGGCCAGCCGGCGGATATAATCGTCCTTGCGGGCAAGAATATACGGCTCGATGATCTGCTGCCGCAAATCGATCTCGAACTGTTTGCTGCCCACGATACGCCGTCCGCTCATCAACTGGGACATGTCGATGAAAGTGGTTTCGTCTGGCTCATCGAACAGCGTCTGGATCTGACCAAAGGTGGTGACGTAGTCCCCGAAACGCTCGGCAAAGCGGTAGTGGGGCATGGTGCCGCGACGGATAATCTGGCGGTTCATCCTGGCGATGATCCGGCAGCAGTATGCCAGCACCTCCGGCTCGTCGTGTTTGAGGATGGCCACCAGGTCGAAGTCGTCATCAAAAGCGAGCTTGCGGCCGTGTCCCCCGGCGGAGTAGATGCCCAGCAGGTCGCGGGTGGGGACCCGGCCCCCCGACTCCTGGTCCACCTCCTGCTTGCAGACATCGAAGAGGATCCTGAAGTAGTTGTCGGAAAATTCGGTGAACTCGGCATCGGTGTATTCGGTGGGCTTGCCGTTCATCGCCTCCAGTCCCACGCGGAGGAACTCCAGGTCGTAGTAGCTGCCCAGGTCGTGCTTCTTCCGCGAGAAGGTTTTCAGGCTGTCCAGGCGGGCAAAGATCCCCTTGGCGATCACCTTCAGCCGCTCCGGCTTGTCGAAGTGCTCCACATACTCGGCGTAGCGCACCACGATGCGCTGGAAAAAGCGCTTGAAGTAATGGCTGGTGGTGAGGTGCAGTCGGCAGAAGTAGATCAACCGCTTGCGCAGCACCTCCACCTCCGCCGACCAGGCCTTGTCGCCCTCCAGCATCCGCATGAAGCGCTCGGTCTCCACGGTGGGCATGCCCAGCAGGAAGCTGTTCACCAGCCGGGGGTAGTGGTGGAAGACGGTGGTCACCCGGGAAACCTTGTCGCCGCAGCGCATCAGCCGGCCGATGAAGGCCGTCCCCAGATCGCGGAAGAGGGAGAGGGATTCGACCTTGCGGATGTTGCGGTAGAGGATGTCCAGCAGCCGGAAGAGGGGCAGCGCGGTAACTTCACCCCACTTGGCGTAGCGCTGAATCCAGATCTGCTTCTTCGATTCTTCCAGCCGGTTGAAGTCATCGACAAATCGTTTGAGCAGGGTCAGGTCCACCCCTTCCAGCTGGTCCAGCACGTCATCCCAGAAACGGGTGCCACGGAAAAAGCGAAGCGCGGTGACAAATTCCACGGCGAGGTTGCCGTCCCGGGAGGAACCCACCTTGACCAGCCCCCGGGTGCGCACCATGCCGGAGAAGACGCTGACCCGCTCGAGGTGGATCCGCAGGTCCTCCACCAGCACCTGGGCCATGGATCTGGCGGTGGTCACATGTTCGTGGTAGTGGATCAGCAGGTGGTCATAGGCCTTGACCACTCCCATATCCTCGTAGCCCATCAACTCGGCCACCGCCTTCAGCCGGGCGTGGGAGCCCTCCTCCTCCAGCGGGATCTCCTCCTCCTGGACTTCGAGCATCTGGTAGAGGAAACGGAAAGCTTCGATGAAGGAGAGGGACCGCTCCAGCTCCTCGTAGACGTCGAGGTAGCGGGAGTCCAGTTCCATCAGCTGCCGCAGGACCTCCCAGGCGTTGACGTCCTCGAGGCCGAAGACCGTCTTGCGCGCCGAGACGATGCCCTTGATGATGCGCAGCGCGTCGCTCTTGGGATCGATGCTCCCCTTGCGGATCTCCCACATCATCAGCGCCCGCACCTCACCCAGCATGCCGCGGAGGTAGCCCTCGTGAAAGCGGTTGTCTCCGCCTGGCCGGTAGAAATAGCGGTCGGTGACATCCTTAGTGAAGACGTTGAACAGGTCGTGGCTGCCGAGGATCGGCTGGGCGCCCAGCATTTCGGAGATGATGATGAAATCCTGGATCTCGTGGTCCAGCAGTTCCCGGTACTCGGCGATGGACGCCGAGTAACTCTGCTCGCCCACGTGCTCGGACAGGTAGAAGTGCAGCGGCACCGCCCGGCGGAGCATCTCCCGCTGTAACCGCCCCACCGCCCGGTTGAACGGTGCCCGTAACTCCGAGCCGTCATCGACGATACCGAGGTCGAGGTCGTCCTGGTCGGCGCGGGTGCCCACGCTGCAGATGACAAACTCGGGACGCTGGTTTTCGGGGAGGAAGATGTTGAGCAACTGCTCCATGTAACAGGAGATCATCCGGCGCAGGTCGTTGCCCATCTGCAGCATGAAATCCCGGTAGACCCGGTAGCGGTCGGCCCGGGACGTGAGGCCCAGACGCAGGATATCCACCGCCCTGGTGTTCATGTGCAGATACTGCAGGGCGAAATAGGTGCCCAGAAGCTCCAGCTTCTGCTCCTCGGTCTCCCCCAGCTCGCTGACCAGGGCCATCTGGGCGCAGATGTCCTGGGCGCCGCGCCACAGCTGAACGGCGTCGATCTTCCCCTGGGTTTCCAGCAGGTCGATCAGTTTCTGGCCGTGGGATGATATGAAGCGGAGATACTTGAGGTGGTGGTTCCCCAGCGATTCGGCCCGTTCCTTCAGCTTGGCAAAATTGTCAAGCATGGCGACCTTTCCGCCGGAGTATCGATCTGGTGAGGCTCGAAAACAACGGGAGCCGGACCGCAGCTGGCGGACCGGCCCCCGGAAACGGACTACAGGTTGAGCGCCTTGGCCACTTCCACCCCGGCCTTGAAGGCACGGAGGTTCAGTTCCTCGGTGCCCTTGGGCACCCGGGCCAGGATGGCCGATTCCACCGCCTGGGCGGAGACCACGCCGGCCAGTTCGGTGATCACACCGAGGGCCACGATGTTGGCCACCAGCACACGGCCCACCGTGTCCCGGGCCGTGGAGATGATCGGGACCTTGAACATCCGGAATTCACCCTCGGGCATCGTGCTCACGGCGTCTGAATCCACCAGCAGCATGCCGTCGCTCTTCAGGTCCTTGCAGTAGCGGTTCACCGACTCCTGGGTCAGGGCCAGCAGGAGATCGATATTCACCGCCTTGGGGTAGTCGATGTCATCGTCAGAGATGATGACATCCGAGCGGCTGGCGCCTCCCCGCGCCTCCGGCCCGTAGGACTGGCTCTGGGTGGCATTCTTGTCGTCATAGATGGCGGCGGCTTCGGCCAGCACCTTCCCGGCAAGAACCAGCCCCTGCCCCCCTTCGCCGCTCAACCGGACTTCGTAACGAAAACTCATTTCGGTTTCTCCTATGCTCGCGCCAGGGAAGCGATCAACTGATCATAGCGTTCGGTATATTCCGGCTTGTCCTTATCGACAAAGACACCAGTGACGATCTTACCCTCCAGTTCCTCCTCGGTCATCTTTTCGGCTTTCTTGACCGGAACGGCCTGCTCCTTCAATTCCTGGAGCATCACTACGCCGTTGCGCAGCTTGTTGCGGCGCCCGTAGACCGTGGGACAGGGGCTCATGGCCTCCACCACCGAGAACCCGTTCTTCAGCATCGCCTTTTCGATGAAGCGGCTCAACTGCACGGTCTGGTAGGCGGTGCCCCGGGCCACGAAGGACGCCCCGGCCGCCTCGGCCAGGCCGCTGATGTTAAAGGAGGGCTCGAGGTTGCCGAAGGGGGCGGTGCTGGCCATTTTGCCCACCGGCGTGGTGGGTGAGACCTGGCCGCCGGTCATCCCGTAGATGTAGTTGTTCATCAGGATGACGGTGAGGTTGATGTTGCGGCGGGCGGCGTGGATGTAATGGTTGCCGCCGATGGCCGTGGCATCGCCGTCACCGGTGACCACCACCACGTTCAGTTCGGGTTTGGCCATCTTCACGCCGGTGGCAAAGGGGATCGCCCGGCCGTGGGTGGTGTGCAGGGTGTTGAAGTCCACATACCCGGGCATCCGGCTGGAGCAGCCGATACCGGAGACCATTACCACCTCGTCGTTGGTCCAGCCGATCTTGTCGATGGCCCGGAGGATCGCTTTCATCACGATACCGTGGCCACAGCCGGCGCACCAGATCAGGGGAAATTTCTGCTCGCGAAGATATGGGCTGTACTGGCTCATTTGCTTGCCACCTCTTCAATCTTCTCCATGATCATCATCGGGCTGATGGGGTCGCCGCTGATCAGGTTGACCCGTTCCACCGCGGCATCGCCGGCCACGGCCCATTCGACCTCGTGGGCCATCTGCCCCAGGTTCATCTCGGGAACGATGATCGTGTTCACCTTTTTGCCCATGGCGCGGACTTCCTTGTCCGGGAAGGGCCAGAGGACCTTGGGCCGCAGCAGTCCAACCTTGAGCCCCTTCTCCCGGGCCATGCTCATCGCCCGGCGGGCCGAGCGGGCACAGGAACCGTAAGCGAAGATGCCGATCTCGGCGTCGTCCAGTTCGAATTCCTCCACGTCCACGATATCGTCCCGGTAGCGCTCCATCTTGCGGTTGATCCGCTGGAGCATCTTGTTGATCTCCCCCGTGTCGTTGGTGGGGAAGCCGGTCTCGTCGTGGCACAACCCGGTGACATGAAAGCGGTAGCCGGTGCCGAAGCTGGCCATTTCCGGAATGTCGCTCTCGGTGTGGCGATACGGCAGGTGCTCTTCCGGGGTGTCGGTGGGTGCCGCCCGCTCCACCAGCGTCAGTTCGCTGGCCGGCGGGATGACGATCTTTTCGCTGGTGTGCCCCACGATCTCGTCGAGGAGGATGATCACGGGAATCCGGTATTTCTCGGTGAGGTTGAACGCCTCCACGGTGAGGTGGAAGGTCTCGGTGACGCTCTGGGGGCAGAGGGCGATGATCGGGTGGTCGCCATGGGTGCCCCAGCGGGCCTGCATCACGTCCGCCTGGGAGGGCAGGGTGGGGAGACCGGTGCTCGGGCCGCCGCGCATCACGTTGACGATTACGCAGGGCACTTCGGTGATGCAGGCATAACCGATGTTCTCCTGCTTGAGGGAGAAGCCTGGTCCGCTGGTGGCGGTCATCGACTTGGCGCCGGTGAGCGAAGCCCCGATGATCGCCCCCATGGCGGCGATTTCATCCTCCATCTGGATGAACTTGCCGCCCACCCGGGGGAGGTGGGCTGACAGGTCTTCGGCGATCTCCGACGAGGGTGTGATCGGATACCCGGCGAAGAACCGTACTCCGGCGGCGAGCGCACCCGCCGCGCAGGCATCGTTTCCTGTCATCAGTCGAACGTTTTTGTTCGATTTGGCCGCTGACATTGGCGAGATCCTTTCTGCTGCTGGGATACTGAAGTCAGGTAACGCTGATGGCGAAATCGGGACACCGATAGTCGCACAACTGGCAGTTGGTGCAGGCGTCGAGATTGACCACCACGACCACACCGTTCTCCATCGCCAGCACATCCGTGGGACAGAACTCCACACAGATAGCACAGCCTTTACACAGCCTGTCCACGATTTCGATTACAGGAGGGGCCTTTTCCTTCTTGACCGCCGCTTCCTCGCTCATCCAACTCTCCCCTGGATCACGGTAGCCGGCAGGTGGCGGGAGTGACATCTTTCGCCGTCCCCGGCCGGGCGCATGGAGTAGGTTGCCCGGCCCTCTCGACAGCTACCTGAGGGAAGCCCGGGTACGTGCTTTTCAAGCCCGGAATATACTCCTCGCCCCCGGGAGAGTCAAGATCGAAACAACATTTCATCCTTTGGGAAATCAACAGTTTCCAAGAAGTGGAGTGGAAGGTCAGTTCAGATAGCCAAGGGCGCGGAGCTGACGGCCCAGTTGAGGGCTCATTTCACTGCCGTCCAGCGGTCCGGCAGCAGCGGCGGCCTCGGCCAGTTCGCGGCTCTCCCGGTCCAGCTCGAAGATCCTGTGGCGCAATTCCGACACGATTCCAGCCGTTGCCGCGTCGGCGTACGGATCCACTTCGTTCCCCAGCAGCGGGTCGGTGTGAAAGAGACGAACCCGCCCGGAGGACCGGTCGAGAATCAGCTTGAACCCTCCCATTTCCAAGGACTTCCAGTTGACGGCATCCTGCGTCCCCTCGGAGAGGATCGCCACCGGGGAATCACCGGGTTCCCGGGCCTGCGACGAGGGAAAGTCACGGAAAAAGTCGGCAAGGTCGCGGCCCTGGACACCGGAGGGTATTTCCGGCGCGCCGGCCAGGGCCAGAAGAGTTGGATAGAGATCGATTAACTGCAGACCATTTTCCCAGGACGCCCTGGCGCCATCTCCCCCAGGAAACCGTACCAGCAGCGGCACCCGCAGCAGTTCGTCGTACAGTGTGTGGCCGTGGCCCAGCCCCCCGTGTTCGAGAAACTCCTCTCCGTGGTCGGCGGTGACCACCACCACCGTCTGCTGGAGCAGGCCCCGGGCCCGCAGGAAGGAGACCAGCCGCCCCAGTTGGCGGTCGAAGGCGAGGATTTCCTCGTCGTAGAGCAACTGCAGGCGGTCCAGGTCGGCGGTTTCCAGCAGACCGCCGCCCATGATGGTCTGTACCAGCCCGGAACTCCGCAGAAACCGCCCGCGGTAAGGGCCGGTGGCCGGCGCCGGATTCGGGCTGTACGGCTCGTGGGGGTCCATGTAGTGCAGCCAGAGAAAGAAGGGCTGCCCGGGCACGGGCACCTGCTCCAGCCACTGCAGAGCACGCGAGGTGACCCGGTCGGCACGGATGCGGTCCTTCGGGTTCTCCTCCCCCGGGCCGCCACAGAGCAGCCGGTGCCAGAACATCCGTTTCAACTGGTAGCCCGCCACCCCTCCCTCCTCCAGGTGGGTGAAGGCGCTGAAGCCCCGGTGAAAGCCAAAGTCTCGTTTGAGCCACGGATTTGTGGCAAAGGCGCGGGTGAGATACCCCTCGCCGGCAAGGGCGGTGGCCAGGGTGGGTACCGCAACAGGCAGACGGGCCGGCCCGCCGCCCATCCCCAGGGCCGAGGGCAGCCGGCCGGTGAAGAGGGATGACATGGCCGGCAGGGTCCAGGGGGAATTGCTGGTCATCCGCTGGACCAGCACCGCCTCCCGGGAAAATCGGTCGAGAGCGGGAGAGGAGGTCCGTTCACTGCCATAGCAGGAGAGGCGGTCGCCGCGGAGGGTGTCCACGGTGATCAGCAGGATGTTGGGCCGCCGGGCAGCCTCAACCGCCGCAGCCGGCAACGCCTCGGCCCCGCTCACTTCCGGCAACCGGGCAGCCACGGTCAGACCGGCGGCCAGATGCAGGGCCACCAACACGATACTGACGGGCCATCGGCGCAGCGCCGGCACGAGGGTAAGCACCAGCACAAGCAGGGCCGCCACCGCGAACAGGGCCAGGGAATGGAGCACCCCTCCCCCCAACAGCGGCACCAGTGCCAGGCCCAGGGCCAGCAGGGTGCCGGCAGACCAGGCGGCGGCCAGCACGATTCCAGCCCGGCCCAGCAGACCTCTGCGCCGCAGCGCTACGGCCGCCGCGGCCACGGCCCCCCCGGCAGCCAAAGAGACCGCCAGGGCGGTGAGCAGGGAAAAGGCCACCGGGGGCATGCGCACCAGTCGGGTCACGCTCTGGCCTGCCGGAAGCAGGGTGGACCACCAGGGTGCGAGGATCGCCGCGGCGGCAAGGATGAAGACCAGCAGGGCTGTCCCCGCCCCCTCCCTTTTGCGGGAGGCCAGTACCGCAGGCAGCCAGAAGAACAGCGCGGCCGCCACACCGAGACCGAGGCAGGCCAGCGAAGGCAGGTAGATCAACTGGAAGAGGTCACGGGCGTAAAATCGCAGAAGACCGACACCGGTGGCCGGCTGGTTGACCAACGCCAGCACCCCGAGGTAGAGGCCGAGAAACAATCCGGCAAGACCTCCGATAGCCACCACATGCAGCAGGTGCGCATCGGCACGGCCGGCGCCGCCCTGGTTTGTCGCCGTCTTGGTTATACCAGGATTCACTGGACCGTCCCGCCCCTTACCGGCTTCCCTCCCGGGGTCTCCCTGCCCCGGGCATGGCCGCCCGGGCCACGATCAGCGAGCTCTCGCTGGTGATGGTGTCCCGGATCCCGATGGCCACCACATAGTCCGCGGCGGGAAAGACCAGTCGCGCCCCATAGCTGTAAATCGCCAGCGGGTCGATCTCCTCGGCCGGGATAAAGATTTCGCGTTTGATGGTATGCGAGGGAATGTAGCTCAGGTCGGGAGAACGGGCGGCGATGAAGATGGTCAGTTCCCCGGAAAAGCCGCCGGCACTCCGTTCCACGAGGCCCAACTTGTTCTGGGGCAGCGACACGGCAAGGGTCAATCTGGTCACCTGTCCGCTGTCCAGCACCACCCGCTCCGCGGCCACCACCTCGGCCACCGCCTCCAGCGGGTTTCTTTCCAGCCGCCTGTCAAAGTGCAGCAGCAGGGTCTCCTGGGCCATCCGGGTGTCCGGTCCGGAGACCGACATCGCCCGCTGGTAGCTGACGCTGAGCCCCTTCTTCTCCGGCAGGTCGAGAACGATCTGGTAGTCCGAATCGGGTTGCCACCCATCGGTGCGGATACCGACGCTGTAGTAATTGTTGAGGCTGGCCCGGATTTCTTTCAGCGCCGCCAAATAGCCGCTGCTGCCCACGTAGGCCTTGCCACCGGTTTCCCGCGCCAGGTAGTTCACCCCGCCCGAGGATACCGACGTGAGGCGGGTGTCGGCCCCCAGCCCCCTGGCATCGAGGGCGAAGACCGGGATTTCGGCCGCGTTGAGTTGCCGCACGGTGGCAAACAACGCCTCCTTCTCGTTGAAGGCGCCAAGCGACTGGTGATTGGCGCCGCCGCGGTCATCCCCGAATTGCAGGCCCGACCCCATTTCCACCGGCAGTTCCTCGGAGAGGAAAACAATCACCTTGCGCCCCGGCACCCCGGCCAAAAAGGTGCTCAGGGTACCCAGGGCATCGCAGGTCAGCTTGGCGTAGTAACTCTTCTCACCCAGGGTCCGGTCACCCATTTCGGCAAAGGGTCCGCTGTAGACCCCGGTGGGCCCTTCGGCGGCCAGGCCGCCGGGAAAAGCCGCCTGCATGGAAGCCCGCTTGAGACTGTCCTTGAGCACGTTGGGGTTCGAGGTGAAACGGGTTTCCAGGTTGAAGCCCTGCTCGAAGTTGACCACCAGCCCCTTGTCCCCCCCACCGAACATCTCGTCAACGAATTCGTTGAGCCGGTTGACCACCCGCGGGCGGTTGCCCGGATCCATGTGCAGGTTGTCGAAGAAAAAGACATAGTGGATCGGTTCGCTCCCCACAGGTTCGCCGGCGGCGGGTGGTGCGGGCGCCGTTTCTTTGTTCGTTCCAGCCGCCGGCCGGGCACCTTCCCCTTCGACCACCGGGGGAAAGAGGGCCTGACCGTCCCGCACTTCATGGAACAGGCGGACCGGGATCTCGCGCCCCTGGAGCTTCAATTGAAAATCTTCCGGGTTGAGCCCCTGGACAAACTGGCCCTTTCTGTCCTGAACAGTGACCCGCAGGTTGAGAACCCGCACCTCAAGATCCACCTTGACTGGTTCGGGTTTCGGCTGAGGCAGCATCGGCGGCGCATCCTGGGCGGCGAGGAAAGAGGGTCCGATCCAGGTTCCCGTAAACAGCAGGACCAGACAGAGGGGAAGCAGCAGCTTCACTGGTGATCTCATGGAGGCTCCTCCGAACAGGTGAATCACCGCCGGCCCTTGAGAGCCGGCCGGGTGCCGGTTATCCTAATCAGTGACACGAGCATGAATGATGGGCCGTCCAGCCCGCTTGCCTCATATCATACATCAATCGCTTGAGATGGGACAGATTCCACCGAGGAGGGCCGAGGGATGAAATCGTATCGCAAAGAACTGTGGTTCGAAGTACCCACCCGCCGGGCACTGATCAATATCACCCCCGAAGTAGAGGCCTGCCTGCGGGAAAGCGGCATCCGCGAAGGGCTGGTGCTGGTCAACGCCATGCACATCACCGCCAGCGTCTTCATCAACGATGACGAGCACGGCCTGCACCAGGACTATGACGACTGGCTGGAAAAGCTGGCACCCCACGAACCGGTGAGCGGCTACCGCCACAACGTGGGCGAGGACAACGCCGACGCGCAGGCCGCGAGGTGGTGGTGGCCATCACCGAGGGCCAGCTGGACTTCGGCACCTGGGAGCAGATCTTCTACGGTGAGTTCGACGGGCGGCGGCGAAAACGGGTGCTGGTGAAGATCATCGGGGAATAAACCGGAGACGCTGGAAGCGGGAACCGGGGAGGTCCTCCGGCCAAACGGATAGTCGACTGTTATATTGGAGATTTCTTCTTGACAGATACGCAACCATCACCTATTTTACTAATATTCCATTGGAATTATAACCTTCAGATCAACAAAAAGTATTGTGTCCCGATTTCATCAGATTGCGGTCGGGAAAAGGTCGTGAGCGATGCTCATCACACCTGATGACGAGCAAAACGCTCGCTCACAAAGAGGAGAACGTTTGATGAAGAACACGACGATTTGGACTGCGGCATTATTGACCATGATCGCCATGGCCGTATTCGGCTTTGGTAACGCAGTTGCCCTGGCCGAAGAAGAGGCCGCACCGGAAGCCACAACGGAAGCCACAACGGAAACCGCACCGGAGCCGCTCCACGTCGACGCGAAAGGCGCAACCGTCCGGCTGGCTTACAACACTGAAGGGTGGGTCGTTCTGGGCTACAAGGCAGCGACCAACTCCATAGACGAGAAGTGGATGCTGCTGGAAATCGGGATGACGCTGATGAAGGGGCAGGCAAACCAGAGCTGCACCCGCGGCCAGATCACCCTGCTCACTCCCAGCGGCCTGGTCGTTCCAATGGCCACCCAGAAGGAGTTCACCGAGGCGGGACGCCTCAGGGCCCTGAACAAGCGGGGCGACATGCAGCGGGACACCATCAACTACTTCCCGGTGGGCACCACCACTGCCTGCCGCATCGGCTACTTCTCGGACCCGACGGACAGCTCATTGAAGCCCTTCGAACAGTTCGAACTGGCATACGGACGTGGCTGCGTGGGCCGGATCTTCTTCAATGTTCCCGACGGCATTCAAAAAGGCCAGCACTACCTGGAGGTGCATCTCGATAACAGCACAATACACGTGCCCTTCAAGATCGCGGACAACAAGGAACTACAAAAATTGTACAAGGAATTCAACAAAATGAAGAAGGGGCGCAAGTAAGTCTGGTTTACCACCGGGATTGATCTCAGAGCACTTCTGTAAGATACAGGGGGTCGGGCATTCTGTCCGGCCCTTTTTTTGTGTCCGCCCGCCGAGCTGATTTCGATTTTTCCATTTTTGCCACATTTGTCGCACATAAATATATCCATAAAGAATCGCCATATTTCTCCCGATGAAAACAATATCGATTGACTGAGTGGTGATGAAGCAGTTTGCAATCATTCGGTGCCGGCAGGGTATCCCTGTCCAACAGTGTTGCCGGGGAGACGCAGATGAGCGAGGAGCGATTCGGTATTCGCCTGGTGGAGGAGGGCCTGATCAGTCAGCGTCACCTCGACGAAGCCATCCAGATCCAGCAGAAGAGCAAAGCGGACAAGCCGATCGGGCAGATTCTCCAGGAGCTCGGTGTGCTCACCAAGAAACAGCTCGATTTTGTGCTGGACAAATATGACAAGAGGAATTTCCTCGGCGAGATCCTGGTGAAACGCGGAGAGATCAACCGGGAGCAGCTCATGTTCTCACTGGAGGAGCAGAAGGTATCCGGGCTCCCCCTGGGCGAGACACTGGTCAAGCTGAATTTCATCACCGAAGAGATCATGCGGGAATCGCTCTGCGTGCAGTTGAACATCGCTTTCATCGACCTGGAGAAGTACTACCTCCCGCACGAATTGAAAAAGCTGATCAACATGAACTACGCCCGCAAGCACTCCATCGTACCGGTGAGCAGAATCGGCAACAACATCACCCTGGCAATGAACGATCCCACTGACCGGACCGTGGTGGACGAGCTCCAGACGATCACCGGGCTGTCCATCAACCCGGTAACCTCCACCCATGCCAGCATCAAAAGGGCCTTCAATCGGCTTTACGGTGATGAGAAGATCGAATCCTCGTCGGACCGGCAAAGAATGGATGTGATCCTCGAGGAATCGAAGGAAACACCTGACGAATCGGAACAGTTGGACGAGGACCAGGCGTTGAAAAGAGCAGACCAGATCGTGCGCGAGATCATCAGGGCCGCCACCGAACACGGTGCCAGCGACATTCACCTGGAAACCATGGAGCGGCAGATGACCGTCCGTTTCCGGGTTGACGGTGTGCTCAAGGACCTGGCCATTCCCAACCTGGAAGATACCCTCGCGGCCAACAAGCGTGCCATCATCTCACGGCTGAAGATCCTGGCCAGCCTCGACATCGCCGAGAAGCGGAGGCCGCAGGACGGAAGTTTCCGGGTCCAGACCCAGCGGGGCAGTGAAATGGTCAACCTCGATTTTCGCCTGTCCGTCATTCCGGGGTACTACGGTGAAAATGTGGTGCTACGGATTCTCGATCAACGAGCCGCCCCGAAGTCGCTGGAGCAGCTCGGGCTGATCGAAAAAACCGAAAAGAAAATGCGCCAGGCTCTCAAGGCCACCGAAGGGATCTTTCTGGTCACCGGGCCCACCGGTTCCGGCAAGAGCACCACACTGTTCGGTGTGCTGATGCACCTCCACCGGCCGTCGATCAAGATTCTCACCGCCGAGGATCCCATCGAGTACGTGTATGACTCCTTCATTCAATGCGAGGTCAATGACAGGATCGGCAATACTTTTGCCGGGTATCTCCGCTCCTTCCTGCGGCACGATCCGGAAGTGATCATGGTGGGAGAGATTCGCGATACCGAGACGGCGGAAATGGCCTTCCGGGCCGCTCAGACCGGCCACCTGCTGCTGAGTACGCTGCACACCAACGATGCCATCAGTGCCGTAACCCGGCTGATAGACTTGGGCGTGGACAAGAACCTGATCGCTTCCTCGCTGCGCGGCGTCCTGGCCCAACGCCTGGTGCGTGAGCTCTGCCCGGAATGCAAACAGGAGAAAGCACCCCCCGCCGATCTGCTCAAGGAATTTTTCGACAACGTGGTGCCGGACTTCACTTGGTACGCAGGGGCTGGTTGCCAGCACTGCAGCTATACCGGTTACCGGGGGCGTCTGGCCCTGGGGGAATTGTGGATCCCCAGCGAGAAAGACATTTTGCTGATCAACAAGGGTGTCCCCATCGAGGAGATCAGGGAGAGTGCGACGGAAAGCACCATCACGATGATGGAGGATGCCATGGTGAAACTGCGGGAAGGAAAAACAAACCTCGAAGAGCTGATCCGCATGCTTCCCTATTCGTGCATCTACTACAACCGGCAGAAGATGGCCGGCAAGCTGAAGAAAGCCAGGAAACCGGTCCGCCACAAAGCCGGCAGCAAACCCGCAAAAACCGTCAAGAAAGCTGTCGCGAAATAAGCAGACCCGCTGCCACATAACACCCGCAGGCAGCATCTTCCGTCACCAACCAGATCAGGATGAGGATTCGGCCGACCCCATTGGTGGGTCAAATGGGCGTTCCCCCGGGATGGAGGACATCACGGGGCCGGGGGGCGTGTCGAGGATCTCGCGCACCTTCTTCAGGAGATCGAAAGGTTCGAAGGGCTTGAGGATCAGCTGAAAGCCGTTCTCGGCCAGGTAGTCGGGAGGGATGATCTCGGCGCTGTATCCGCTGCAGAAGAGAATGCCCACATCCGGTTTCGCTCTTTTCAACCGGCTGCAAACTTCCATGCCGTTCAGCTTGGGCATCACCACGTCGAGCAGGGCGAGCCCGATCTCATCGGCGTGCTCCTCGAAGAGCTGCACCGCCTCCTCGCCATCGGCGGCAGCCAGAACCGTGTAGCCGGCGTCAGCCATGATCTGCTGACCCCACTCCCGGACGAACTCGTTGTCCTCGGCCACCAGAATCGTTTCCCTGCCGGCCACCACCGACTCATGGTAAAGTTTCTCCGGCGCCGCCTGGTCCACCGGGTGGTTCACTTCGGGCAGGTAGATATTGAATGTGGTTCCCTGCTGGACCTCGCTGGTGACGTCGATGAACCCGCAGTGCTGCCGGACGATTCCATAGACTGTGGCCAGCCCCAGACCGGTCCCCTTCCCCTCCTCCTTGGTGGTGAAGAAAGGCTCGAAAATCTGGTTCATCGTGTTTCCGTCCATTCCGATGCCCGTGTCGGTGACACTGACCCTGACATAGGGTCCGGGCTGGGCCCAGGGGTGCTTGGCGCAATAGTTCTGATCGATGAGTACGTTGCCGGTTTCAAAGGTGATGCTGCCACCTTCTGGCATGGCGTCACGGGCATTGATACAGAGGTTCATCAATACCTGCTCCACCTGGCTGGGGTCCGCATGTACCGTTCTCAGGTCGGCGTCCAGGACCGTCTCCAGCTCAACGTTTTCGCCCAGCAGCCGGTTGAGCATGTTCAGCAGTTCATCGATCACCTTGTTCAGGGTCAGATAGCGGGGCTGCAGCGTCTGTCGCCGGCCGAAGGCCAGCAGCTGGCTGGTGAGCTTCGCTGCCCGCTGAGTCGCCTTGCCGGCCTGGTCAAGGTAGTTCTGCCCCTTGTCGCTCTCGGGAAACCTCCGCCGGGCCAGGTCACAGTAACCGGTGATGGCCTGCAGCAGGTTGTTGAAATCGTGGGCCACACCGCCGGCCAGTTGCCCCAGGGCGGTGAGCTTTTCAGCCTGGATCACCTGCTGCTGGGTATCGCCGATCACCTTTTTCTGCTCAATGACCGTCTGTTTGAGCTGGATGGCCATCTCTCGCGCCTGTTTGAGCAGGCTGGCGTTCTCGATGGCGTAGCCGATCTGGCCCAGCAGGGCGGTGAGAAACTGCTGGTTGTTACTGTTGAAAGCCCCGCCGGAGGACCGCTCCGAAAGACACAGCGTACCGATGGTTCCGGTTTTTGTATTGAGGGGCATGATCAGGAAGGAGGGCGACGAGTACACACTGTCCCGGTTCTGGGTCCGCAGTTCCGGAGCCTCGTCGATATCCTCCACCAACAGGGGCCTGCCCGATTTCACCACCCGGCCGGCAATGGTGCTCTCCACCGGGACCAACTGGTTCGGCTGCTCCGAGATCCACCCCTCCACCGCCACCACTTCCATGGTCTCCCCGTCTTCCTGCAGCAGCATGACTGTGCCACGTTTGGCCTGGGTGGCGGCGGCCGCCTTGGCCAGCACCAGCTTGAGCAGTTCCTGGATATCTGGCACCTTGGCCGTCACTTCCGATATTTCGGCCAGGGTGGCTGACTGGTGGATGAACGTATCCAGTTTCGTGGTGTTCTTGCGAAAATTTTCGGTCAGCGTATTGAGGTCGTTGATGATCTCCACCATCTCCCTCATCTGCGTCGGTGATTTTTCAGGACGGATCGCCACGGCGCTACCGGAGGCCACCGCCCTCAGTCCGATGCGAAAAGACCCGATGGCCCTGGCCATGGACCAGAGCAGATAAAACCCGCACGCCGAAAGGATGAAGAGGAAGATGAGGGCCAGAATCTTCCCCTGGAGGTGCTCGCGGAAAAGGTAGAACACGGTGAGCGAAGGAAGGACCAGCAGCAGGAGCAATGCCCTGAGCAGAATCCGGTTCATGCCGAGTTCGTTGGCCATGAAACTCCTCCGTCAATCGAAAAAGCCGGATGCGATGAATACAGCCGCACCCCTATCCGCGCCGATATACTATTAATCGGCATATTGGCTTTGGAGATAAGGATTTTTCGGGATGTCGCAGGTTATATCTGACTTCGGTAAAGCGGGGGCAGGCTGGCACTTGCACCAGAGCGGCCGGCTCTGCTGGGGATGAGACGAATGAGCAGGGTTCGTCCCATATATGCACTCCCGCGGGTTACGAACCCGAGGTAACCACCACAGTGCTGCAGGCGGCCATGCAGGCGATCATGGCCGCCTGCTGCGCCTCGATAATCGCCTGAACGGCACGAAGGTTTGCCGCCGCAGCCGCGCCCTTCACCCCCCTGGCACGATCCGCTTCCTCGGCGAGAACGATACCGGCGGCGATGGAGAAGGCGATGGAGGCCTGGGGCCGCGGTTTCACCGCCCGCAGCTGGTCGCGGTAGCGCACCACCCGGGTGGAGGCCTCCTCCACCGCGGCGCCGCTGAGCACCAGCAGCGCCACCTCGTCATACTGGCTCTGCCAGACCCGCTGGCCCTTCTGCTTCAAGGCCGCGACCATGGAGATGAAACGCTCCGCGGCCAGGTGGGGGCCAAAACTGGAGAACATCATCAGGTGCGAGATCAGCTGCAGCTGGTTGCCCGAACTGAACTTCGCCTTGCGCAGCGCCTTGTAAATTTCCTCCACCTCGAGACCCAGTTGCTCGGGATCGGCTCCACGTGCGGCGTGCATGGCCGCCATGGGATAGTCGTCCAGACCGGTGAGAAAGCGGTGATCCACGGCCCAGCGGTCGATGATCTGCTTCATCCGGGCAATCTTGTCGAACCGCACACTGCCCCCGCCGGCATCGAGCACCAGCAGCAGCGCCGCCAGCAACGGGTGGGTCCCGCCCTTCTTCAGCTTGTGCTGTTTGAAGGCATCGAGGGTCTCCTTCACCCGCGAAACGGTGGAGACCGGATCCAGGTCCCGGCGAATCAGGATGGCGGCCACCGCGTGCCGGATGGAGGAGGTGAGCGGTGAAAATCCTCCGGCCTGTTTGGACAGGACCCTGGCCGTCTCCTCGAACCGATCGCCCGGATCGGTCAGGTCACTGGCCGCCAGGGTCAGTGCGGCAAAGCGGAGCACGGTGGTGTCGGTACTCCAGCGCTTGCGGGTCCGCAATCCGTCAAAAACTTCCAGGTAGCGTTCAACAGTGCTCATTGGTCTCTCCAGTGCTCACGGAACACCGGCCAGTCGGCCCGGCCAGGGTGGATTATTACTCTCCTCACGACATCAGCCCACGTATTATGACGCTTACGCATTATAAGCGAAGAAAATTCCCCGCGGGGTTGACCATGAGAAGTATGTGCCTTTTCAATGAAAACCAATGTCTTCAACATTGTGCGAGGATCGAGAGAGCGTCGCGTCCTGGAGAATGAGGGTCAGACCCCTGCGCCCATTGGATCTGTGGGGTCAATCAACACCGTATGCATTCCTGTTCAGCATTAATTTTTGACGCAAACATATGTAGATAATGGGCATTTAGCCCTTTACGAACCAAAGGAATCAATTTATATTTATAAGGTCAAGGCTGCGCGGATTGATCCGGGAAGTTGACTGCTGAGGTTTAGCTGGTCACCAGACATACACACCAGGCAGACATCCCTCCATTTTCCCCTTTCAGCGCTTACTAATGGTTTCGTCCATTCATATCAGAGTTCTGTCTGTCCACCGGTCCTCAACGGCATTCCCGCTTCAGAGGGGCACGGGCACAAGCAACACGCAACAGAGGATATAGATGGTTTTCTTCACTGCGATCCGGAAGCCGGTCACATTCGCACTCGGCCTTATCCTGGCTTTGTCCCTGCCCTGTCTGGCAATTGGGCCGGAATCCTTCTCAACCATCCACCTGAAGTATCAGGAATTCAGCCCGGCCGATGGCGAACCGGACATGCCGGCCACACTGAAGGCCGACACCGGCAACACGGTTCGCCTGGTCCAGGTGACCGGTCCCCTGACGTCGGAGGAGATCCTTTCCCTCGAAGCCGCCGGCGCCACGATTCTCGGCTACCTGCAGCAGAACACCTACATCGCCGAGTGCCGGCAAGCTCCCTCCAGAGCATCGAAGCACTGCCGGTGGTGGTCTGGACCGGCCACTTCCACCCGGCCTACAAGATCCAGGCCGGCCTGCTCCAGCGCAGCGAGGAACCGATCGAAGTGAACATGGTGATCTTCCGCGAGCTGGACGCCCAGGTCCGGCGGAAAGAGATCCACACCGCGGTGAACAGCCTCGGCGACGAGATCAGCTTTGACGATCCCCTCTCCATGGCCATCCGCGCCCTGGTGCCCCCGGCATCGGTGCCCGGTCTGGCGGCCCTGCCCCAGGTCAGCTGGATCGACCGCTACGATCCTCCAGTCACCAATATGAACCGCATCCGTGACACCACCGGCGCTCTCACCGCTCTGAGCGGCGGCTTCGACGGCAGTGGCATCACCGGCGAAGTCAAGGACAACGGCATCGACCAGGATCACCATGATTTCGGCAACCTGATCGCCACCGACGGCGGCCCGGTGACCGATTCGCACGGCACCTGCACCTTTGGCATCGTCTTCGGTGACGGCACCGGCGCCGCCAATGCCACCGGAATGATGCCCGGCGGCAGCGGCGTCTTCTGCGACTGGTATGTCAGCCGCGGCGCCTCGCTCAACCACCTGACCAACACCTGGGACGGCGTGTTCCAGTCAAACAGCTGGAGTCAGGGCTGGACCGACAGCGACTACAACAGCTACTCCCAGGAGGATGACCAGGCCATCGTCGACTACGACGCGATGATGTTCTACTCGGCCAGCAACAGCAACTACGGTGTGGGTTCCGAAACCTGCTCGGTGGATGCCGCGGCCAAGAACACCGTGGCCGTGGGCGCCGTGTTCCACCAGAACACCACTACCCTCGCCGACGACCAGTGGGAGAACCACGGTTCCGGCAGCACGCCCGGACAGGGCCCGGCTGCCGACGGCCGGATCAAGCCCGACCTCTGCGGTTTCTTTGACTGGATCTACTGCACCGATATCGAGGGCGGCTCCGGATACTCTTCCGGTGACTACTACGACGACTTCGGCGGCACCAGCGGCGCCTGCCCCATCGTGGCCGGCGGAGCCGGGCTGGCCTACGAGATGTTCGAAGCCAACCACTTCGGCAACAACCCCACCCACGACACACCGCACTCGGCAACGATCAAGGCGATGCTGATCGCCAATGCGTATCAGTACAGCTTCTCCGATGCCACCCGCTACCAGCAGGGCTGGGGTCTGGTGGACGTGGGCCGGATATACGACGCCGGAGTCAACATGTTCATCCAGGACGGCGGCAACCCGCTGAGCACCGGGCAGAACTGGTCCACTGCGGTGCAACGCTTCAACGCCACCGAGCCGATGAAGATCAGCCTGGTCTGGAATGACGAGCCGGGCGAATCCTCCAGTTCCAAGGCGCTGATCAACGACCTCGACCTCACCGTCACCTCTCCCGGCGGCACCGTGTATCGCGGCAACGTGGGCCTGGTGAGCAACCTCTACTCCAGCTCCGGCGGTTCGTCCGACCGGCTGAACAACGTGGAGAACGTCTTTATCCAGAGCCCCGAATCGGGAACCTGGACCATCCAGGTCAGCGCCTACAACGTGGCCCAGGACAACGACCCGGCTTCCGGTGTCAACCTGGACTTCTCCGTGGTGGCCTCAATGGTCTACGGCGTCTGCCCCGATGATATTTACGAACCGAACAACTCCTTTGCCGGCGCGGCCACGCCCTTTGGCGGCACCATCAACGGCCTGCAGATCTGCGATTCGGACGAGGATTACTTCCGCTTCTACGCCGAGGCGGGGAATAACATCCAGGTCGACATCGATTTCATCCACGCTGACGGCGACCTCAGCCTCTATCTCTACAGCCCGAGCCAGTCGCTGCTGGACAGTTCGACCACCTCTACCGACGGGGAGACCGTCATTGCCTCCGGAGTGAGTTCCACGGGATACTACTTCGCCCGGGTCACCGCTGTGGGCAGTGACGAGAACACCTACGACATGACAACCACGGTGGCCGGCATCGCCCAGACCATCCACACCACCATCGGCTGTATCCCTGATTCGGGCACGCTGCCCTACACGGTGCAGCTCTGGCCCCAGCTCTGCAACGACAACACAATCACCCGCCGGATCGCGGGCCACATCGATATCAACATCGGCAACGGCACCGACTACTTCAACTGGCGTGCCGGGTTCACCAATGTGATCGCCGGCAATTGCTACACCGGCATCATCGGAGTCAACCTGCCGGCCCTGGGCTCGCTGGTGGGCGTCAACACCTTCACCATCGTGGGTCAGGATGTCACCTCCGCCCCGTACAACCAGCCGCCCTATGCCCCGTCGGGCGACACCGACATCAGTTCCTGCACCTCCATCGCTTCGAACTAGCGGCTGAGGACTGAACGAGCATTACCAGCCCCATCCCCTTATCGGGGGTGGGGCTTTTTTCATGTCTGGTGGGGAGAACAACCGTCGTCAGATGGTGGCGCCGAAATAGAAGGAGAAGATCACCAGGTCGTCACCATCGATGACGCCGTTGCGGTCGAAGTCGGCAGAGCCGTTGTAGCGGGG
>RCNC010000414.1_pt1 | contig 27245 bp, 25 predicted proteins | sample 2041301 | NCBI WGS metagenome assembly RCNC01 (sample SAMN09708231, study PRJNA481090) | Marine sediment metagenome, whole genome shotgun sequencing project. | biome: marine sediment; feature: ocean; material: sediment; isolation source: Sewage treatment plant 13A marine sediment (STP13A) ... | reverse complement strand
TCGTAAAAAGCCCAACTTCTGCGTTGTGCTGCATTTCGTAATCATTCAACGTACGATAAGTACGCCTCATGATTCCAAAATTTGCACGCCTTGAATTTGAACTTTTTACAAAACCGTCTAAATCGGACTTTTTACGAGACCATCAAAATTAATCATTTGAATATAGGACTCAGATTTACACAGGTCTACACGGGTTTTTAAAACTTGCCATATCTGAAAAAAAATAATATGTCTGTGTAATCCGTGTTCACCCGTTTCTCATTTGGAAAAGGCTAAAAACATACCATTATATTTTATCCCCCGATTTATCGGGATACTGCAACCGGCTTGTCCTGGTTCAGGAGGTAAAAATGGAGAAAAAAGTTCTTGCTGCAATGAAAAAAGCAGGAAAACCCGTGAGACCTGGTGATGGGGCAAAAATGATTGGAAAAGAGACCAAAGAGGTTTCCAAGATAATCAGTGGTCTGAATAAACAGGGGAAGGTAATGTCTCCAAAAAGGTGTTATTATGCACCCACAGAGAAATGAGCCAATTTCAAAACGTCCCCTTTTGTCCGATATCTGCGTCAGGCTAAAATTTTAATCCTCGAAATACTACATGTATTCCTGTGGTTAAAATTTTAGCCTTCCTTGATCTCAAACAAAATTGAACATTTTGAAACTGCCTCAAATAAATGAATTTACTCATGAAGAATACCCCAAAACATCTATTTTATGAAAGGAGATAATTATGAATTTTAACTCAGTTGAAGAAATCATTAATTACGCAATCGAAAAGGAAAAGGAGGCTGTACAGTTTTATGAAGAAATAAGCAGGCAGGAGGCTTTTTCGGGAACCAGAGAAATGTTTGAAGGATTTGCAAAAGAAGAGCGAAAACACCAGGCCATGCTTGAAGATTTCAGCACAAATCAAGAAAAAATCTCCGAATATAAACTTGAATGGATCACAGATATAAAGCGGAGCGATTATTTAGTAGATATTGAATATGAAAAGGGTATGCACTATACGGACATATTAAGACTTGCCATGAAGAAAGAGGAAAAAGCACTGAAACTGTACAATGATCTGATGCAAAAAGCAGATAATGAAAATGTTATCAAACTGTTTCAGTTGCTGGCCCAGGAAGAAGCCAAGCATAAAGGCTATATTGAAGGATTGTATGATGATTATATGGCCGGTCAGGGAGATTAGGCCTTTATAGTATTGTTGTTTTTAAGTTGAATGACTATAAGCTAAACCCTCCCATTTCGGGAGGGTTTTAGAATCATTCTGCTTGTCAATTAAAATTTACTACAATTTCTTCGAAGCTTTTTCTCCATTTGGGAGGAGAAAGCGTCTTATCTTTTAAAAAATACCCCACAGAAATTAATGCCGGCACCCAGTATTCTTCAGGGATATTAAAAGCTTCTTTTACCCCTTGATGATCAAAACCATCCATTGGGTGGGTATCAAGACCAAGGCTTTTTGCTGCAAACATAAGCGCCATGGCAAAAAATCCGGTGTTTTTGACTGCAAAGGCCATCTGCTTTTCTTCATTACTGCCATACAGACCTTTGCAGGCATCAAGAAACCATTTGTGCTGGTCTTTAGTCATAGCTCCGGCCTGTATCATTTCTTTAAAGTTTTTTTCCAAAATCGGATGCCCTTCTTTCCATCCATTCCTGTCTGCAAGGACAATAAGGGTCACCGGAGCTTCGCTGACCTTGGGCTGGTTCCAAGCAAGTTCCTGAAGCTTCTTTTTTTCTTCAGGATCTTTTAAAACAATAAGATTCCAAGGTTGAAGGTTAAAACTTGACGGAGCTTTTGCCGCCATTTCAATTACCTCTTTTAATAATTCATCGGGGACTTTTTTTTCAGGATCGAAAAAATTGATCGCCCTCCGATTATTGATTATGTCTTTAAATTTCATAATAGCCTCCTTTCAGCGTAAGGTATACCGCTGGGTTGTTATTTTTTCAGCATGTTCAGCAGCATGTCCGGATTGGTAACCGGCTTGCTGCATGTATAATCTTTGCAGACATAGGCCGTAGTCTTGTTGTCTATTTGTTTTATCGATTCAACAAAGCTTAAATATTTCTTTAGTCTTGCCCTATCTGCATCGCTGCTGACAAGAAAAATGGTCATGCCGGGAATTGATCCCGATATTGACATCGACCTGATTTTTTTCAGCATGTCCCTGGTCCCATTATCATCCATACTGCCTGCAATAATTACTTGCACCGGCTTTGCCAGGGCAAAATTCATTGTTACAAGCATCTGGGTGAAGGCTTCCGGGTTTTGTCTGATTTTTGGTACAAAAGATTTTAATGTTTTTTCAGCAGCTTTTTTAAAATCAGATCTATCACCGTAAGCGGATAAACGTAAAAAATTCAATGTTGCCACACTGCCGGCAGCAGGAATTACGTTGTCGTACTCTTCTTTGATCCTGATTATAAGATGCTTATCGTGGTTTGCTTCAGTCATAAAAAAGCCTCCGTGAAGCGGATCATAAAAACGGCTTAGCTGTTCATGGGCCAGTTCCATTGCCAAGTCGAGCCACTCGAGATTAAAATCCGATTCATAAAGATCGATAAGGCCTTGGATCACAAAAGCCCAATCGCCTGCCATTCCCAAAACATGTGTTTGATTGCTACGCCAGCTTCTGTAAAGCTGCTTCTTTTCAGGATCGTAAAGGCGGCTTCGGATAAATTTGGCAGCCCGCTTGGCGGCATCTAAGTATGTGTCATTTCCCAAAATCTGATATCCCCTGGCCAGTGCTGAAATCATCAGACCATTCCACGATGTAATTATCTTGTCATCCAGATGAGGTTTTGGCCGCTTTTTTCGGACATCAAAGAGTATCTTTTTCCCCTCAGCCAGTCTCTGTTCAACCTCTTTCAGGGGCCTGTTAAAATTTTCAGCAGTTTCATTAAGCGAATGTGCCCTCCATATTATGTTTTCCCCTTTGAATTCATTAAAAGGATCATATTCCACATTTCCCTTATGTGATAAGCCATAGCGATATGCAAAGAATTCCCCCATCTCACCGCTAAGAAGGTTTTCAATCTCTTTAAATTTCCAGATATAAAACGCCCCTTCGGCTTTTCCTTTGGTTTTATCACTTTCACCGGTGTGATCAGGGTCTGGCGGAAAACTGTCGGCGTCTTCTGCCGAATAAAAACCCCCTTCAGGATGGGTCATATCGCGAAGAACATATTCTATAGTTTCTGTGGCTACACTCTTGAAAAAAGGATCACCGCTATTTTGATATGCCTGTAGATAATTAATAATCAATTGGGCATTGTCGTAGAGCATTTTTTCAAAATGAGGAAGATGCCACTTTTCATCCGTAGAGTAACGATGAAATCCTCCGCCGAGATGATCGTAAATTCCCCCCTTTGCCATAGCATAAAGAGTAAAAACAGCCATGTCCTTCGCCTTTTTTGCACGCTTTATATCATTGCTCGAATTAGTAGCAAAATAGGAAAAGAGAAAATTCTGATTTCCCGGAGATGGAAATTTAGGGGCTTTGCTGAAACCACCGTGCTGTTTATCAAAAGCAGATTCAAAAGCGTCCAGAGCCGGTTCCGAAAGTTTTGAATCGAAAGCCTCTTCTGCAAGTGAGTGGGAGGTAAGATGCTGCCGTATGGTTTCTGTTAAGCCCTCAGCAGAAGATGTGATTTTCCTTTGCTGGTTCGGATCATTCCATGCTGCAGCAATCTGTTCTAAAAGATAGTTCCAGGAAATGAGTCCTGGCTTCGATTCCGGCGGAAAGTAGCTTCCTCCATAAAAGGGTTTTAAATCAGGGGTCAAAAAAACATTAAGGGGCCAGCCTGCCGATCCGGTGAGAGCCGAAACCGCAGTGATATATATCTTATCAATATCGGGCCGCTGTTCCCTGTCCACTTTAATACAGACAAAGTTCCTGTTCATTATTGCTGCCGTTTCAGGATCGGTAAAAGACTCTTTTTCCATTACGTGGCACCAGTGGCAGGTTGAATAGCCTATGGATAAAAGGATAGGCTTATTCTCCTGTTTTGCTTTTGCAAGTGCTTCGTCTCCCCAGGGATACCAGTCCACGGGGTTAAAAGCGTGCTGGAGCAGATAGGGACTCGTTTCATTTATCAGGTGGTTCGGCCTCTTATCTTCATTATAATGCTTATCCCCTGCAACCGCAAAGGCAATTGGTGCCCATAAAACCGCTATTATAATCAATACTTTTATAAAAAACATATGTTCAAACATTTTTAGTGTCCTCCCTTCAATATCCTTATTACTAGTCAAGATTCGTGCCAGATATTAGAGTTTTGTTAATTGAAAGGAGAAACAGATAGTCTTGGTTTAATAATATATTAAGAGGCAGTTTCAAAATGTTCAATTTTGTTTGAGATCAAGAAAGGCGAAAATTTTAACCACAGGAATACATTGAGTATTTCGAGGATTAAAATTTGAGCCTGACGCAGATATCGGATAAAAGGGGACGTTTTCAAACTGCCTCTTAAATCAGATGGTTATAGGAATATGATTGAGGTCTGTTTGAAATGTAATAAAAAACGAAGATAACTTTTGTATCAGATTGATCTTGATACATTTGTGTGTCATGATACAGTGAAACCTTTGCAAAGGATGGGATTCAAACTGGAATATGTAAAATTCAGGTTCTGCGATTTTCCCTGGAGCATTCAGGGCAAAACCCGACAAATTCAAGATTGTGCCCGATTATTTCGAAAACAGTTGCTTCGTAAAGTTCATCTTCTAGTTGATTCATCGGTGCAATGGGCGCATCATCAACCCTGTTGCACCGAACACAGCGGATATGGTAATGCTTTAAAGGATTTCCGTCATAGCGCTTAAGAGAACCGCTAAGACCCAGTTTCTGGATTTCTCCTAATTCACACAAGACTTCAAGGTTTCTGTAGACGGTGCCGAGGCTTATTCTTGGCAGCTGTGCCCTTACCCTTTCGTAAAGTTCATCGGCGCTGGGGTGGTTGTTTTTACTTTGCAGCTCTTCCAGAATCACCCTGCGTTGTCGGGTCATCCTCAGATTTTTTTCTTTATGCAAGCCTTTCCTCTCGAGGAAGTGGTTTAACAGAATAATTTATTAAAAATATGAATTGTCTATATTATACCTAATTTCCTAAGATGAAAAAGAGCCTGTGTCAAGGAAGAAATGATATTAGTCCAAGTCATGCTTGGTGTAGAACCTCACCTTAGAATAAATATTTTGCGGCATGGTTATTGCTTTTTGATTAACTTTCTGATTAATTTGTTTTTAAAAGCCTATCAAGAAATCGCTACTTAAAAAAACCTTCGAAAAGTACCGTTTCGAAGGCTGCGCTTATCTGCAAGGACCTCTTAACACCAGGGTTGGTTTATGATCTCAGTTCATGTCAGAAAGGGTTTTGATTTAAAGATTGCAGGGAAGCCTTCCAGGGAAGTTGAAGTGTTGGAAAAACCTGATAGTGTGGCTGTCCTTCCTGAAAAGATCCCTTTTATTAAACCCAGACTTAAAATCGAAGTCGGTGATAACATAAAGGTGGGATCTATCCTTTTCGAGGATAAGAGGAATCCTGATTTAAAATTTCTATCACCAGGCGGCGGTGAGGTTGTTCAGATCAATTTCGGCCTTCGCCGGGTAATTAAGGAAATAGTAATCAAACTTGATAGCGACGAAAAGTATGAGGAAATCGAGCCTGTTTCCGAAAATCTTCTTGAACATATTGAAAAAGAAGAACTGGTTAAAAAAATTATGGCTGGCGGGCTCTGGCCCTTTATCCGGGAGTTGCCATTCAGAGATATTGCCGGACCCCACTTAACTCCGCCGGCCATTTTTGTCAATTTATGCAGCCAGGAACCCTTTCAACCCGAAGCCGAGGTCTACCTGGAGGGGAAATCAGATCTTTTTAAATTCGGCATAAAAATTTTGCAAAAACTGGCAAATGACAGGGTCTATACGTTTACATCCCCTGATTCCTCTATGCTTTTAGACAGATTAAAGGGAGTTGTAACCCATATTGTTTACGGGAAATATCCGGCGGATGACCCCGGTGTTTTCCTTTATTATACCCGGAAATCACCTTCAGACAATAGCGCCTGGTATATCTCAGGGCAGGACGTGCTGCTTCTGGCGCACCTGCTAAAGCACGGAAGGTATCCTACCCTCAGAACCGTTGTGCTTGCCGGACAATCGGTTGATCACAGGAAACATATCCAGACAAGGCTTGGAGCTCCCATTGCCCACATTCTAAAGGGCAGCATCATAGAAAATAGTTCAAGATACATTGCAGGAGGTGTTTTCAAGGGCTATTCAGCGGAGGAAACAACATATCTGGGGTTATACGAAACATCATTAACCTTGCTCCCTGAAGGTCGTGAAAAAGAATTTTTTGGATTTTTAAGGCCGGGTTTAAGTAAGTCGAGTTATTCCAGAACTTTTCTCTCTGTTATTAACACTTCTGAATTGAAAATGAACTGCAACCTCCACGGGGAGGAGCGTGCCTGCGTCAACTGCGGATACTGCCGCGAAGTATGCCCTGTGGATATTCTGCCCCAGTTTACCTTAAAGAGTATCCTGGCGGATGAGGTTGAGGAATCGCTGGCCCATGGTCTGCTCGATTGTGTAGAATGCGGTTTGTGCACATACGTCTGTCCTTCAAAAATCGAGCTTTGTGCTGCTTTTAAAGATGCAAAGGAAGCCTATTACAAGGAACTATGAAGATCATCAAAAACATTTTTGATAAACAGAGGCATCACTTTGCCGGGGGTGGAAAATTTGAAAAATTAAAGCCGCTTTTTGAGGCAGCCGAGACCTTTTTCTTTATTCCCGGAATCCCAACTGCAAAAGATTCCCACGTTCGTGACAACCTTGATCTTAAGCGCTTCATGAGCATTGTGGTACTGGCCCTGATACCGCCTCTTTTTTTCGGTATCTATAATACCGGTTACCAGTCCCATCTCGCATCAGGGCTGTCCCTTTCATTCAGCGCTGTATTTTTAAAAGGCCTCTTGATTGTCCTGCCTATCATTTTGGTCTCATACGTTGTCGGATTCTTCTGGGAAATCCTGTTTGCCGTCATCAGAAAGCACCATATCAGTGAAGGGTTTCTCGTTACCGGCCTTTTGTTCCCCCTCACATTGCCGCCGACGATACCCCTTTGGCAGGTTGCCCTTGGCATTTCCTTTGGTGTTGTGATCGGAAAAGAGGTATTCGGAGGAACCGGAAGAAATATTTTGAATCCGGCATTAACCGCCAGAGCCTTTTTGTTCTTTGCATATCCCGGAAAAATGTCAGGAGATTCAGTCTGGACTGTGGTGAGCGGGGCAGGAGAAAAAGTAGTAGATGCATTCAGCGGAGCAACCCCTCTTGCTATTTCCACCCTTGCAGAATCTGCTGAAAAGATTGAAACGCTTCTTGTAGGGGGCGATTATACATTTGCAAGACTATTTTTGGGAAATTATCCCGGCAGTATCGGTGCAACTTCAGCCCTGTTATGTCTGATCGGCGCTGCAATGCTAATCTTAATGGGAATAGCCAGTTACCGAATAATCTTTGGTGGGATTCTGGGGGTATTATTTACAGGATTTCTGCTTAATTTTCTGGCCACGGATTCATCCATGGCATGGCTTTCCCTTAACCCGTTTTATCACCTGGTCATGGGCGGTTTTGCTTTCGGCATCACCTATATGGCTACGGACCCGGTATCTTCCCCTGGAATGAATAAGGCCAAATGGATCTATGGATTTGCCATCGGCGTATTAACAGTTTTAATACGGGTCTTTAATCCGGCATATGCGGAAGGTATCATGTTGGCGATACTTTTTATGAACCTGTTTGCTCCCCTGTTGGACCATATTGAAATCAAGTTAAGACTGAAAAAAAGGATACAAAATGTCTGATCAATTAAGATCATTTCTTTTTGCAGCCGCAACCTGTCTGGTTTGCACCATATCCCTTACAGCGGCATCAACAGGGCTAAAGGGGTTTCAGCAGAAGAATGTTGCCATGGACAGGCAGAAAAACATTTTAAAATCAGTCGGCTTGATTGATGAAAACACCGGATACACATATGAAAAAATAAACCAATTATATGCGGATAATATAAAATGTATCTGGGTGGATTCTAAAGGGTCTATAATCGAAAAAGATCAAAAAGCCAAAAGAGAGCTCCCTATTTATATTTATATAAAAAATAGCCTTATTGAATCTTATATTCTGCCTATTAACTCCAGGGGCCTGTGGGGAAGGATTTTTGGATATCTGGCATTAAAAAATGACGGATCGACGATAGCCGGTTTTACGGTTTATAAACACTCCGAAACTCCGGGACTTGGTGGAGAGGTAGAAAAAAGATGGTTCCAGAAAAATTTTGAAGGGAAAAAAATTGTGAGTCGTACAGGAAATTTCCTTTCGCTTTCCATTGCAAAAGGTAGCGTAGAGGATACGGTGCCGGAAGACATGCGGGGAAATTACGTAGACGGTATCTCCGGAGCAACACTGACCGGTAAATATCTTACATCGGGATTAAAAGATATTCTTCTTGAATATGAGCCCGTATCGTTGAAATTCAGAACCAAAAAGCTCCTCAGGCTGACACCTGGACAAAAAAGCTGTCCGGTCAGGAAAGAAAAATAGTAAGCGCTCACAGGCACCGCATCTGGACGCGCTCAGAACAACCGGCATAGCAAACTATATAACTGGTCGCCCTGATCACGCACATCTGCAGCACCTGTGAACGCTTACAGGACGGAGATTGCACGACCTTTTTATTCCGAATGTACGTAAACGGGTACTAAAAATGAAAATTACACATACCAGGCACTTTAAAGTATTTTCAGAACCGCTTATTAAGAGCAATCCTATATTTATTCAAATGCTTGGAATCTGTTCCGCACTGGCTGTTACGGTGCAGCTAAAGACCGCCATTGTCATGGCTTTATCCTTAACCTTCGTCCTTGCATTTTCCAATCTTATTATCTCTATGCTGCGAAAGGTTATTCCCAGAAATATCCGGATGATTGTGGAGTTGAGTGTCATTGCCACCCTGGTTATTCTGGCGGATGAAGTTCTCAGGGCCTTTTTATATGATATCAGCAAGCAACTTTCAGTTTTTGTCGGATTAATCATTACCAACTGCATTGTGATGGGCCGGGCTGAAACCTTTGCCCTTGGCAATCCGCCGGGCCTGTCATTTCTTGACGGGCTTGGGAACGGGGCCGGTTATGGATCGGTTCTGATTGCCGTCGCATTTATCAGGGAACTTTTCGGATCAGGCAAGCTTTTCGGCTTTAACGTTATTCCCCACTCGTTTTATAATGCCGGTTATGAAAATATGGGATTTATGCTTCTTGCACCTGCCGCGTTTATTATCATTGGCCTGTTGGTGTGGCTGCAGAAATCCATCGCAAAGGAATAAACAAACATGGAAAACCTGCTAAGCATTTTTTTAAATTCAGTCTTTGTCGGAAACATTCTGCTGGCATATTTTCTCGGCATGTGCTCCTTTGTGGCAATTTCAAAGAACATGGACACCTCCATCGGACTTGGGTTTGCTGTGGTCTTTGTGCTTTCAATCACCGCCCCGGTAAACTGGCTGATATATAACTACCTGCTGGCACCCGGAGCCCTTGCATGGGCCGGGTTTCCCGAAGTTGATTTGAGCTTTTTGAAATTCATTACTTTTATTGCAGTTATTGCTGTAATGGTTCAGGCAGTTGAAATGGTTATCGACAGGTTCTCCCCTGCCTTATACAGTTCCCTGGGCGTGTTTCTTCCTTTAATAGCTGTAAACTGCGCGATCTTAGGCACATCTTTGTTTATGGTTGAACGAAATTATTCCTTCCTGGAGTCAATGGTTTTCGGTATCGGATCCGGTGTAGGATGGATGCTTGCTATTGTTTCCATGGCGGCAATCAGAATAAAACTCAAATATGCCAGTGTGCCAAAAGGGCTTGAAGGGTTCGGTATCACGATGATTGTTACCGGCCTGATGGCCATGGGATTTATGCTTTTTTCAGGAATAACTTTATAGAACAATAATTGATCAATCCTTAATAGGAATTTAATTTGGTTTTTATCATCAGCACAGTCGTATTTTCATCGGTTATCCTTTTTCTTGTGAGCCTGCTTTTGCTGGTTGAGGCAAAAATAGTCAAAAAAGGTGACTGCGAAATCGTTATCAATGATGACAAGTCAAAAAGCATACACACATCGGCCAGTTCAACACTCTTATCAGCGCTGATGGAAAATGATATTTTTCTACCTTCGGCCTGTGGAGGCGGTGGGACATGTGGAACGTGTAAATGCAGGGTAGACCAGGGAGGTGGAAGTGTTCTGCCGACAGAACTTGCCCATCTGAACAGAAAGGAAAAAAATAATCACATCCGCCTGGCATGCCAGTTAAAGGTAAAGGAAGACCTGCATATACATATACCGGAAGAAATTTTTAATGTAAAAAAATATCCGGCAACCGTTATATCAAACGATAATGTGGCCACGTTCATTAAGGAGTTAGTCTTAAAAATCGACCAGGAAGAAGCCCTCGAGTTTAATGCCGGAGCTTATATTCAGATAGATATACCAAAATATGAATTGTCTTTTACCGAATTTAAGGCCAGGGTTGCAGCAAGGTTTCGTCCGGTTTGGGACCGGTTCAATCTCTGGGGGTTGCGGATGAAAACCGAAGAGCCTGTTTTCAGGGCTTATTCTTTGGCAAATCCCCCTTGTGAAAAAAATATCTTGAGATTTACCATTCGTATTGCAACACCACCACCCGGTGCTGCAATAGCGCCGCCTGGTGCTGGATCATCTTATATTTTTAACTTGAAGAAAGGTGACAAGGTTACCTTAAGCGGCCCTTATGGGGATTTCTTTGTAAAGGATACCGATAGAGAAATGTGTTTTGTCGGAGGCGGTGCCGGTATGGCTCCGTTAAGAAGTCAGATCATGCACCAGCTAAATACCCTCAATACAAATCGAATCATATCATTCTGGTACGGTGCCAGATCAATAATGGAACTCTTTTTTAACGATGAATTCGTGGCGCTTGAGGATAAATTTAACAAATTTTCTTATCATGTGTCTCTTTCTGACCCGCAACCTGAAGACAACTGGGATGGAATGACCGGATATATCCACCAATGCCTTTACGATAATTACCTTAACAACCATCCTGATCCCACCGAGATAGAGTACTATGTTTGCGGTCCGCCTATGATGTTGGATGCCATAATAGAAATGCTTGACAGCCTGGGTGTTGAGCCTGAAATGATCGCCTTTGATAAATTCGGATAGCGTCGTAAAATGGTCTATCTACTGCGTTGCAGCAGTTTTTCAGACACTCGGCATACTACTTGTATTGCCTCGTCCCTGAAAAACCGTTACGCCTTGTATATAGAACTTTCTACGACGCCATCCGGCGCTTATTAAAATGCTTTTTGCGAAACCGTCAGGGTTAAAACCCCATCTTCTCAGCAGGACGCCTTTCCGGAACGTAATGGTGAGGAATTTTTTTATCATTCCATTCCGGTGAGACATAAAGATTGCAATAGCAACTTCCGTACTCCTCTACATCAGGTTTCCGATAGACACATGGGCAGATAATATCCTTATCATTTTCTTTATCTCCCGAGGCAAGTCTGCATGGGCAGGCCATATAGCCATGCCTGTTTTTGTTGGTAATAAGGGCTGTTAATAAATCAAAAACCCTTTCCTTATCAGTATTGAAATAATAGCCTTTTGGTTCCTGGGCTTTTTTCAGTATTTCATATAGTTGTTCTGCATCCATTAAAGTCCCAGCGCCTCCTTTATTTCCTCTTCCTTATACCCCACAACAACTTTTTCACCGATAATTATGGTTGGAAAAGAGCATTTCGGATTAAATTTTTTGACATCTTCCAGTATTGCTTTTCTTTCCACTCCTTCAAGAAGGTCAACATCCACAAATTCATATTTTATTGCACATTCAGCTAAAAATTTTTTGGTCGATTTGCAATGACTGCATGTGCTTAGTGAATAAATTTTTACATTGTTTTCTGACATAGTGGGTTCCTTTCATAGGTTTTTATTTATTTTTTAAGCAAGTTACATGCCAAAAGATATAAGTGCTGAAAAAACAGCTAAAAAATATTTTGCATTTATTTTCTTGACAGCGGAACCATTAATATATAACCTTATTAGTAATAATTATTATTAGTAATTAATAATCTTGTTATCATCGCTGCTTATTTCCAGCTTTAAGCGTGTAAAATATTATCACATCTAAAGTCAATCAGATAGTAAATATTAGATTTTTCTTATTAATCTAAAAAGACTGTCTATTAATTAATCTTTCCAAGAAGGGAGAAAACATGGAAACAGAGAAACTTATTTCAAAGAAAAAAAAGGAAAAAAACTTAAAAGATCTTACCATATGCGACACAACCCTGCAAATGCTTGAAAAGGCAAGAAAAGACGGCGTAGAAACAGCCTTTGATCGTGCAGAAAACATGAAAGCCTGTCCCATCGGTTCTAATTCCGCCTGCTGCAAACATTGCTCAATGGGGCCATGCAGGCTAAATGCAAGGGACCCATACAGTAAAGTTGGTGTATGTGGTGCAACCATAGATACAATTATGGCAAGAAATTTTGCACGGATGGTAGCTGCTGGAGCGGCTGCACATACGGATCACGGTATGGCCATGCTCGAAGTCTTCCGTGAAGTTGTTAGAGGCAATATTAAAGATTACAAGATAAAAGATGTTCAAAAGTTGGAAGAAGTTGCCCTTTCCATTGGAATAGAGGTTGAAGGGCGCACAACTGAGGAGATTGCAAAAGACCTGTACGTGCAACTGGAAGCAACTTACACTCAGATCGAAGGAGAAATTCCTTTTATGAAAAGGGTCCCGCCAAAGACACTTGAGACCTGGCGTAAACTCGGTGTTGTTCCCCGTGGTGCCATGCTTGAAATTATGGAGATGATGCACAGGACTCATATGGGTGTGGATCAACATTATGAAAATATTACCAAGCAGTTTACCCGTACAGCATTGGCAGATGGATGGGGTGGATCCATGGTCTCTACGGAAATATCCGATATCCTTTTTGGAACGCCGACACCGGTTGCCGTAGATGTAAACATGGGCGTACTCAAGGAAGATCAGGTGAATATTATTGTCCACGGCCATGAACCTAATATGTTTGAGTCGATGGTTGTATCGGTAAATTCTCCGTCTTTAATTCAGGCGGCTAAAGATGCCGGTGCCACAGGAATAAATCTGGTTGGCATGTGCTGTTCCGGCGCGGAGATGATGTCTCGCCACGGAATTCCCCATGCAGGAAACTTCATGTCCACAGAAGCGGTTTTAGTTACCGGTGCCGTTGACGCCATGTGTGTTGATATCCAGTGTATCAAGCAGGGACTTGCAACGGTCGCTGAATGCTACAACACACCTTTCATTACAACAAACCGGAGAGCTCGTATTGAAGGAGCTCTGCACATTGAATTTAATGACCATGACCCCATGGCATGTACAGATGAAGTAGTTATAAAAGCCATTACCCGTTTTAAGAACAGAAATGTTTCAGTCGAAATACCAAAAATAACCAACATCGGAATTCAGGGGTTTTCTCATGAGTCCATCAATTACATGCTTGGAGGATCTTTCAGGGCTTCCTATGCACCCCTTAATGAAAACATTATCAATGGAAGGATACGCGGTGTTGCCGGAGTTGTGGGTTGTACCAATCCCAGGGTGAAGCATGACTGGGCGCATGTGGAACTGGTTAAGGAGCTTATTAAAAACGACGTTCTTGTTCTTCTTACAGGCTGTGCGCAGATTTCCATAGCCAAGGCAGGGCTTTCGGTCCCTGAAGCTGCTTGTCTTGCAGGGCCGGGATTACACGAAGTTTGTGAGACAGTCGGAATGCCGCCGGTACTGGGACTGGGATCATGTGTGGACAATAGCCGGATTTTGATTGCTGCTTCCGAAATGGTCAAGCAGGGCGGCCTGGGTGACAGTCTGGCAGATCTACCGGTAGCCGGTGCCGCGCCTGAATGGATGAGTGAAAAGGCAATCAGTATCGGCCAATATTTTGTTGCCTCCGGCGTATATACTGTTTTCGGAGTGACCTTCCCCATTGTTGAAGATACAAAATTTCATAAACTGCTCTTTGAAGGCCTCGAAGAACAGGGACTCGGCAAGTGGGATTATACACCGGATCCACATATCATGGCCCAAAAGATGATTGCCCATATTGATAAAAAGAGAAAAGCATTGGGTATTGACAAGGCCAGGGAACGTGTTCTCATGGATATGTTGGATCGTCGTGGTATTGAAGCAGCTTAGATAAGACAAAGTGGAAATTTGTAGCCTGTCATGGCTCGAGTTTAACTTTAACCTTTTTCGATTATTTCCGGATGATCTTTAAAAAACCTGTATAGCGTCGCCCGTCCGACCCCGAGAAGCCTGGCTGTTTTTGCTTTATTGCCCCCTGTTTTGATAAGGGCCTTATTAACTGCATCAATATCCAGCTTCCCGGACGGGCCGCGTTTTTGAATGCTGTTTTTAGAAGTTTTAAGTTCCAGGGGAAGATCATCCGGTTTAATAATACTTCCATGACATTTTACAGTGGCGAATAAAACGGCGTTTTGAAGTTCACGAACATTGCCCGGCCAGCTATAGTCCATCATGACAGAGAGCGCTTCATTCGAGAATTTCTTTTTCTTTTGATTTTCATTTTCCGCCTGATCCAGAAAAGAATCTATAAGAATGGGAATATCGGTTTTCCTTTCGCGAAGTGGAGGAATATTTATAGGAATCACATTAAGTCGGTAAAAAAGGTCTTCACGAAATTTGTTTTTCCGTACTTCTTTTTTAAGATCCTTGTTGGTTGCGCTGATTACACGGACATTGACTGATATTGTTTTTTCTCCGCCCACCTTTTCAATGATGCCGTCTTGCAAAAACCGCAGAAGCTTTACCTGCAGAATCTTTGGAAGTTCTGCAATCTCATCAAGCAAAATACTGCCCCCGTCTGCAAGCTCAAATCGCCCCTTTTTATCCCGGATGGCACCTGAAAAAGCCCCTTTCACATGGCCAAAAAGTTCACTTTCAATCAGCCCTTCAGGCAGGGCTCCGCAATTAATGGGAGCAAATGCTCCCCCCCCTCGGCGGCTTTCATTGTGAATAGCAAGTGCAACCAGCTCCTTACCTGTTCCTGTTTCTCCGGAAATATGCACAGGGTAATCGTATCCGGCCACATCTTTAATTTGCCTGAACAGCGTGAGCATTTTACTGTCCCGGCCGATTATATTGGAAAAACCGGTGGATTCCCCTGCCCTGATCTTAAGGTTTAGCAGATCTGTAACGTCTCTAAAGCAGGCAAGCATTCCAAAATCCTGATTGTTGTCATCTTTCATCATAACAGCAGTCATTTCGACCTGTCGGGACTCACCGTTTTTTGTCATTATATTCATTGAATATTCGGCTCTGTCAGTCAAAGTCGGCTTATCGTTTAGAAAAGAACAGCGCCCCCCGCAGAAAGGTTCTTCAAAGGCTTGATGGCAATCCTTACCAATAACTTCTTTTCTGCTGTACCCGGTTATTTTCTCTGCTTCCCTGTTAAAATAAAATATACGCCGGTTCAAATCATGCGCAATTATACCTTCCTTTAAATTGTCAAGAACACGTTCCAGGTTCTTTTGATTCGATATTACTTTTTTAAGGTATAATTTAGGCATAATGAATACAGACAAATCTTAATGGAATAACGTATAGCAATTAACACCATTAATCCGCTTTATCAACAAAATCATTAATATTCAAATCATCTCTGATTCCAAGGCGTGTGAATGCAAAATTGTATTTAACAGGATCATCAGAAACCAGTTTTTGAAACCGAATGTTGGTATATTGCTAACATAATGAGACCTTTGAAAAATGGTAATTTTCGAAGTCTGCGCTTATCTGCAAAGGTCTCATATTGATTGCTTTAAGGTGCTGTTTACGCTGAGAAATACTGCTTTAATTAAAAAATTTGATTATAATAAAGAATTCATTTTTTGACCTTGCTCATCCCCCCATATCGCAAAGACGGTTGTGCCGGCAACGCCGAATGCAAATGCTGCAAGAAAGTTGACGTAAGGCCCTAACATCCACAGGAAGGCGCCTCCAAATGCTGCCACTGATACGACAATATCACGTATAAGATAATACAGACCGAACATGCCTGCTTTGCGATCTTCCGGCGCAAGATCCATGATAAGTGCTTTTCGGGTTGGTTCACCAAATTCTTTTAAGCCACGTAGGATAAATGCAAGCACCAGCAGAGGAAAAGATTGACAGAACAAAAGTGCCAGAGGAAAAAATGTAAAAAAGATAAAGGTAGTGACAACAAAGGGTTTTTTTGTGCTTTTGTCGGCAAAATATGCCACCGGAACATAAACAAGCATGGCCACAACCATTTCAATACCGGTTAAAAAGCCAAACTGGATTGCGGAAACAGGTTTTGCAATTGTTTTCATGCTCCATATAACAACAAAAGCATACGGAATCTGCTCGCAAAACCTCACCAGGATATCTGCCACAAGGAGTCGTTTAAGGGATGGACTCATGTAGCGCATAAGTTTCAACGGATTCTTTTCCGGTGAAACAGACCCCTTTTTCGATGCTTGCGAAGGATCGTCTTCTATTAGAATTTGCTGTACTATTGTTGCAACAACGGATAAAAGCAACGCAACAACAAAGGCGGCCCTAACTCCGTCACGCTCACCCCATAAACCGATACAAAGCCCTCCCACAATCGGTCCAAGAGCCATGGGAATTCTTCTCACAAGAGAAAGCATGGAAACCCCCATGGTTCTCTTCTTCAATGGAAGCACTTTTGAAATAAGACTCATGGTTGCCGGCAAGGATATTGCAGACCATGACAGAAAAAACACAGCACCCACTAAAACAGCCTGCCAAGAAGGAACAAAAATAACAATAAGATATCCGAACATGGCAAAGATGTTGAAAACAAGAAGGGCTCGTTTGGTGCCGATTCTATCGGAAAGATAACCCCCTGGATAGGCATAAAGAGCTGATAAAAGATTATCAAGACCGTTTAAAAGACCGATGGACAAAACACTGCCGCCGATTGCGATCAAATAAATCGGTAAAAACCGCTCGGCCATTCTCTCGCCCATACCCACAAGGATAACCATAAAAAGCATTCCGATGGTGCTTCTACGAAGGCCGAAGAACTCGAGGATATGTGAAAAACTAATCATTTAAATAATATTGTAAGGCTATAGGTTTTTAAAAATTATCCTTGCCGGTGTATTTTGAACCGCAGAATATCGAACAAGGAATAATGAATGTCGAAGTGAACCATGAATAATAAACCTTACATAAATCAGAAAATTTTTCAACCTGCTAAATTATTAGCAAAGAATCCCTACCCGGAGGGCTGGGATTCTTTACTTCCTATTCTAAAATTATCAAGGCATGATTTTTGCAGTTCAATCGGATAAATAGGGTAAAACAGAATAAAGACAAAAATAAATTTATTGGACTACGAGCTATGTCCGTACGACTTTACAAGGTTCTGCCGTTCAGGGGCGAAGGGTGTGGTTTACCAATAACCTGCCCCTACTATGCGGGTGGCAGGCTATTTGAGCCAATGCTTAGGACTTTTCATTATGACAAGTAAAAATGAGAAAAACAGTGTCAGAAAAACAGTCTTGATGGGGGTATTCTGGCGCATACTGATCATTGAAGGAATACTGCTGATAGGGACACTTATATATGCGGCTTTGACCGAAGATAAGGGATCTGTAGAACTTTTCTGGTATGCCATAAGAATCATATCCCTTGTTGCAATCATCGTTTTGTTCATGATGATAACGCTCAAGAGCTTCCTTGAAAGGCGGATCATTTCGCCCCTTGAAACCATTGCCTCGGCCAATCACCGTTTCCAGAACGATGACTCCTCTGCAAGGGAGGTAAGCTTGCCCGAAGACGTCCCTAAAGAGATCAGGGGGATCCTTTCCTCCCGCACGCAGATGTTGGACACAATACTCAAAATATCAGAGGAACGCTTGCACCTTGTCAAATTTATTCGAGACACATTCGGTCGGTATCTTTCCAAAAAGGTAGTTGATGAAATCCTCGAATCACCAAATGGGCAAAAAATCGGTGGTCAAAGGAAGACCGCAACTATCATGATGTCAGATCTTCGCGGCTTCACAAGTTTATCTGAAACCATAGACCCTGAAGATATGGTTCGGCTTTTGAATCGTTATCTTGAGCGTATGTCAAAAGTCATTATGAAATATGATGGAATGATAGATGAATTCATTGGAGATGCAATCCTGACGGTTTTCGGCGTGCCCGAGGAACATGATGATGATCCTTTGCGCGCGGTTGCTTGCGCCCTTGCTATGCAAAATGCGCTTATGGAATTGAATAATGAGTTGATGCGTGAAGGTTATCCTGCCCTTGAGATGGGAATAGGGATCAACACTGGATCGGTCATTGTGGGGAACATCGGCTCTGAAATACGAGCCAAATACGGTATTGTCGGCGCCAGCGTAAACATAGCATCCAGAATAGAATCCAATACTATTGGGGGGCAGGTTCTTATCGGAGAAGCCACTTACCGTCTTGTCAAAGAGTTGGTGACCTCAGATCCTACCCAGTCCATTATGATGAAAGGATTAAAAAAGCCCCTGGTAATATATCCGGTAACTGCTATCGGGCCGCCTTATGATGTTAAATTAGCCTACCAGGCGGCCGGCAAGAATGGTGTTGAAATCAGCCTCCCCTTTCACTGCTGGAAAGTGGAAGACAAAAAAATAGCGAGTGAATCGATGTTGGGGGAAACCATAATCCTCAACGATAACGAGATAACCGCGTCAATTGAGTCCCATCTTGAACCCCTGATGGATATTAAACTGATATTTGATTTTTGTATGGATGCCCATTGTTTTGACGATATTTATGCTAAAATTTTGTCCTCGGAAGAACAGAAAGATAAAATTATCAGTCTACTAAGAATCACTTCTATAAACCAAAAAGACAGGGATATTCTCAAGAAATGGATTTCAGAGATATCTTAGTCTTTCCACTACCCGGACAGCAATACTTAACGGGAGTTGGAATGCATAATGGTGTATATCATCCTTCCTAACTTTTGCATTTACCTGTGTAAGGATTCAATTGTCCAAACGACATATAAAGTAGGCAGCATTTTAATTTTTTTGCAATTTTAGAAAAGGAGGATGAGTATCATTATGCGTAAAAACAAATTGAGTTCTTTTACCTTATTTTTGTGCCTCGCCTATTTTATATCATCCGGCACCGCCTTCTCGTTAGTTCTTCAAGAAACAGACAAGATATATATAGTAGATCAGACCGGAGAACGATGGGATGTTACTGAGGCCAAATCAATCGGGTTTGATCCCCACCGGTTTCAATACGGAATAGGGAAGGAAGCCTTTACCCCACTTGACGAGTCTAATTTGAGTAACAATACCTCTTATGTTTCCAAGGGACTTCGCGTTATTGGAGTTAGCGGTGGCACTGAGGCACATGCCTATTCGGTTCCCAAACTGAGACGGCATGAGATTGCCAACACCACGATAGACTCAGAACCTATTGCGGTGGGTTACTGACCTCTTGTGAATTTAGCGGCTGTGTACAGTCGCCACATTGAAGACAGAACTCTGACTATTGTGCCGTCTGGTTGGACTTACAAGAACACCTTTGTATTGTACGACAGGGAGACTCAAACCTTGTGGTATCCTTACAAGAAAGGGCTCATGGGGATTCAGGGAAAATATTTTAAGAGATGGCTTCCAAAGGTATCCTCTGAAGATACCCGATGGGACAAGTGGAAGGATAAATATCCGGAATCCAAAATATTAGAATGAGCCCTTAGTAAAGCACAATAGCTTGATTTGACCTCAAACTATCTCGGTGTGTTTTTAGGAAACGCTATTAGAATGCTGGAAAAGCCCCGCCAAGAACTTGTTTAAACTATTCACGCCTTCGCCAACTACAGCGAAATGGCTCTGAATGGCACAATATTTGCTAAAAAGAATGTTTAAGAAAGAAAAAGCATTTTAAAGATCGCCATTTAATGTAAGGATTTCATTTGATAAACGACAGATGGTAAAAAACCAGAAAAAGCATGCATCCTAATTGGGCGAAGGGCGTGAAGAACAGGAAGGAGAAAAACATCATGAAGTATCACAAGTATAAAATATGTGTTGGTGCTCTATTATGTTTTCTGATCATAAGTTTGACAACGACAGCCTTAGCTAATCAAGGAGTAGACAACAATCTTTATGCCGGGCTGCTAAAGAAATATGTGAAAGATGGCGTGGTAAATTATCAAGGCTTTAAAAATGAAGAATCTGTCCTTGATAAATATCTCAAAGTTCTCGAAGAAGTTGATTCGAAAATACTATCTCGGAATGAACAGTTTGCTTTCTACGTAAATGCATATAACGCCTGGACCATTAAGCTAATCCTGAGCGGATACCCGGGTGTTAAATCCATTAAGGAACTGGGAAGCCTGTTTAAGAGTCCTTGGAAAAAAAAGATTTGTCGTATTGACGGCGAGATCATTACTTTAGATGATATTGAGCATAACATATTAAGGCCCCGCTTTAAGGATCCGCGGGTACATTTTGCAATAAATTGCGCAGCCAAAAGCTGCCCTCCTTTACGGTCTGAGCCATACAGTGTGGGCGATCTGGAGCAACAACTGGATGAAATGACAGGGGCGTTTATCAACGATCTCGAAAATAACCGCCTTGAAGACTACACGCTTTATGTGAGCAGTATATTTAAGTGGTTTAAGGAAGATTTCAATAACGATATCATCGGCTTTTTCCTGAAGTACACAAAAGGGGATCTAAAAAGACAACTGGAGGCCAAGAGGGGAAAGATCAAGGTTAAATATCTTGATTATGACTGGTCTCTTAATGGAAAATAAAGGCTGCGTATTACCATGGGGACTGATCATTTTATATTTCATACGGGAAGACACACAAAAAGAAAGGTATTAGTCTGGACGCTACCGCTTCTTTATCTCATTTTCTTTTCCCAAGCCTTAGTCGCAGCGGAACATTTGACTGATGCTGCTAAGAAACGCAAAATTGATGAAATGTACGAAGGTTACAAACAGCATTTTCCTAAAGTGAAGGATTTTTCGGCAGAGCAGACCCTTCAACTCATGGATCGAAAGAAAGTAATTCTTGTGGATATCCGGAAACCCAAAGAGCAGGCGGTGTCTATGATTATCGGGGCAATTACGGAAACAGAATTCAGACGAAATCCTTCAGCATACCGGGATTATATCGTCATAGGATACTGCACCATAGGCTCAAGAAGCGGCAAACTGGCTCGCAAGCTCAAAAAAAAGGGCATCAGCATGTTCAACATGCGGGGAGGAATACTGGCATGGCTCCATGCCGGGGGAATCGTTCATAAGGATGGCAAACCGGTGAACAGGGTGCACGTTTATGGCAGGAAGTGGAATTTGGCTCCCTTGGCCATGAAGTCTGTGTGGTAATTACCACCTTGAAAGTCCGTGTTCATCTGCGTCCAAAAGCTTTAATAAATTAATACAATTTGGAGGAACTTATGACAGAATATGATTATGATATTGGTATTTTAGGCGGGGGCGCCGGGGGACTTACCGTTGCGGCAGGGGCGTCCCAGTTTGGAGCTAAAACACTTCTTGTGGAAAAAGAGAGTGAGTTGGGGGGAGACTGCCTCCACTTTGGCTGCGTTCCCAGTAAAACCCTGATAAAGACAGCCCATATTTACCATTCTATGAAAAACTCAAAGACATTTGGCCTGCCTTCAGTAGAGCTGCCGCCGGTGGATTACAGGGAAATTAGTAAGAGAATACAATCGGTGATCAGCACTATTCAGAAACACGATTCCGAAGAAAGATTTTGCTCTTTGGGTACAAAGGTGGAATTTGGCAACCCGACATTCTCCGACGAACACACCATCCGGTTAAACAAAAAAACGTATTCAGCAAAGAACTGGGTTATTGCAACAGGCTCATCGCCTGCCATTCCACCCATTGAGGGCCTGGACAAAACCTCTTATATCACCAATAAAGAAATCTTCTCTTTGGATCATCTGCCTAAATCCATGATTATATTAGGCGGCGGCCCCATTGGAATCGAAATGGGTCAGGCGTTTAGCCGCCTGGGAACAAAGGTATTTATTATTAATCGGGACAATCAGATCCTTGGAAAAGAGGACAAGGACATGGCAGATGAGGTCATGAATGTCATGAGTTCTGAAGGAGTTATATTCCATCTGAATGCTTCTATTGAAGCCACAAGAAACAAAGGCTCTGAAAAAGAGGTAATTATAAAGGATATGGATGGGAAAACCACCAGTTTGAAGGCGGAATCCATGCTTGTTGCACTGGGAAGAAGTACCAATGTTGAAGGGCTTGGGCTTGAAGATATAGGCATTGAATTCAGTACAAGAGGCATTAAAGTGGATAACCGGTTGAGAACCAAGCACAAGCATATTTATGCGGCAGGTGATGTAACAGGTGGATATCAATTTACACATGCCGCAGGATATGAAGGGAGCATTGTTATCAGCAACGCAATTTTTCATCTTCCCAGAAAGACTGATTACACCTTTCTTCCGTGGTGTACTTACACAGACCCGGAACTTGCCAGCATTGGAATGAATGAAAATGCAGCCAAGGCAGCCGGAATTAAGTATTCCCTTTGGACGGAGGCGTTCAAAGATAACGACCGCAGCCTGGCAGAAGGTGAAAAGATTGGAAAGATAAAGATGATCCTGGATGAAAAGGAGAAGCCTTTGGGAGTTCAGATCCTGGGTCCCCATGCCGGGGAACTGATTAGCGAGTGGGTTGCCGCCTTAAATGGGAAAGTTAAGCTTTCCACCATGGCCTCTGCCGTTCACCCGTATCCGACGCTTGGAGAAATCAATAAGCGTGTGGCCGGCACGTTCTTTTCTCCCAAAATATTTTCAGAAAAGATCAAGAAAGGCCTTAAATTCTTCTTTCATCTCAAAGGGCGGGCCTGTGAGCTGCAAGAATAAGAAATGAGGAAAAACAATGAAAGTAGCAACACAACAAACTGTGAAGAGCCGGAATAAAGCCATATTGAAGGCAGGCATATTCCTTGCGTTTATTATTTTAGCCATTTCCCTGATCCGTTTTACACCGATTAAGAATTATCTTACAGCACAAGCCCTGGGTCATTTCCTGGAAACGGCAGGATACTGGGCGCCTGTGCTCTTTATGTTGATTTACACCGTTGGAGTTTGTGTGTTTTTGCCGGGAACATTACTGACCGGTCTGGGAGCCGCCATTTTTGGAGCTTACTGGGGATTCCTATATGTCTGGATCGGAGCCATGATGGGCGCAAGTGCTGCTTTCTTTATCGGACGAACCCTGGGAAGGGATTTTGCTGCCTCGCTCATCGGAGACAGGCTCAAAAAATATGACGACGCCATCGAGCGAAACGGTTTTGCGACGGTACTCTACCTGCGCCTGGTCTATTTCCCATTCACGCCCATGAATTTCGGCATGGGCCTGACAAAGGTGCATTTCCGTGACTATTTTTTCGGTACCGGCTTAGGCATTATTGTCGGCACATTTATTTTTACGTTTTTCATCGGGACACTGAAAGATGTGTGGGCATCCGGTAATTGGGGGGAGCTTATATCTTTTAAAGTCTTCTTTTCAATCGGATTGTTCATCTTTTCATTCTTCATCCCAAAGATTATTAAGAGAGTAAAAGGGGAGAAATAAATTCAGGGCTCCTGACCCGGTGTAAATCTGAATACGACATATTCTATTAAACAATGAACAATGAACTAAAATAAAAAATCAACGTCCAACATCGAACATCCAACGTTGAACATCGAATGACTGTAAACCTTCGGTGTTTTCAATTTATAATATAATAGAGCGAAGCGATATCCTTATTCGACGTTCGATGTTGAGCGTTCGATGTTCAAATTGTTGCATCGGAACTTTCGACCGAGCTTTCATAACACCTCAAAAATGCGCACACAGGTCATTAGCTCTGAATATCAACGTTCCGTAGACGATTACGGTTTATATTTTAAGTTAAAGCTATTATCTGTTTTAACTGTCGAGGAGAATGCCAAATGCAAATAGCGATAATCGGATTGGGACGGATGGGTATGAATATGGCAAAAAGACTTTTACGGGGGGGGCACGAAGTCGTCGCTTTTAACCGAACACCATCCAAGACTGATCAGTTGGTGAAAGAGGGGGCAATCGGAGCCTACTCTATTTCCGAGGTGGTTGATAAGCTCTCTCATCCTCGTGTAATATGGATAATGCTGCCGGCCGGCTCCACGGTGGATGAGCATATTAACCAACTTAAAGAGATACTGTCACCGGACGATATCGTGATCGACGGTGGAAATACTTATTACAAGGACGATATTCGTAGGAGCACCCTACTTGCGAAAAAGGGTATTAAATTTATGGATACAGGTGTCAGCGGAGGTATATGGGGTCTGGAGAAAGGCTATTGCCTGATGATTGGAGGGGAAAAAGAGACTTACCAGTATCTTGAGCCCATATTTAAGACCCTGGCCCCTGAAAAAGGATATCTTTTTTGCGGAGGCGTTGGTGCCGGGCATTTTGTGAAAATGGTCCATAACGGTATTGAATACGGCATGATGCAGGCCTATGGTGAAGGGTTTGATATTTTGGAGGCATCCCCTTACGGTGAATCACTGGACTATGCCGCAGTCTCACATCTTTGGAACCAGGGGAGTGTTGTTCGCTCATGGTTACTTGAGCTGATGGAATCCGCCTTTGCCAACGATCCAAACCTTTCGGATATCAGAGGGTATGTGGAAGATTCGGGAGAAGGCCGCTGGACAATACAACAGGCTATAGAAACCGGGGTATCGGCACCGGTCATTGCTTTATCTTTAATGCGCAGATTTCGCTCTCAAGTACAGGACTCTTTTTCAGATAAAGTTGTGGCAGCCCTTAGACGGGAGTTTGGCGGGCATACTACAAAAGCTGCAGATAAGAAGTGAAAAATATCAGCATGAACAACAAGGATGAAATGCAAAACACTGGCAACGCCACTATAGCCGGAACTACAGCGCCGGATCTTGAGATTCCTCATGAATCCTGCCTCATAGAAGGCATCCCGGATCCTTGTATGATAGTTATTGTAGGCGCATCAGGTGATCTGACAGCCAGAAAAATCGTCCCGGCCCTTTTTAATTTATATCTTAATGATGGTTTGCCCGATGCCTTCCTTGTTGTTGGTTGTGCCCGTACAAATCTGAGTGATCAAAAATTCAGAGATAAAATGAAAACTGCTTTGTTGACCACAGGAACCCTTGATGTATCAAAGTGGGAATCCTTTGCCCAATTGCTTCACTATCAGGCCATTGACTACGAAGAGCCTTCATCTTTTATGAAATTAGCCGGCTCTCTCAGGGAACTGGATATAAAGCACGGCACCGGAGGAAACAGGGTATTTTATTTAGCTATTCCCCCATCCCTTTATAAATCAACCGCACAAATACTGGGCATGGCCGGCCTTTCGATTGAAGGCGAAAAGGAAAACGGCTGGTCAAGTATCGTTGTGGAAAAACCATTCGGCCGTGACCTGGACACTGCTATTGATCTGGACCGCTCCCTTCATGAACATTTCCAGGAGCATCAGATCTTCAGGATTGATCACTATTTAGCCAAAGAAACCGTCCAGAATATTTTGATGTTCCGTTTTGCCAACGCTATTTTCGAACCAATATGGAACAGAAGGTACATTGACCATGTGAGTATCACCGCAGCCGAAACCTTAGGTGTGGAACACCGGGCAGGATATTATGAGCAGGCGGGTGTTTTAAGAGATATGTTTCAGAACCATATGATGCAGCTTTTGGCTTTAACGGCCATGGAACCCCCCTCCCTTTTCGAAGCGAACCGGGTTCAGGATGAAAAGGTTAAGGTATATCGATCCCTCAGGCCTTTTCCTACCGGCGATCTCCAAAGTTACCTAACTCTCGGTCAGTATGGGGCCGGATCCATCGGCAGGAAAAGGGTCCCGGCCTACAGAGACGAGCAGGGAATCCGCACTGATTCCTTGACCCCCACATTCGCCGCAATGAAAATTTTCTTAGACAATTGGCGCTGGCAGGGTGTTCCATTTTATCTCACCTCGGGAAAAAGATTGGCTAAAAAGTTAACAGAGATCGTTATCCAGTTTAAAGAAGTCCCCCATTCCATGTTTCGCCGGACGCTCGGGGAACAGATCACTGCCAATCGACTTGTTTTAGGGGTCTACCCGGATGAAAAAATATCAATGACCTTCCAGACCAAGAATCCCGGCGCCAAGGTATGTCTCAGATCCGTGACCATGGATTTTAATTATCATCAGAACTACACCGGTCCCGTACTTGATGCCTACGAAAAAGTGCTCCTGGACTGCATGCTGGGCGATCATATGCTCTTCTGGCGCCAGGATGGTGTAGAACTTTGCTGGTCCTTTCTAACCCCTATTTTAAAGGAATGCGAAACCTGTGCAAACCGCGGCGAAACCCTTCTTACATACGATTCAGGGACATGGGGACCAAAAGCTGTGAAAGGTTTGTTCAAAAAAAGATAAAAACATTACAATTTAAAAATACAAAAGGAGGAGCTCAACTATGGAAACCTACTATAAACCGGAAGATCTTCCAAAGTTCGAAGAGATCGGAAAGGAGGCCCCGGATTTAGCAAAAAAGTTTTTTGATTATTATGGGGCTGTATTTTCTGAAGGGGAATTAACAGAAAGGGAGAAATCACTCATCGCTCTTGCCGTGGCCCACACAATTCAGTGTCCCTACTGTATAGATGCATATACCCAGGCCTGCCTCGAAAAGGGATCCAATCTAAGTGAAATGACGGAGGCGATCCATGTGGTAACGGCCATAAGAGGTGGAGCATCACTTGTGCATGGTATTCAGATGCGTAACATTGCCGAAAAATTGTCTCTGTAAGAGCACAAATAGGGAAACTGCAAAAATGTATTCCGAGCATTCACAACATACAACAGAAATGGATTTAATAAAAAGACCCCCAACAATAGCCCCTTTTCGCCAGACCCTGAACAGGCACGCTCTTAAATTGGAACGTAGTCAAGCAACTACATTACAGATTAATTTGGGTTTTCTCTGCAACCAGGAATGCCGGCACTGTCACCTCTCCGCCGGACCAGGCCGCAAGGAGAACATGAATTCGAAAACCGCGGACA
>RCNC010000413.1_pt1 | contig 27287 bp, 21 predicted proteins | sample 2041301 | NCBI WGS metagenome assembly RCNC01 (sample SAMN09708231, study PRJNA481090) | Marine sediment metagenome, whole genome shotgun sequencing project. | biome: marine sediment; feature: ocean; material: sediment; isolation source: Sewage treatment plant 13A marine sediment (STP13A) ... | reverse complement strand
CAGAATCAAAAAGGAACACGTTCGGTTCGGTTTCGCGTAGGGTTTCGATCAGCGTTGTCATTTCGGCGATGCCGCCGATCATGTCGATGTCATCAAGCCAGAAGGCAGGGATTGGGTCGTAAGCGCTCTCAACGTCGTTGGTAAATAATAGCGTTACAATTCGGTCGGTATTGGCCTGCGGCTCCGCCGCGGGAGGTGGAGCTTCCGGCGAACTACAGGCGGCGAGCAACGCCAGCAAAGAAACGGCTAATAGATTCAATGGTTTTGATGACATATTTTTTGTCCAGGTAAATGCGGCTATGGCAATCCTAAATAACAATAACAGAATCACGTTTGGTAGTTTTTTAGCTTACTTCGTGATGTCAGCGATCATTTCACCACTTGGTGTAATCAGCGGGCCGGTTGCCGAGCACTTTCATATTTCACTTACTGCGGCGAATGCCTCTTTCACCTATCTTACCAGCGGTATTTTTATTGGTGCCCTGGTCGCTGTTTTCATATTCGACTACATCAAACTCAGACAGATAGTGATTGGCGGCGTGGCCATCATCTGTTTGTCGCTCTATGCAATTTACGCAGTGGATGACTTTCAGGTGTTCAAGCTTAGCCTGAGCTTAATCGGCGTGAGTTGCGGTGTGGAGCTCTCTGGAGCAGCTGTTGTTATAGCCAAGATATATGATGAAAGACTGCGTGCGTCAATGCTGTTGTTGACGGATTCTTTTTACAGCATGGCCGGTGTTATCAGCACCACGCTCGCGGGTATGTTGCTGGCCCGCGAGTTTCACTGGTCGAGTGCGTATCTGCTGGCTTTTGTCGTGTCGCTCGGAATTGCGACCATCGCGATGCTGTCGCGTTATCCGGCGACCGTCAGATCAGTTGCGAAACGACGCAGGGACGCAGGCGAGAGCCGTTGGCCACTGAGCGTGCATTTGATCGGTGCCTCGACGTTGGTTTATCTGGTCGTGTTCGTGATGATCTACTCGTGGGTGCCCAGCTATGCACAGCAAGCACTTGGATTGAGCGTAGAGGCATCGAGTGAAGTTGTCAGCCGCTTCTTCCTCGGTTTGTTTATCGGCCAGTTGTGCATGTTTGTTCTGGTTCTGAAGTTTCCGGTGCCTGTACTGATTGTTGCGTGTGCCAGTAGCGCGATGTTGCTGAGCGTGTCTTTGTGGACGGTGCATACCGCGCTACAACTGCAATTCGCTATGTTCGCCCTGGGTCTGACTACAGGCGGTCTGTTCAAGACAGTGCTTAGCTATGGAACGACTGCGGTACGTCAGCCAACCGCGAAGATGGTGAGCTACCTGATCTTCTACTCGGGTCTCGGCACGGCGATAGCGCCGTTCGTAGGTTCTTTGGTCGTGGATCAGTTTTCGATTATCGCCGCATTGCAGTTCGTGACGGTTGGCTATGCGCTAACTCTGGCTCTAATCCTATTGGCGCTTCGGCAAAGGCGACGTTAGATGGACTCGCCAGACTCGCCAAAGCCCGCTAGACCGAGCATTGACTTCGATCAGAATTCGGCAGAATTCGCGACAGACCCCTGGAGCAAGTACGAAGAGCTGCGCTCGAGTTGTCCCGTGGCGCACACCGATACTCCAGCAGCGCCGCGATAGTAGATGTCTTATTCAATCTTTCTTCTCGACCTCGACCACACTCTGTTTGATACCGATGCGTCTGAAATAGCAGCCTTTGAAGAAACCATGGCGGCTGCTGGTGTGCTCGACTCGCAGCGCTATTTGAGCGCGTACCAAAAGATAAATCTGGAATTGTGGGCGGCTGTTGAGCGTGGCGAAATTAGCCCGAATTTTATCCGGGCAGGTCGCTTCGAAAGACTGGTTGCAGAGCAGGGTCTGAATGCGGATCCACTGCAGATGGCGGATGATTTTGTCGCCGGTCTTGGCGCGCACGGTGAGTTGTATGACGGTGCGTATGAGGTGATACAGCATTTGAGCAAAAACGCTTCGCTAGCCATGGTCACAAATGGTCTGGGCGAGGTGCAGAGGACTCGTATGCAGAGACTGGGGCTCGACGACTACTTTGACGCGGTCGCCATTTCGGCAGAATTAGGTGTGGCGAAACCGGGCATCGAAATATTCGACTTCGTATTTCAGTCGCTGGGCTCTCCGCCAAAGGAAACTGCGCTAATGGTCGGCGATAACTTGTCGGCCGATATTCGCGGCGGCGTCAACTACGGAATCGCAACTTGCTGGTACAACCCGCATGGGCGCCCGTCCAATGGGACGGACCACAGTGATCACGAAATAGAGGACCTCAAAGAGTTAAGAAGGCTGCTCGCCGTTTAAGCGCCGAAACCGGTTTTTGCTCCGAGCACCGCAGGAGGCACCGGCAAGTCATTCTCTTCGCGCGGCCATGCAACAGGATGACCGGGTCCAACGATTTCATCACCAGTCTTGATGTCGTCTCGATCGAGTGAAAAATACTCGTCCTCTCTGGAGCGATGACAGCCATCCGCCATGTAAGCCATCGTAAAAACACGTCGAGTAACGTCGGTCTCATTGGAGTCGGCTGCATGAATCGTGCATGCATGATGGAAAATCGCCGATCCCTTTTTCGCCGCCACCGGAACTAGCGGCAACGCGGCTATTTGCGGTTCTTTAAGGAGGTCGAAGGCCTCGCCGCCGTGCAACTGTCCGATGTCGACAAATTCAGTGTATCCAATGCTGTGCGACCCCTGGACATAGCTCATCATGCCGCCGTCCGGCTGCACATCCTGGAAGGGGATCCAGACAGACACGAGATCCTGCTCCGCAACGGGCCAGAACGGGTAGTCGAGATGAGCGTCGGTCTTGCGACCACCGGGCGCCTTGTACAGCGCCTGGTCATGCCACAAACGAACACGGTCTTTCTGCAACAGAGCGGCCGCGGCAGCACAAAGTTTAGGGTGAAACGTAAAAGGGGCGACGTCCGGACGGTCTTCCCACAAGCGCATGCATTGATCGAATGTCTGCTCATATAAATTCTTGTCACCAAGGCTGCGCTGATCGTCGCTGGTGCGATATTCCACTGCCGCATCCACGGCAGTAGCAAAGCTATCGAGTTCTTCGTCTGTGAAAAAATTTTCAACCAAAAGAAAGCCATCAACCTGAAAGCGATCGATTTGTTCCTGACTTAACCCGGAGTGAGAAATTGCTGTGTCAATTGTCATAAATCTATTCCTGCTCCGCGCGGACCAGCAATGCACGGTAGATTCTCGCATTCAAACGGGCGCCGGTAATGCCCGTGTGTAAATCCGCGACATGCGGTTCGTCTTCGATGGCTAACTTGGCCGAAATATTTGAGCCGGTCAGTCCGTGAATACCGAGGGTCCAGGCCATCGACGGAAGATCGAGAACGAAGTAGTGATACAGCTCACGCCAGCTGCGATCCTGTGAGCGAAACAAGTGATCTAGAAACGCGGTATCGAAATGTGAATTGAATGCCACCATGAGTACATTCCTGTCGCCGGCGATCTCCTTGTGGAAGGTCAGAATTTGTTCGATGGCCGCTCCTGTCGACAGGGACTGCAACTCACGCCAGCGGTCTTTGTCAAAGGCGTTAACTGCACGAGCCCCGTCGTCAGTGCGTTCCGGATGTTCAGGTTGGATGCGAACAAATAACTCACCAAGTTCAGAGCCGTCGAGATCGGTCATTACAATGCCGATATCGATCATCTCGTGGTGTCCGGGTATCAGCCCGGTGGTCTCGACATCGACAAACGCCAGCAACCACGCATCCGGGTTCTCATCCGGCCAGGCAAATTCCTGTGCAAGCGCTACTGGCGCGACCAATAGGAACAGAAATGCACACAGTTTCATCGGCGCTAGTCCTGGCAAATAGTGTAGCGGTCGCAAATAAACTGACGTGTTGCCGGCATTTCGCCGACGCGCTCCAGTCCATACTTCTCCATGCTGGCGTCAAACTTCGCCATGCGTTCCTCAAAGTCACTCAGTAGCCGCGCCTTTTCATCGGCCTGCACAAAAGAGTATTGCAGCGAATTGCGGCTCAAAGTCTTCACTTCATCCCAGGACAGATTGAATTCTTTGACGGCGACGTAAAATTCATCTGTCATCGTTGAGTCCCACATGCCGCGGTCGTCGGTCGAAAGGGCGACCGGGATGCCGGTTCGCAGGTATTCCGGAAACGGGTGCTCGGCATAGTCAGAGACATAGTTCAGAAGCAGGTTGCTGATCAGATTGATCTCGACCAGATACGGGCCGTGCCGCATCAGGCGCATCGTGTCATCGTCCGTGATCAAGTTATTGCCGTGGCCGATGCGGTCGGCACCCAGCAGCAAAGTATCGCGTACATGGTAATTCGGCTCGTCGACTTCGCCCGCGTGAATCGAAAGTTTCACGCCGCTGTACTGGCGCCGCAGGTCACGCAATGTATCGAGGAAACGCAGTGGATAGCCTTTGTCGTTGTCTTCCCGTCCGACCATATTGACGGCGACAAACAGATCGTTGTGATCGTGTACGAATTTGTAGATGTAGCGCAGGTGTTCTTCAGCATTGGGCAAAAAACGCAGGATGGAGATCTGCATGCGTACCGTGACGCCAGTAGCGAGCGCATCGTCCTGCGCTAGCCTTTCGCGCAAGATAGCAACAGTCTCTTCGGCGGAGATGGCGGTGCCGTCGGGATGCATCATTCCGGCAATAGAGACCTGCGTTTCGAAATAAGTGACACCTTCTTCAGCAAACGCCTGCATGTTCAGGAACAGGGTTTCGGCCTGAAACCAGGGGTTCCAGCCAAGCGCGTTCATGCGCGGCCAATGCGTGCCGAAAAACTCGTCGCGACCTTCATACGGTTGATCGAGCCGGGTGCTGTCCATCCAGGCTGCTTTTTCTTCCGCGTTCAGGTCTTCGAGGCGTTTGTACTCACTCTGTTCACATTCGCCGAGCTGCTCGTACTCGATGGCCATGATGTTGCGGAACATCAGGTAGTAGGATTTGCCACCGAATTCGTTGCCGCCATAGGCCACACAATTCTCGATACGTACCTTGGTGTAGTACACGTAGCCACGTTCGCTTTGTTGCAGCGCGAGGTCATACATCCATTCTGAGAAATTGGATCCTGAAAGGTGATGGTGCAGGTCGCCGCCTTTAGGCATGTGATACAGCACGCGATAGAGATCATCGTCGCTGCCGGCGCTTTTGAGATCTTCGAACCAGTCAGCGTTGGCTGAGGCTGTGCAAAGCAGAGCGGCAAGGGTCAGGATTCTTTTCATTTTTCGTAGCCTTGGTCGGTTTCGGGTCGCAATGGATCGCTGGCGATCGAGTCGCGGTGCGTTGCAAACTCGCTGACCAGCATCTCGAGTTGAGCGGGGTGCTGATCGATGAGATTGAATAGCTCCAGTGGGTCTTCGGCGAGGTTAAATAATTCACGTGGCTCACCATTCTGGTCAAGCATCAATTTCCAGGAACCACTGCGAACTGCAAACTCCATGTCTGAGGCTGCGTTCAACGCCCAGAACAAGCTGCGCTCCGGCAATTCCTCCCCGGCGAAGACCGGCGCGATATCGATGCCGTCAATGGCGCGGTCCTGGGGGACTTCACCGCCGCCAAGCTTCGCAAGTGTCACAAACCAGTCCATGCCGATGACCGCGGCATCGCTCACTGATCCCGCTGGCACGACGCTGGGGTAGCGAATAATCGCTGGTACGCGGATGCCGCCTTCGTAAAGAAAGTGTTTGCGGCCGCGATAACCGCCAGAACTGCCATGCGCATTCACTTCCCACCAATTAATCCAGTTCTCCGTGACCGGGCCGTTATCGCTCGAAAACACCACAACCGTATCGTCGTAAAGATCATTCTCACGTAGCCAGTCGAAAACGCGGCCGACTTGAGCGTCCATGTACGTAACATTGGCATAATATTCGCCCGGGCCGCGCGCAATGAGCATGTCCTTGGGTGGCTTTGCCAGGCCGTTCGGAATCGGGACTACCTCGCCCCGTGTGAAGTCGGCATACATCTCGTTGTAAGCAGGTGGGTTGGCGAATGATGTGTGTGGCTCAGCCATGCTCAAGTAGACGAAAAAGGGACGCGACTCATCACGATTCTGCAGCCAGTCGATCGTTTCGTCCGCATACAGGTCTGCTGTGTAGCCCGATTGCGCGGGCAGAGCAGTCTTGCCGCGGAAAATATTGGTTGGATTGTGGTTGTGCGGCAGCTGGTACGCGTTGTGCCCGTAGTAATAGTCGAAGCCTTGCTCGGTCGGCTGCGGTTCCGTGTCGCTGCCAAGGTCCGAGTTCAAATGCCATTTGCCAATGTGCGCTGTGCTATAGCCTGCCTCTCTAAGAACCTCCGCCAGGGTGATTTCCTCATCGTGCAAAAAGACGCCGCTGTCATGCGGGATCCAGCTCTTGATGCCAGTGCGGTAGGGCGTGCGGCCGGTTAGAAGGCCCGCTCGCGATGGCGAGCAAAGAGCCGATGGAGAATAGTTACTTGTGAAACGCAATCCGTCGCTTGCAAGAGAATCTATATTCGGCGTCTTGATGATCGGGTGGCCGTAGCTCCCCAGATCGCCAAAGCCCAGATCGTCGACATAAACCAACAAAATATTCGGCCGCTCTGCCGCGTCTGTGCCAGACGCGAGAAAAGTCAAAATAGCAATGAGAAATAGCTTAACTTTCAATGAATTATCCTCTAGTTAGGAAATGTGCTCTGGGCTGCGTTGTCGCCGGCCAGTAAGCCACCGCAAAATAATTTTTTCAATCTGTTGCTATTTGACTACGCAAAACTATTGAAGGCGCTGTGTTTAGTAGTATAGTCGCGATGCAGATATATTCTGTCCGGTCATAGTCAATATGCAAGTCCTGCAATTGTAGAATACTCGCGATTTGACTAGATTTAACATCAAGAAAAAACAAAACAGTTTTGCTATTCAGTTTGCTCAGGGGAGCTTTAATGAAACATCTTAAACATCAGTCTGGATTGGTACGCACGGTACTGGTCGCTGCTTTCGTAATTGCGGCGTCAATAACGAGCGTGTCAGCTCAAGACATTACAGCTGTGATTGAAGGTACGGTACTTACACCGGATGGTCAGCCAGCAGTCGGCGTTGTTGCGACCGTAACTGACGCACGTGATGGACGCAGCAAGTCTGTGACATCGGACAGTGGCGGCGCCGTTTATTTCCGCTCGGTAGGTGTCGGCGGTCCGTACACGATTCGCATTAGCGGCTCGGGCTATCAGGATATGTCGATTACTGACCTGTACACCAGCGTTGCCGGCGTATCTTCGTTCACAGTGTCGTTAGTGGCCGCAGATTCAAGCATGGAAGAAGTGGTTGTAACAGCGGCTCAAATTGAGACGATTACGACAGCAACGGGGCCCAGCTCGAGTTTTTCACTTGAGCAAATCACGGACCTGCCTTCGACCACACGACAGATTCGTGACATTATCCGGCTCGATCCGCGCGTAAGCCTCGGGCAGACCGGTGATGGCGGTGACCAATCTGGTGCCATCAGCTGTCTTGGCGGATCCAGTCGTACCAACTCGTTTACAGTTGACGGCGTGCGAGCGACCGATGCATTCGGCTTGAATGCGTCAGGCAATTTGTCTCGATTTACCTTCCCGATTCCGTTTGACACGGTGGCAGCAGCAGCAGTTGAATTTGCACCGATTTCAGTTGAGTACGGTCAGTTCAGCGGTTGTAACGTTAACGTTGTTACCAAGTCGGGCGGCAATGACTTTAGTGGCGGCGCTTTCTATTTGTACAACAATGACAGTATGACGGGCAGCGAAATCGACGGCCAGAAGTTTGACCAGGGCGAATTCGAGCGTGAAAACTACGGCTTTGATGTTGGTGGCCCGATCTTCAGGGATCATTTGTTCTTCTATGCAGCCTACGAGAAATTCGATACCGCTTCTGTCAACCCGGTTGGTTCTGCGGACGATTCCTCCTACCCGATAAACGACACTGTATTTACAACAGCGGAGCTGGACGAGATTTCCAACATCCTGAACACACGGTATGGTCGTGATCCAGGCCCCGGTGTGCGTAATTTGCCGGTCACTTCGGAGCGCGTATTTGCTCGTTTGGACTGGAATATCAACGACAACCATCGCATAGAAGCGAGCTATACCAGCGTCGAAGAAGCGACGACCATCCGTGATGACATTGGTAGTAACCGTGGTTTATACACTTTTGCGGATAACTTCCATGCGCGCGGTTCCGAGTCGGAAACGTTCGGTATCCGCATGTATTCTGACTGGACTGATCATTTCTCGACGGAAATACGTTACTCAACTCAAGATGTTGTCGACCTGCAGAATCCAGTAGGCGGCGGTGAGGCGCAGGATGCGGCACCGATACCGCGTATCGCGATGAGCTCGATTTTTGCCAGCGAATTCGCGGGGACTGAGTTTGTCAGTGGTCCTGGAACGTTCCGATCAGCGAATAAGCTTGCGACAAACAAGGATCAGTTGAAACTCAAGTTCGATTGGCAATTGGGTGACCACCTGCTAACCGGTGGTTACGAGTATGAAACAGTGGACGTGTTTAACCTGTTCATTATTAACGCGACAGGAACGGTGTTCTTCGGTGGGTTCAACGGAGGAGCAGGAGCACCGTCTACGTCGACAGAGATGATTGCTGCTCTGGACGCGGGTACCGCGTTCGAGATTATTTCGGCTAACTCGTTCACAGGTGACCCGAATGACGCTGCGGCAGTATTTACGCGAGATATCAACTCTCTGTTCTTGCAGGATAAGTGGGACATCAACGACCAACTGCAGTTGGTCTTTGGCCTTCGCTACGATTGGTACGAATCCAACGATTTACCGCAGGAGAATCCAAACTACATCGCTCGTTACGGCTTTACCAACGAGGTTGGTTTTGACGGTCTTGATATATTGCAGCCCAGAATTGGTTTGAACTACGACCTGCCGAACAGTGACACGCGATTGTCTTTCGGTGTTGGTGTATTCGCAGGTAACGATCCGACGGTCTGGTTCTCGAATGCTTATCAAAACTTCGGTGGCGCATTGGGTAGAGCGACAGCTACAGGGTCGGCAGCTTGTGACGGCAGCGAGCTGAATGTGCTGGCTAGCGGTAGCTTCGCGGGTATCCCGGATTGTGTTCTCGACACAGCCCAGAATCAGGCGCTCGCAACGGCCGGCACGGTTAATGCGACCGACCCGAACTTTAAGTTACCGAACGTCACTCGATACAGTTTCGGCGTTGAGCACAACACGGGCAGCGACTGGAATCTGCAGCTGGATATCATCTGGGCAGATTTGAAGGATCAGGTCGCATTTGTTGACTTGTCTCTGGATCAGTCTGGAACCGCTCCGGATGGTCGTCCGACGTATCAACAAATCGATGTGCTTCAGGCTGGATGTAATGCCACGTTTGATGGTGTTCGTCAGGGCTACAGCGGCGTAACGCCGGAATGCTTAGGTGGCAACCAGGACGTATTCTTCACGAATCAGCCTGGCGACGGTGGTACCACATTCACCACTTCTTTACAGGCGAGCAAGAGCTTCGACTGGGACAGCGGCTGGAGCATGAACTTCACCGGTGGTTACTCCTATAACGAGTCCGAAATTGCGAACCCAGGTACTAACGCCACGGCGGCCGAGAATTTCCGAGCTGTTGTCGCAACCGATATCGTAAATCTCGACGTCGGACCGTCATTGCGCAATACAAGGCATAACATTGTTCTGAGTACGAGCTTCTCCAAGGCTATCTGGGGTGACAACCGAAGCAGCATCACGCTGTTTTTCCAACGGCGTTCTGGCGGTCCACTCAGCACGGTATTTACGGGTAGTTACGCCGCTCAGATCGGCGACACTGGCGGTCGTGCACGCAACATGGTGTACATGCCTACCGACTCGATGGATCCATTGGTCAACTTTGCGCCCGGTTTCGACACCGCAGGGTTCTTCGCCTGGGCTGATAGTAATGGCCTGAAGCGTGGCCAGATTCAGAAGAAGGGCCAGTACAACCAGAATTGGTCCACCGATCTTGATTTGCGCTTGCAACAGGAAATACCTTTCTTCGGTAAGTCAAAAGCGAAGCTCTATATTGACGTTGAGAATGTGCTGAACATGCTTAGCAGCGACTGGGGTACGAAGAGTTACATCAACACGCAGGACATCGGATCTGCAGTTGGCGTAGTTGACGCAACTATCAATGGTGACAATACGTACACGTACAACTCGTTTATTAACCCGAACAGTTTGCAGACCCCGGATTCTTGGGATTCTCTGTATCGTGTTCAGATTGGACTCCGAGTTGACTTTTGATTGCGTATCACGTGGCTGAAAGCATCATGATGGTCAATAAAGGCGCCCCCTTACGGGGGCGCCTTTTTTTTGTACCACTGATCATAGCGCTGTTCGTCGCCGTACCGGCGGCCGCGCAGTCTACATCCAGCCCCAACATCATCGTGGTGATGGCGGATGACCACGCACAGTGGGCACTCGGGGCCTACGGTCTTGAACAGATCGACACACCCAACATCGACTGGCTCGCGGATCAGGGCGTGCGCTTCGATAACGCGATGACACCTGCGCCTGTGTGTTCAGCGGCGCGAGCGAGTTTTTACACAGGCAAAATACCGTCGCAACACGGCGTGCACGATTTTCTTAGCGAGAACGCCGATTTCGATGCCGATTGGTTGGCCGGCGAGACACTGCTTTCGGAGCGCCTGAGCGCCTCCGGCTATCGCACTGGCCTGTTCGGCAAATGGCACGCGACAACGAACAGTCAGCCACCACAACCAGGCTTCGATCGCTGGTTGAGCTATAACCCCTACGTAGCCGGTTGGGAGAATCAATACGTTCGCAGCGGCAAGGTCAATTTCTCCAGTGACGGAGAAGAAACGTCGTACACGGGCGTGCAAGCGAGGTTCTTGACCGAGGAGGCGATTCGTTTCATTGATGACCCATCCGATAAACCATTTTTCGTCAGTTTGAATTTTACCGAGCCGCACGCGCCATTTGTGGGGCTGCCTGAACGTCTCGTTTCTCGCTATCGGTCCGTTGCCAATGACATCGTTAGAGCTGGCGGAGCTTCCGATCTGGCTGACCGTGGTCCGCATACCACAACACCAGAAAATCATGTTGAGGAATTAGCGCAGTACCTTGCCGCCGTATCATTGATCGACGAGCAGGTCGGGCGCTTGCTGGATGCATTGCAAGGTCGTGACCTTCTGGACAATACACTGCTTGTGTATACCTCAGACCATGGCCTGCTCGTCGGCCAGTATGGGCTGTACGGCAAGACCAATGCCACCAACCCCGCGAATTTTTATGAAGAGACAATCCGCATTCCGATGATCGTGTACGCGCCGGCAATAATGCGTGGAGCACAATCGCGCGGTGAGCTGGTAGATCTAATGGATCTGCATGCGACAGTCATGGACTTTGCCGGTGCCGTGGATGAAGACGACGCAGCCTACGGACCGGGCAGGTCGCTGCGACCGCTGCTGGCGGGCGAGAGAAGCACAGATTGGCGCAGCGTGCAGATGTCAGAGCGCGGTAAGCTAAGAATGGTAACGGACGGTCAATGGAAACTCGTTCGCGAGTATCAAAAGAACGAGCGGGATGCGCCAATCGATCGATGGTATGACCTGACACATCCGTTCGGTGAGAGGCATAGCGTGGATCTGCCGAGCGCGGCAGTACGTGGTCGACTAATGACCGAGCTGGAGCGTTTCTTTGGTCAGTACGAAACGGCCGAGCATGCTGGTCGACTGATTTGGGATCAGCCGCCGCCGAACCCGCGTATGCGCGATGATCTGGCCGCCAACTAGTCATCTGCCGTTTATTTTCTTAAACACTAAAGGCCAAACCGGTGGCCGACGGCGGGGGTTAGTGGCGTGAATATCCCAAGGATATTAGTGCTGCTTGTCTTCTTGTATTCGGCGGGCGTCGATGCACGACGTTTGATTGTTATCACCGACATGGAGCCGGATGATCGCATCTCACTGATCCTGCTTGCCGCGCTCGACTCTGAAACAATATCTCTGATTGGCATCACCGGCCTGCACGCCGGCCGCAAGGCGGCACTGGCCAGGCAGCTGATGGATCAGTTGGGTATGCCGGATGTGCCCGTGGTGCAGGGCAGCGGAGGATATCCAGAAGATTACCCCGCTATTGCATCGAGCCGCGCGGCGTTGAGTTACCAGGGTGAGGGTGTAGGGCTCTTGTCAGAGGCGCGGCTGGAGTCACTGTCCCAGGATGTGCCGCGCTCCAGTGATGAGCTACAGAATCGAATTCGCGGCCTGTTGCAGGAAGCAGGCGATGTGGAAGTCGTGCTACTGGCTCCGGCGACCGACCTGGTGCAGGCCCTTGCAAGCGACCCGGCACTGGCAACAAACCTTAAGCATATTCACATGATGGGTGGCTGGTCAGTGTCTGCCAACGCTGAGGGCAAACCCGTTCGTTTGACCAGCTACAATTGGAATATGGATCCGCAGGCTGCCGCCCGACTCGTGCGGATGCAGGAAATTCCAATGACCTTATATTCGACTCATATGATCAAACAGGGCTTTTCCGGTGGCAGTATCAACAGGGACGATTTCCCGGAGATAATCGAACTGTTGGAAGAAAAGGCGAGGCAAAGCCAATGGGCCGAATCATTCTTTGTTGCATCTCGTAGCTGGGATGAGCATGTACTACAACAGATTCCGTATTTGGTACCGATAATCGGCAACCGCGCAGGTCAGCAATTCACGCCGGCCGACCCCGTCGTGGTACTGGGTTTGAGCAACGCCGAACTCGCTACCCGAGTCCAGGCAGTCGATATCAGCATTGACCTTGAGGACCAGGACCCCGAGCAAGGTTACAAAGTATTGGTCCAGGAAAACGCTGCTTCGAATATCAAATCGATCGAGGCAATTGACACCTTGGTTTTTCAACAACAGGTGTTATCAATGATTCGGGGCATACGGTCAAGTAACTGTCAGAGAGAGACTCGATAGAGCTTGCTGGTTTGTCCTGCAAGCGTTGTTTCCTGCTATTGGCCTACGGCGAGATCGGTTTGCCGGCCGGCCTTCGGCGTAGGAATCGTACCGTGTTTCCGAAAGTAGGCGATAGTCATATCGCCGAGCGGATCATGCTCACTGACAAGCTCAGTTTTGGTGAAGACGTCGTAGTGATCGCCACCTTTGGAGATGATTCCCGATACGCAGACATTAAAAATTTCTTCATCCACGATTTCCTCGCCGTTGTACTTAACCGAAACGATTCGTTGCCCCGCTGCCCTCGAGGTGTCGTAAACGACCTGTAGCGCAGCCGAGACCTGCATCAGGCCGCGCAGGTGAGTCACTGATTGCTCCAGCGCTTCTCGAATCTGCGCGCCACTCGCAGCAACGATTACCATTGGGTCGACAAACGGATTGGTGTCGAGAATGTCAGCGATCTCGATGTCACCTTGGGGAAAATCCTTGCGGATGCCACCCGGATGCATCATGCCAATTTCAGCATCTGTCATATCGACACAGACATCAGCCAGTAAATTGCCCAAATCAGATTCGTCGAAGTATTTCCTGTTGAGTCTTTGCTCAATACGACCAACGACCTCGGTGATTTCCGGGAACGCCTCGCGATAGGCGCTGTTCTTGCGTTCGATGTCCGCGTCGGGTTCGAGCACGTCGGCATTGACAGGTATCAGCTTGCCAGCATAGGAATTTATCTCGCGGGTGTCGGCATCCAGCGTCAACTGCAGGTAGCCGAGGTAGGTTGCCTGACCGAAGGTCTGCATGATGAGCGTGCCGTTCTTAGGGCTGACCACCGGTTCCCAGGTGCCCGCATCAGCATGTCCGCCAAACAGCACGTCAACACCTGTCACCGCGTCCGCCAGAGCGATGTCCTTGTTGATGTCGCGTGTCAGGCGCGGGTCTGCCTCAGCATCCGTCTGCATCGGGGCTGTATGCCCCTGGTGCGTGAGCAATATGATTAGATCGACATCGTCGCGTAATTCATCGACTGACCGCTGCGCGGCAGCTGTAGGGTCGGTGACGTCGAGTTCGTCAATGTGGTCGCGCGCAATTGCTGTACTGGCTGCATCCTGCCCAAGGAGCCCGACGACACCGATGCGTATACCGTTGCGTTCGATGATCGTATGACGTTGTGCGAATGGGTGCTCGGTATCCTTGAAGAACAGGTTGGCGCTAAGTACAGGAAAAGCGGCACGGTTCTTCTGCCATAGCAGAATGGCCTCGCCGTAATCGAACTCATGATTGCCGATAGCCATGGCGTCGTATCCCATGCTCGTCATGAACTCGAACATCAACGCGCCATCGGTGAGCCGCGATAGAGCCCCGGTGAAAATGTCACCGGAATCAAACAGGAAGACGTTCGGTTCATCGCGACGGACGTTCTTGATGAGGGTCGCCAACTCGGCGATGCCGCCAATGCGCTCCATGTCGTCTCGCCACCAGGCCGGTACCGGCTCGTAGGCGCTTTCCATGTCATTGGTGAATATCAGCGTGACCACCTGGTCCTGGTCGCTTGCACTTGCTATTACAGCTAAGAATAGAGTGATCAGGCCCAAGCTGAGCTTCGTAACAAAGGAATGCCGCATTCTCGATCTCCGGGTTGGTGTTCTTCTTCTTGCTTCCTGGGGCATAATAAACTGTGATCATTAAGGATGTGTGGAAATGCTCCGAATTCAAACCTTGCTGCCGCTACTTTGCGGACTCTCTCTGATATCAGCCTGCGGTGCAGATAAAGCACCTGTGCTCGAATCGCCTGCCAGCAGCGCGTCTTCAGAGGCCATGGAAATTAGCTCAATCGACACCACATTCGAATCGCGTGGTGTCGCCGTTCCGGCGACGATTGTTACGCCTGCGACTACGAACGGTGAGGCGGTGCCCCTGGTCGTGATTGCTCACGGTCACGGCGGCTCCAGAGAGGAAGGCGGCAGCTTTCCGCGAGTAGCTGCAGAGCTGGCTGCTCTTGGTGTCGCTTCGATACGCATGGATTTTCCAGGCTGCGGCGACAGCACGGAGTCCTTCGCAGAGAACAATCTCAGCAACATGCTCCTGGATCTGCAGGCTGCGCGCGTATTTGCCGAGGGTCAGATTGATGTCGACGCGGCGAGAGTTGGCTTGCTGGGTTACAGCATGGGTGGCCGCCTGGTGGCATTGTTGAGCGAAATCGATCCGAGCTACCAGGTGATGGCTACCTGGGCACCAGCAGTTTCGAGCGGCGCAGAGCGAGAGCAAACCGCGTTCGGCAGCCCAGACGAATACAGCGCTATGAAAAAGCAAGCGCTCGAAGAGGGCTCTTTCGTGTACACCACGCGTTGGGGAACGGAGCTGGAGCTAGGTGCGCAGTGGTTTACGGATATGGAAGAGTCCTTTCCGCAGGCGGCCTTGGCGAAATTTTCTGGCCCGTTGCTAGTGGTTTATGGCGATGCGGACGACTCCGTGCCGCCGTCTGTTTCTGCAGCTGCCGCGAATGCGGCCACGAATAGCAGCGAAGTGGTTAGCGTCGTTATCCCGACGGCAAAGCACGGGCTGGGTTTCTATACGAACCGGCCGGAAATCGCAGACCAGGTGGTTGAGGCGACTGTCAACTTCCTGGCGGAGCGGCTATAGGCGATTATTTCGGCGCGTCGCGTAGTACGTCGCAACATACCTGGCGTAGCCAGCGATTAGTCGAGTCCTTGTCGTAGCGCTTGTGCCAAAACATGAAGTAATTGACGGGCCGCATCTTGATTGGCGACTCGGTAACACTGAGCGGATTGTTTTTCATTAACTCTTCGCAGGCGCGACGCTGCAACGTAAGAATCAAGTCGGAACCGCATAGCGCATCTGCGACCTGCATGAAGTAAGGGACGATCAGACTTACGAATCGTTTACGCCCCAGAGAGGTCAAAATCTCATCAACAGGTCCATGTGCATGCCCCAGCGGCGACACCATCATGTGCGTGGCTGACAGATATTGTTTCATCGTCATCTTGTCGCCTTGCAGCGGATGGCCTTTTCGATGAATGACCACAAAATCATCGCTGAACAAACGCGTTTGCTTGAGGTGGTCAGGTGCGTGCCAGTTGAGCGTGATAGCAAGGTCCACGCTGCCCGACTCGAGTTGCTTGGTCGCATAGTCGCGATCGAGAACCTTGAAAGTGATTTTTGAGTTTGGCGACTCGGCAGATATTCGCGACACCAGCGGTGGCAGCAAGTAGTGCTGGACTTCATCCGACGTGGATATCACGAAATTTCGCTCGATGTACCCAGGATCGAAATCGATCTCGCCATGCAGTTCCTCGAAGGAGCTGATCAGAGCCGATATCTGCGGCGCTATCGCAAGTGCCTTGCTGGTGGCCGCCATGCCCTGGCCACTGCGAACAAATAGCTCGTCCGAAAAATAGTGGCGTAGGTTCTTCAACTGCTTGCTAACACTCGATTGGGAAATGCCCAGCGCCTCGGATGCAGCCGTTATGCTGCCGTTCGAGAGGATGGCGTGAAAGACCATGAGCTCCTGCAGGCGAATGTTGGTTGTATTCTGATTGGTCATAGTTTGTATGCAGTTTCTGCCATTGTAGAATAGTTAGCAAGCCCTTAAATTGGTTTTCGGAGGGTTTCTCATGAATACATCTGACGCAAATATTCCCGTTGTAGCGACATCCGACGTTGTAGTAGTAGGCGGCGGCGCTGCCGGCGTTACTGCTGCAGTATCTGCAGCGCGCAACGGCTGTTCGGTGACATTACTCGAGCGTTATCACCACCTGGGCGGAATGGCGTCGGGCGGTATGGTTCTGGTTCTGGATGACATGATCAACGGCAAGGAAATCGTCGTATCCGGCATCGTCGACGAATTTGTCGCGCGTATGCAGAAAGAGGGCATGGCCATAGTGCCGCCCGAAGAAGATCGTTATTCCAGTGACGAGATGTATCGCAAGTGGGCGCGCTGGGGTGTGCACGATTTCCATCAGGCACAGAAGCCACAGCCGATTGTCTATGCCTGTGCATTTGACCCTGATGCCTGGAAACGAACCTCGCTGGATCTGATCCGCGAAAATAACATTAATCTCCGATTGCACAGCTGGTTTAGCGACGCGATTGTCGAAGATGGCGACGTCAAGGGCGTTATCTGTCAGACCAAGATGGGCCGTCAGGCGATCATGGGCGACATCGTCATTGATACGACCGGCGATTGCGACGTCGCTGGCGCGGCAGGTGCGGACTTTACGACAGGCCAATACATCGTAACCACTGTGTTCCGACTCGCGAACGTCGACACCGATGAAGCGGAGCGCTTTGAGTATGAAGAGCCCGAGGAATTCGCGAAGATTAATCGTCAGGCTCGACGCATTATAGGTGGCGCATGGGAAATGTGGTGGCTTAAGACGCCGATTCCCGGCGTTGTCTGGTGTAATTGTCCGCACATGCCCGGCTACGACGGAGTTTCAGTCGAAGACCTGACGCGAGCAGAATTTGAAGGCCGCGAACGCATGATGGGGCTTTTCGCTTACGTTAAGGAGCATCTGCCCGGATTCAAGAATTGCGACATGCTGGGCGCGGCCGAACAGGTTGGCGTACGCACAACACGTATGCTCAAGGGCGAGTATGTCGTCACCAAAGACGACATCGTCAATCGTCGCTACTTTGAAGACACTGTCTGTCGGGGCCGCGATTACTACACCCCGTATCGAGCGTTGCTGCCAACCAAGGTTGACCAATTGATTGTTGCCGGCCGGCATTACTCAGCCGAACCGGAAGCGCAGAAACGATCACGCGAGATACCACCGTGCATGGTGCAGGGCGAAGTCGCCGGTATTGCGGCGTCCCTCGCTCTCCAGGAAGACATCAAGATTCGTGACGTTGATGCGGGCAAGATTCAGAAAGCAATGCGCGCACAGGGCGCTGATCCAGGTGATATTCCGTCAGCCAATGCGACCGGCGTTGAAGCCCTCGCCGAAAGCGCTTGAGAAACTAAGGAGCTGTAAGCGACATGAGCAATTCGAATACTTTGCCATTGGACGGAATCCGAATTATCGATTTCACTCAGGTAATGATGGGCCCATCAGCGACGCAAATGCTGGCGGACTTTGGTGCTGACGTTATTAAAATTGAGAATCCGCGTGGTGGTGACTTATCGCGTACCTCATTCGGCGCCACTGACGAAGAAGGGCTTAACAACCCGGTATTCTGCAGCCTTAATCGCAACAAGCGTTCACTTGCGCTGAATCTCCGCGAGGATGCGAACAAAGATATCGTGTATGAGCTGATTCGTGATGCGGATGTTGTTGTCAGCAATTTCCGCGCCGGCGTCATGGACCGTATCGGTTTTGGATATGAGAAATTACGCGAGCTTAATCCCAAAATTATCTTTGCCAGCGGTAGCGGCTATGGGCCGAAGGGGCCGTACGCACACAAAGGCGGGCAGGATGTGTTGGCGCAGGCGATGAGTGGGGTCATGATGCGGCGCGCCGATGAGACCGTGCCGATGTCTATCTACCCGACAGCCTTATGCGACTACACAGCCGGTATGCACATGGTGCAGGCGGTGCTGGCAGCGCTCATTAGTGTATCGAAGACCGGTGAAGGCCAGTGTGTCGAGGTTTCTTTGTACGACTCAATGATCGCGATGCAAATGCAGGAGGCAACCTGCCACCTGCACAACGGCAAGGAAATTAACTGGGCCGAAATGCCATTGACCGGGGTCTTCCCGACTTCGGATACGGCTCTCGTGCTGGTCGGCGCATTTAAGGAAAACCCTCTACAGGATATTTGTAATGTGCTCGGCATCGAGGACCTTTCCCCCGAGTATCCTGACCTGCAGTCGCAACGCGATGCGAAACCATACCTACAACAACGTTTTCGCGATGAGTTCGCCAAGAACTCGACGGCACACTGGATAGAGCAACTTGAGGCGGTCGATCTACTGTGTGCCCCGGTTCGGGAGCTGCCGGAAGTTCTCGAGGATGAGCAAACCAAGGCGAACGAGATGATCGTTGAGTTTGAACACCCGATTAACGGCCAGATGCAGGCGATAGCGTGCCCGATACATTTTTCAGGAATGAAAACCGGCGTGCGCAGAGCGCCGCCAGGACTCGGTGAACACAATGACGAGATTCTCGGAGAGCTTGCTGCAGCAACGGCGGCACGAGCCAGCGCCTGATGCCCGTTAATTTTTCACTGCAGGATCACGTCGCGCGCGTCACTATAGATCGCGCCGACAGGATGAATGCGGTTGACGATGCGACAGCCGATGAGCTGGAAGCGATCTGGCAGCGAATCGAAGGCGACAACGATGTGCGCGTGGTCGTCCTAACGGGTAGCGGTGAAAAAGCATTCTGTGCCGGCGCGGATATGAAACAGGGCGCCGCCAGCAAGTCCGGACTCGAATACTGGGCAGATGCACGCCCTGGTGGTTTCGGCGGACTAACGCTTAGGAAGTCGCTGCATGTGCCGGTTATCGCTCGCGTGAACGGTCTGGCTGTCGGTGGTGGTTTCGAGTTGGTATTGGGTTGCGACATCGTTGTTGCCGCGGAACACGCATCTTTCGGCCTGCCTGAGGCACGAGTCGGACGCATGCCTCTCGACGGCGGCATGATTGTCCTGCCAAGAATGATTCCGCAGAAAATCGCGATGGGCATGCTCCTGACCGGCAATAGAATCTCCGCTCAGGAAGCCGAAACGCATGGTCTGGTAAACGAAGTTGTTGCCGCCGATGATCTTGATGAGGCCGTCGATCGATGGATCGCACAGATACTCAAGTGCGCGCCGCTGTCGGTCAAGGCAATCAAAGAGTGTGTCAAAGAGACCAGTGATCTTTCGATCGATGAGGCGCAATCCAAACGTCTACCGTCGTTGGTCGCAGCGCTTGCGTCCGAAGACGCGGACGAAGGTCCGCGCGCATTCCGCGAGAAACGCGAGCCGGACTGGAAAGGCCGTTAAGTGACTTTCGTCATCATGTCGCCTTGTGTCGGCATTAAAGACGGTACCTGCGTTGATGTTTGCCCGGTTGATTGTATTCATGAGGGCGAAACGATGTTTTACATCGACCCGGTAGAGTGCATCGCATGCGCATTATGCGAGACAATCTGTCCGGTGGATGCCATCAGGCATATTGACGAAGTACCTGAAGAAGAAAAAAGCTACATCAAGATAAACGCAGATTTTTTTTCCAAACCGTAAGGTAGAGCCAAATTGGATAAAGCCGTCGCCGGTGTATTCGCCGCAGTTCCCACTCCGTTTTCAGATAACGATGAGCCAGACTTTGAACTGTTCATGGAGCATTGTGATTGGGTCATCGACAAGGGCTGCGATGGTTTAAACGTCCTTGGCTCAACCGGAGAGGCCAATTCGCAGACCGGTAAGGCCCGCGCCAGTATCATGCGCGCCGTATCGGAGTCGTCACTAAACCGCGCCGCGCTAATGGTTGGGACCGGGACGCCGTCCTTAGGCGAGACCATTGAGCTAACCCGGCTTGCCGCGGATCTGAATTTTGACGCCGCATTGATCCTTCCGCCGTATTACTACGCCCCCGTATCCGATGACGGCTTGTTCAGCTATTTCTCTCGTGTAGTCGATGCTATCAAAGACAGTGATATCGGCATCTATCTGTACAACTTTCCTCAGATGACGGGGTTGACCTTTTCGCCGGAGCTCGTCGCACGTCTGCTTGAGTCCTTTCCGTCACACATCAGGGGTATGAAAGATTCCTCCGGTGACTTGCAGTACACGAACCATATGGCGGCGACCTTTGCCGGCGCTTTCGATGTTTTCCCTGGCAGCGAGGGGCCGCTGCCGGATGTCGCGGAGTTCGGTTATGCCGGTTGTATCTCGGCATCTGTAAATGCGACCGCCGAGCAAGCTGCACGAATTTGGCGGGAGCGCGACAGTGTCACCGATCAGGAGATTGCTGAGCTACGCGAACTGCGGACGGCGATCCAGTCGGTACCGATGGTCGCTGCCGTCAAGTCACTGACCAGCATGCGAACGGGCGAGCAACGGTGGCGACGTATACTGCCGCCATTGTCCGCGTTGAACGATGTGCAGGAGGAATCGATGCTAGCCGTTGCCAATCGACTTGGATTTTCCTCCGCGGCTGCCGAAGCGGTATAGGTGCTGACACGGGCGACAATAGTAATAGTCGCCGCGTCGCTCGCTGGCTGCGCGATAATCAAGAATGAGCCTGACTCAAGTGCTATGCCGAGCACGACCAATTGCCCAAGCTCTGCAACGTCCGTCGGCATAGACGGTTGCGAGATTCTGGCGGTAGGTGATCGTAGTACGATTATTATCGGCACCATTCTTACCGAGGACCAGATCTTCACTAACGGTTCTGTCCTCATAGACTCCGATGGCAAGATCGTTGATGTCGGCTGCGATCTGCCGCGGGACGCCTACACCACAGTGCTTGCCTGTCCAGACGCAATCGTTTCTCCCGGCTTCATTAATCCGCACGATCATATTTGGTACAACCACAAGCCGCCGAGCAGGCCGACGGGTGAACGCTACGAACACCGGCATCACTGGCGGCTCGGACTGCAGGGTCACACACAGCCGGAGTACGAACGCGCAGAGAGCGATGAGCAGGTAGCGTGGGGAGAGATTCGTCACGCTCTGGCTGGCACCACGTCCATCGCGGGCATGGGTGGTGTTCCCGGACTGGTGCGCAATCTTGAGGATAGCGATCTCGACGGTGATCTTGATCACGCGGCTGCGTTTACCACTGTGTTTCCATTGGGCGATGCGAGCGGAACCATGTTGGCCGATGGTTGCCGCTACCCTGAGGTGCTGGACGCCGACACTTTTGCCGCGGCTGGTTCCTTTCAGGCACACGTCGCTGAAGGCGTTGATTCGAGCGCGGCGAACGAAGTCGGCTGTGTTACTGATATGCTGATGGATAGCGCCGACAAGCCGTCTGCGTTCGTGCATTTCGTTGGCGCGACGACCGAAGATGCGGTGTTGATGCGCGATCGTGATATCAGCGTTGTGTGGTCACCGCGATCGAACCTCGCATTGTACGGCCACACCGCAAATGTCACCTTGCTGGATCGCCTGGGTGTCAACATCGCCTTGAGTAGCGACTGGCTGCCGTCCGGATCCATGAATCTGTTGCGAGAATTGAGCTGTGCAGCGAGTTATTCAGATACTTATTTGGACGGTTACTTTAGTAGCTATGATCTTTGGAAAATGGTCACGATCAACGCCGCCAGAAGTTTCTCATTGCAAGATGAGCTTGGCAGTATCGCGCCGGGACGTATCGCTGATATCGCCATTTTTCGTAATGGACCGTCAGCGGACCCTTTCGAGGACCTTATGAACGCGTCCGATGCAGATGTCATTCTTGTTCTGCGCGGCGGCGACGCTCTGGCGGGCAAGGCGCCACTGGTTAGCGCCTTGGGCGGAGAGTGCGATTCGCTACCGGTCGAACTTGCTTGCGGAGAAGAGATTGCGGTGTGTGCGAATACCGAATTCGGTGGTGGACTCGTCGCAACGCTAGCCGCCAATCAGGATTCCTACAGGCTCATGTCTTGCGATGCCGTGCCGGATGGCGAGCCTACCTGTACACCCAGTTGGCCGGGACAATTTAACGGTGTAGTCGTTGTCGGAAGTGATGATGACGGCGACGGTGTGCTGAACAATGTTGACAATTGTCCGACAGTATTCAATCCGCCACGTCCGATGGACGGTGGCCTGCAACCTGACTTTGATCAGGATGCGGCTGGCGATGCCTGTGATGAAAACCCACTAGAGTAAAGACGAATGACCGCAGACGATCAAAATACCAAGAGCGATTCGACTTACCCGAAGCCGGCGTATGCATGGTACGTCGTCGTTCTGATGATGTGTTTCTACGTCCTGTCGTTCATGGACCGGCAGATCATTGCGGTTCTACTCGACCCGATCAAGATCGACATGGGTCTTACCGACGTGCAAATTAGTTTAATTGGCGGCGTGGCATTCGGTTTATTTTATTCCACAGTCGGAATCTACATCGGTCGTCTGGCAGATTCCATGAACCGTCCATTGTTGATCGCTTTGGGTGTTTTCGTCTGGAGTCTGACCACAGCCATGGCCGGGCTGACCAGCAAGTTTTGGCAACTGTTGGTATTACGTATGGGTGTTGGACTGGGTGAGGCGGCATTGTTGCCATCAACACTGTCTCTTATTAAGGACTATTTTCCGCCAGCGCGGCTGGCAACACCGACCAGCGTGTTCTTGTTCGGTGCACCTATCGGCATCGGCTTGGCCTTCGCGGCCGGCGGGCTGATGTACGGTGTGGCGCAGGACATCACAGCCGCGGATGGCTGGAATGATGTATTTTTTATCGGCGGTTCGGCGGCATGGAAATTGGTGCTGCTCTTCCTCGGTGTCGTCGGTATGGTGTTGACGCTGGGCATGCTCACGGTTCGTGAGCCGCGAGTGTCGGGTACGGCTGCGATAGAGAATCAGGCTGAGCGCAGTCTAAAGGTGGCCGAGGCCGCTGAGATGCCGGTTGTAAAGGCCTATGCGAAGAAAAATTGGCTGCCAATCATGTCTCTCTACATTGGCATGGCGCTCATTTCACTAGCCGCCTATGCGCAGGCATTTTGGGACGTTACCTACCTCACGCGCACCTTCGGTGGCAATTTGCGTGACGTGGGTTTCATGTATGGAATGGTGCAGATGTTTGCTGGCATCGCCGGGATGTTTCTCGGTGGATTTACCGCGGATCGTCTTACCAAACGAGGTGTGGAGAGTTCGAGCTACAAACTGGTCATCGTCGGTGCTGCGATCGCGACGCCATTCGGTTTCATCTACTCGCTAATGGGAATGGAGCAGACGTCACTGTGGTTGATGGTCGGTACGATCTTCGGTACCAATATGTGTTTTGCTTGCGCGGCTTCGGCGATGCAAAGAATGTATCCTGCCGCGATGCTCGGGCTAGCCGCCGGTATCTATTTCTTCATGTCGAACGCCATAGGCTTGATGGTCGGGCCGACGGTCGTCGCAGCGATCACCGACTACGGTTTCGGGGACCCGCAGAAGGTGGGCTACTCACTATCAATAGTTGGCGGTACCGCTCGGCTCTTGGCTTTCGTGGTGTTTGTGGTCGGTCTGGGGTCGTATGTTAGGTTGCTCCGCGAGCGTGAAGGAAAGCTCGCTACCTAAAGCGAATTCGGTACTTTCCCGACCCGTTTTCGTTGCGGCCCATGCTCTCGATGGGCGAACCAGGAGGTAAGGTCGCAGCGGCTCTGGATGAGGAAGAGAACGTTACCAACACGTCAGTCGGGATCGGCGCGAACGACCAGTTGCCGTCTGCCGAAGGATCGAATGTCTTGAGTTCGAATATGTAGTCCGCAAGCACGTCGCGATTGGTGTCAGGTGCCTCAATAATGATGTTGCTGCCATCGAGCCCCGGGAACCCGCCACCGCCACCCGCGCGGTAGTTGTTGGTTGCTACAACGAACATCTGCGTGTCATCGATCGGACTACCGTCGAAACGCAAGTCAACAATGCGATGGCTATCCGCATTCATCAACCCTCCAGCGTCGCCGTAGCGCGCTGCTTGCGTGACATCAATGCGATAGTCAACGCCATCAATGACATCAAAATTAAAACTTGAAAACTTCGGGTTAATCAGCGGCTGCTCGGCGTCGTTGTCAGGATCGACTTGATTGAATAGCCCCGCCGACATCTCCAGCCACTCGCGTACCTGCGCACCATTGATAGTGACTGCGCGCAGCGTGTTCGGATAGATATATAGATCAGCAATGTGTTTGAGCGCGATCTCACCGGCTTCGATCTCGGTGAAGTAATCATTGCCACCTCGACCGCCGGTCTTGAAAGGGGCGCTGGCCGACAACACCGGCATCCCGTCGTACTCAGTACCTTCTATCAATTGTTGGACGTAGCGTTTCTGTGCGTTGGTGACGACCTGAACGGACGGATCGTCCTGCACCAGCGCGAAGTAACTGTTAATCGGCGCGGTAACTTCACCGACGCCCGTGCGCATGAAGTCGATAGTCGCCTGGTGTTCTACACTAACGGCAGCAAGGATTTCTTCCACGGGTTCGACCAAAGGCACGAGTTCACCGTCTTCACGTGTGTAAATGGGGCGGGTAGCGCCGATACTGTCGAGTACGCTCCATGTGCCATCGGCCGACACCGACAATCGCAAATCAACATAGCCCAGATGACTGCCCCAGAAGCCGGGCATCGTCGCTGCAACTCCATTGATCTTCCCATTGATGAGATCGACACCTTCGATGTCTTCATAGGTGTCGCTGGGAAAGACTCTATGGCTATGGCCGAACATGATCGCATCGATATCAGGGACCAGGGACAGATAATAAGTAGCTTGTTCTTCCATGCCGTTTCGAGAAACCGATGAAATGCCCGAATGCGGAATCGCGACAACGATGTCGGCGCCTTCTGCCTTCATCTTCGGCACCAGAGTTTCCGCCGTATCGACAATGTCGTGTGCAACGACTCGACCCTGCAGGTTACTGAGGTCCCACAGCATGATCTGCGGTGGCACGAAGCCGATGAAACCGATCTTGATGTCGTGCGTACTACCATCTTCCGCGACTAGCGTGCGATCGACGATTAAATACTGATCGAAATAGGGGACGTCATTGCTGGCGTCGTCATCGCCATCGTCGTGAAAAACGTTGGCAGAGATATAAGGAAAATTCGCGCCCGCGATACTTTGGGTCAGAAAATCGAGGCCGTAGTTGAATTCATGATTGCCGATGTTACCTACCGTGTAGTCCAGCAGGTTCATCGCCTTGTAAACAGGGTGAATGTCACCGTCCTGCAGGCCGCGCTGCCTGGCAATGAAGTCGCCAAGTGGATTGCCCTGTAATAGATCGCCGTTGTCCACCAGCAAGCTATTCGTTACTTCGTCCCTCGCGACCGCGAGCAAGGCGGCAGTGCGCGCCAGTCCGACCGTCACAGAGGGCTGATCCTGAAAGTAGTCGTAGTCGACCACATGCATGTGAATATCGGACGTTTCCAGGACCCGCAGCTGCACAATCGAGTCCGCGGGTTGCGAGCAGGACGTTAGCAAAAGAGTTAATGCCATGGTTGCGACGAGGTAGCGTGCTGTCATATTTTTGCTCGGAGATAGCTTCTCTGTTGCACTCAGATTAGCACCGCCGTCAATGTTACGAAATGCCCTGCAAGCAGATAGAATGGGTCTTATGAATAAACTACCAACCTATGCGGCGCCGACTGATGGTCGATTGAGCGCCGCGATGATCGCCGATTATCGCGAAGCCGGCGTTTTGATTCTGGAAGGCTTCGTGTCTCCAGAGCAGTGCGAAGAGTTGCGACAACATACGCTCGAACTAATCGAGCAGTTTGATACGACGGAAGTCAAACATGTCTTTTCAGCCGCGATGACCGTCGAACACGGCGATGCCCAGCTAGGCGACAGTTATTTCGAAGAATCCGGCGACAAGATTCGCTACTTTTTCGAAGCTGACGCGTTTGATGATGAAGGTGAGCTGCAGCAACCCAAGGAAAATAGCCTGAACAAGATAGGCCATGCGTTGCATGACCTGGACCCGGTATTCGATGCATTCTCAAGAACGCCGGAGCTGTCTGCGGCTGTGGACAGTCTGGGCTATGGCAAGCCGGTGATATTGCAGTCGATGTATATCTTAAAGCCACCACGTATAGGCGGTGAGGTGCATTGCCATCAGGACTCGACTTATCTCTACACCGATCCGGAGTCATGTATCGGGTTTTGGTTTGCGCTGGAGGATGCAACCACCGAGAATGGTTGCATGCATTTTATTCCGGGTGAGCACAAGCAACCGCTGCGACAACTTCAGTATCGCGGGAGCGATGGCAATATGACCTACAAGACGGTCAACGAGACACCCTTTCCGGAGAACGCGGCCCTGCCGGCTGAGGCCAAGGCCGGAACATTGGTCATATTTGATGGGCGCGCGCCGCATCTCAGCGAGGCGAACCATTCCGACCGTTCTCGTCACGCCTACACGTTTCATGTCATTGACGAGAGCTCGCACTATCCAGCCGAAAACTGGTTGCAGCGAGCAGCCGATATGCCCATGCGCGGGTTTGATAACTGATGTTATTTACAGACGTGATTCGCGCCAAGCGCGACGGTGGCGCATTATCTGACGAACAAATTCAGTTCTTCGTAGATGGCCTTGCAGACGCGAGTATTCCGGCCGAGCAAGTGTCGGCGCTCGCAATGGCGATCTACCTCAAGTCGATGTCCTTTGATGAGATCGCCAAGCTGACCATGAGTATGTCGGCGTCAGGAACGGTGCTTGAGTGGCAGGACCTGCATCTGGACGGCCCCGTTGTTGATAAACATTCCACCGGCGGCGTCGGCGACAAGGTGAGTTTCATGCTG
>RCNC010000411.1_pt1 | contig 27323 bp, 20 predicted proteins | sample 2041301 | NCBI WGS metagenome assembly RCNC01 (sample SAMN09708231, study PRJNA481090) | Marine sediment metagenome, whole genome shotgun sequencing project. | biome: marine sediment; feature: ocean; material: sediment; isolation source: Sewage treatment plant 13A marine sediment (STP13A) ... | reverse complement strand
AAAAAGTCTCATCTACTGCGTTGTAGCGGTTTTTCAGGAACTCGACATACTATATGTATAGTCTCGTTCCTGAAAAACCACTACGCCTTGCACCCCAAGGGCACTTCCTGCGGGGCGTATATGAGCCTTTTTGCTTAGCCATCCGGCGCTTAAATACTTTTTACGAATCAAGTTTACTTATACTTAATCATTTGCTACATACAACTTGTGCCTGCCCGAAAGCTCTTGTTTTCAGGCAGAAATTCGAAATCCGAAACAACAATACGAATTTTTTAAAAAATATAGATATCGATAAATATCGTTTTAAGAAAAAAAACAGGAATAGAGTTTATGAAAGAGTTAATAGTTATTAGCGGAAAGGGAGGAACCGGGAAGACCAGTCTGATGGCGGCCTTTGCGTCACTTGCTGAAAACAAGGTTCTATGTGATGCCGACGTGGATGCGGCAGACCTTCATCTTATCATGAATCCTGAGGTTATTAAACAAGCCGATTTTCAGTCAGGTTATACGGCGGATATTGATAAGGAAAAGTGTACAGAGTGTGATCTGTGCCGGGAATTGTGTAGATGGGATGCCATTGATGAAAGCTATGAGGTAAATCCGATTGAATGTGAAGGCTGCGGTGTTTGTGTATATTTCTGTCCTGAAAAAGCTATCGATTTTCCACTTAATACATGTGGCCAGTGGTATATTTCGGATACGCGCTTTGGACCAATGGTTCACGCCAGGCTTGGGATTGCAGAAGAGAATTCAGGCAAACTGGTAACCCTTGTACGCCAGGAAGCCAGAAAAATCGGGGAAGAAAAAAATCTTGATCTCATTCTCACAGACGGTCCCCCGGGAGTCGGTTGTCCGGTTATTGCTTCTATCGGAGGTGCCAGCGCAGTGCTGATTGTTACCGAACCAACTGTTTCAGGCAAACATGATATGAAACGTGTGGTCGAACTGGCCGCTTTTTTTAAAGTTCCAGCCATGGTGTGCGTCAACAAGTTCGATCTTAATTCGGAGTTGACAGACAGTATTAAAAACTTCTCAAGAGAAAAAAATTTAATTTGGCTGGGTTGTATCCCTTTTGATCCTGTTTTCATAAAGGCCATGGTTCAGGCACAAACCATTTTCGAATATAATACAGATTCAGAAACATCTCAGGTCATCAAAGGAATATGGGAAAGAGCAGCCAACGAAATAAACCTGTGAAAATTGGTAAAAAGTCGAATTTATCGGGTCAAAAATCTTTGTAAATTCTTGCCAAGGGATGTCCGGGCGCCTTTATGACAAGATCAAGGAAATATCCGTACGGAGTTTGAAAAACCGAGTAGCCTGCATTTTCCAGCCGTTTACCGGCTCGTTTAAGCAATGCCTGCGCCTTGTCAGCCTCAGCTTTTTCTTCCCCCAGGTGCGTAAAAGAGTGCAGGACAATTTTCATTGTCTCCCATTTACGGGCAAGCCATTTTGAGTTTTTTACCAGTTTAGTTTCTGCGTTGCTGCCTTCCTGTACGTCCGCCGGTTCAATGTGAACAAATGCAACCACGGTTTTTTCGTTTTCAGCAGGATGAGCGTCAGGAGCATCATCAAGTGTTTTCATTGAGGGTACCCAGTCAAAATGTTCACAATACCAGAATAATACGCGCATGAGACTATCCTTGATGGCGTCGTAGAAAGTCCCATCTACTGCGTTGCAGCGATTTTTCAGACACTCGGCATACTACATGTATTGCCTCGTCCCTAAAAAACCGCTGCGCCTTGTATATGGAACTTACTACTTAGCACCCCAAGGGCATTTCCTTCGGGCACCGTCGGTGATACTTTTTGCGAGACCGTCACTCCTTAGCTGTTTATTTCATATACCTCATCCATCTTTTCTGAATAGGATTTAATGATATCAAACTGGCGCCGGTTTAAATATTTGAATTTCGCGCCAATCCCCTGGGAGCCACTCCAGATAATCTCACCGGTGAGCTTAAAGGGCTTTTGATAATTGCTTAAGGTAAAAGTCATTATTATTTCTTTTCCCACCGGAAAAGGGTTTTTTGTTTCAATGAATACACCAAAAGTGCTGATATCGAGCATAAAGCTTTTGAATTTACGATTTCCGACTATGTAATCGACATTTATCAGGCAGGGTTTTCTCAGGTGATTTCTTTTATCCAGATTGCCCGACTTTACAGATGCTTCCTCCAATTGCTTTATAAGCATTAGCTGCTGTTCATCAGGCATTTCAATAATAAGCCCTAACAAATGAGCAGTAAAACGGTCTTTGAGCAACTCTTTTAACAAAATCAGCAGCTGTTCTTCAGAGATATTGCTGATAAGCTTAAAAAGACGGGCTGTAGTAGTATATTTATTTGATTCTTTTTCTGGAGTAATCACAACAGTGCTCCTGCGAATTTCAAGACTTCTTGCAAAGTGCTTTAAGTAGTCATCCCATAAATACAGAAAATGAGTTTTTCCTGGCGTTGACATATTGCAATGTAACCCGGATAAGATCTTTAGGCTTTAAATCAATACTGCCGGACACGGACATGTCGCATTCTATCATATATTCCGGAAGAAGTATATTGTATCTGTCCCTTCGCTTGTAGAGTACAATAGCTTCTTCTTTTTGGCCTATTCTCTTTTCAAGATATTTCAAAATCCAGTACCGGTTGCGACGCTGCTGGATTTGAGATACATTGCTCATGAGCTGTTTAAGAGATATAATGATTTTATCTATTTCTTCATGGGTGTAGGCTTTTTCCATGCCAAAGGCGGATCGCAACTGCCTCTGTGTAACCAGATCAAAATATTTCCGGATTGGTGATGTGGCCGTGACATAATAGTCGAGTCCAAGTCCTGAATGTCGTTTGGGCTCAGTGTTTAATATGAACCGGCTCAAATACCTTCGCTGCATGTAATTCTGAAACAAAGTTCCTTCTTCCCCTTTGTATAAACGCTCCCTTGGATCCGGCTGAGTTCTGAAGATCGCTGGAATTTTGTGATCCGCCAGGAATCTTGCCGAAAGCCAGTTCCCCATGATCATCAGCTCTGAAACCAGCATCCTGCCAGGGCTCTCCCGGTTAACTTTGTTTACAGTTATTGAATCATCTTCGTCTAACCACACATTGATATCCGGAAGTGATATATGAACAGCACCTGATGACAGCCTGCTTTCACGATATTTTGTTGCAATATCACGAAGAATAATAATTGCCTTGTCTTCCTCAGCCAGCAGGTTAACGTCGTAATAGGAAAGTTGATGCTTTACCTTAACCAGACTGGGAATTATTTTATAATCGATTATATCGGCAGCAGGAGTCAATTTAATCATTGTGCTGATGGCAGGCCTAAGTTCACCGGCTTTCAGGCTGCAAAGATTTTCGGCAAGATAAGGAGGGAGCATGGAAATTTTCCGGTCCGGCATATAGATAGAACTTCCACGTTTAAGGGCTTCAAAATCAATCACACTTCCTTTTGGAATAAAGTGCCCGACATCTACGATATGAATGCCAAGCCGATAATGATCCCCCCTATCTTCTATACTCAAGGCATCGTCAAAATCAATGGTTGCCTGTCCGTCTATGGTCATAAGGGATAATTTAGTAAGGTCTATCCGTTTAATATCTGAAAAATCATTCTCAGGTGAGGCGTTTATTCGGTCGGCAAGATCAGACACTTCTTTAATAACCTGGTCAGGGAAAGTTATAGATATATTATATTTGTAAAGATCTATGTTTTCATTTTTATCGAATACATCAATCTTTTCAAGAATCTGAAAAATCCTGCTGAAATCATTGATGCCTGCCTTTGCAAGCATTGCTTTCCCGAGGTCATAATGTTTGCTTTCTTTTTCAAAAAGATAAGCCGACTTTAAGATATCAACAAATTCTGCTTTTTTCTCAGTAAAAGATTTTGATAAGGGAAAATTATCGTTCAAGATGCTTTTTATCCAGCTCGCCCCGTCTGTGATAATTTGTTTTTTTCGGGCATCCTCTTTTTCACGGGAGACAATCCGGATTACCTGCTCTTCGGAATTTGGGAAAAACCCGTCAGGATTAAATTTGAAATAGAGCCTGTTTTTAAAAAATGCCCGTATAACTGCTGATTCATGATCGCAGGAGGGATTATCAGGAAAACAGAATTCGGTCATGGTTGCAAGATCAATCCATTCCTGTTCCGGGTTCAAAACTTCCCACAGTCCCTTGATATCCACATGGTTAATCAATTTTTTCCGCAGGCCGGCAATCTCCTTTAATGATTTAACCATCATGTTCCTGCCTGCAGATAAATCAATTTGAGTCTTACATTTGTGTGACAGGCGATTTGCGGAAAGATTAACTTCCCTGTTGTTCTCGGTAAGCAGTCTAAGACGCTGGTTCTTGACTTCCAGAACTACAGCGCATAATATTTTTTGCTGGTCGATATATTCAACAACGTTTCCTGATCCCATAACTTTTTATAATACCAACAGGTTGCCGAAAAGTCAATGTGTGGATAAACAAATTGCTTGAAGTTATTGAAGACAGCAACTATATCTAATGGTCTTGTAAAAAGCCGTTACTCCGATGAAAACAGCAGCCCATAGTAGCTACAACTAACTAAAAATACATTTTTTAACTTTTTATGAGATCATTAATTTTATCTTTTTAGTGTGTTCGTGATAAAAAATCTTTTTCTTTTCAGGAAGTAATTAAAGATAAAAACCGATCTTCCGGATAAATATGAAATCGTCTGCCTTAATAAAACCGTATTTTATAGAAAACCGTGCTTTGATTTTTTTCGGACTGGTCTGCCTTATTATTGTTGATCTTTTGCAGCTTTTTATTCCCCGAATTTTAAAATGGGCCATCGACGATCTCACGGCTTTGCAAATCGATTCAAAAGGCCTCTTTTTTTACAGCGCCTGGATGGTTGGTATTGCTTTAATGATTGGCGTTTTCCGTTACCTCTGGCGGCGTTGTCTCCTGGGTACATCAAGGCGTGTCGAAGAAGGCCTGCGAAACACATTTTTTGCCCACATACAGACCCTTTCAGCCTCTTATTTTGATAAGGCAAAGACAGGCGATCTGATGGCCCATGCAACCAATGATATTCAACAGATCCGCATGGCAACAGGTATGGGCATGGTCGCACTCAACGATTCCATTGTACTCGGCATGGCGTCCATTGGTTTCATGGCATACATAAATATAAAACTCACATTGCTTGTACTGATCCCTATGCCGTTAATTGTCCTGGGCACGTTGTTTTTCAGTAAAAAAATGCACAAAAGATACAGGGAAGTTCAGGGTGCATTTTCAGATTTAACCGAAGTGGTAAGGGAGCGGTTTGCAGGGATCAGAATTGTAAAAGCATACAACCTGCATGGTTCTGAGACCAAAAAAGTTGAAGCAATATCAAAGGAGTACGTTAATAAAAATTTAAGTCTGGTTAAGATTGTCGGTTCTTTTTTTCCAATGATGCTTCTTTTTTCAAATATAAGCCTTGCCATTGTACTTTATTTTGGAGGCCGTCAGGCGATTTCGTTTACCATAACGCCGGGCGATTTCGTTGCATTTATAAGCTACCTTGGGATCCTTACATGGCCGATGATGGCCCTGGGCTGGGTAACAAACCTTATTCAGCGGGGGAGGGCATCCTTAGACAGGCTAAACAGAATTTTACAGATTCAGCCTGAGATTGCAGATCTACCTGATGCAAAACCGGCACACGAGATCGTCGGGGGCATAATTTTTAAGAATGTTTCATTTTCATATAAACATGGCGTGTTTCCGGTACTTTCCAAAATCGATATTAATCTTGAGCCCGGCAAAATTCTGGGTATTGTGGGCCCGCCAGGGAGTGGAAAAACAACCCTTTTAAGCCTTATTCCAAGGCTTTATGATGTGTCACACGGGCGAATATTACTGGACAAAAAAGATGTTAAATCAATTCAAATCAGCGGGCTAAGATCACAGATTTCGTTTGTGCCCCAGGAACCATTTTTGTTTGCAGGAACCGTTAGAGAAAATATCATATTAGGCAACAACAATATTAAAAAAGAGGAATTGATCAGAGCATCTGTTATGGCAGCGCTTTACGAAACGGTTAAATCGTTTCCGGACGGTTTTGATACTGTTGTCGGAGAAAAGGGTGTAATCCTGTCAGGCGGACAAAAGCAGCGTATTGCCCTTGCACGTGCATTTTTACAGGACACACCCATTATGATTTTAGATGATCCTATCAGCCAGGTGGATCTGGAAACAGGGGAGTCGATCATAAAATCCATAAGGTCCATGGCAGGTTTAAGGACTATCATTATTGTTTCGCACCGCCTGTCTGCAGTCCGGTTTGCAGATCAGATTATAACACTCGACCAAGGCAGCATTGTGGAATCAGGCACCCATGCCAAGTTAATGGAAAACAACCGGTACTATGCAAAAACATTTCACCTTCAGGAGATTGAAGAGGGGCTAGGCGCTTAGCGACGTAAAATAATAGTAACTCAGGTTGATAGGCCGAAGGCTGAAGACTGTTAGGAAAAGCGCATTTTGAAGCCATGCTTGGTGCAAGAATCACATTCCGCCAAAGTTCGGCAATCGTGCTCTTATGACCCCTTCAGCCTTCAGTCTAAACAGCTTCTGCCTGACTACGTAAATAGTTACAAATAACATTATGAAAACAGATTTTGGATATTTCGAAGAAGAAAAGCTAGGCAGGGCGTATGACATGAGGCTGCTCAGGCGCTTATATCCATATGCCGGGCCATATAAAGTTATGCTTTTCTGGTCAATTATTCTTGTTATATGCATAACCCTGCTGGACCTTTCTCTTCCATATGTCACCAAGATAGCCATTGACAGGTATATTGTGCCGCAAGCAGATGCAATCGAAGCTCGGCTGACAAAAGGATCCGAAAATAAAAGCAGATATTTAATTGTGGACATGTCTGATCCTGAAATCCGGGCGGTTGTTGGTAAATACAAAGAACTGTTTGCTATAGAAAAAACAGATGCGCAAATTTCTTATAAAAAGCTCGGCAACTTGGAAAAAGAGGATCTTGCAGTACTGCGCAAAGATGATTTTGCCGGACTCGGTGTACTTACAACCATATTCCTGGTTATCATACTGATCAATTTCGGCCTAAATTTCATGCAAAAAATGATAATGGAGTATGCAGGCCATATGATAATGCATGATCTGAGAATGAAACTTTTTGAGCGGATTCAAAAATTATCAATCGAATTTTTTACAAAGAATCCGGTAGGAAGGCTCGTTACCAGGGTTACCAATGATATTCAGAATATGCATGAGCTTTTTACATCCGTTATCTCAATTGTCTTTAAGGATCTATTTTTACTCCTTGGGATTGCAATAGTTCTTATCAGCATGAACTGGAAACTGGCTCTTGTATCTTTTACGGTGCTTCCTTTTGTTCTTTATACTTCAATCGTTTTTTCCAAAAGAGCCAGGGATGTATTCAGAGATCTGCGGATTAAAATAGCGGAAATCAACACCCGGTTTTCCGAGACCATTGGAGGGATACAGGTTATCCAGCTTTTTCGATGTGAAGAAAATAATTTCCATGGTTTTAAGGGGTTGAACCATGAAAACTACCTGGCAGGCATGCGGCAAATCAGGGTTTTAGCTGTATTTATGCCCCTTATAGAAATCTTGGGGGTATTTACAGTTGCGATTGTTATTTTTTACGGCGGAAATAATGTAATTTCCGAAGGCATTAGCCTTGGCGCTTTTGTTGCGTTTATTACTTATATGAAAATGTTTTTTCGTCCCATCAGGGATCTGGCCGAAAAGTACAATATCCTCCAGAATGCTATGGCTTCAGCTGAAAGGATATTTTTATTATTAGAAAGCAGGAGTATGTTGCCTCAAGTTGCTTTTGACTCAAAAAACAGTGCGTCGGATTTAAGCTTGATAAAAGAAATTTCCTTTGAAAACGTTTCCTTTGGTTATGCTCCAGGCAACATAGTCCTTTCAGGGATTTCGTTTAAAGTAGGAAAAGGAGAAACCTTGGCTGTGGTTGGGCCCACAGGTTCAGGCAAAACTTCTCTTATTAATCTGATTACCCGGTTTTATGTTCCTGAATCGGGCCGGGTTTGCATAAACGGAAGGAATATCTGTGAATTTGAAACTTCAATTTTCAGGTTAAAAATGGCGCTGGTTATGCAAGATCCTTTTTTATTCTCAGGGACCATTCGGGAAAATATTTTAAAAGGGAAAAAAGATCTTTCAGAGCAGGAATTGAGAAATATTATAAAGGTCTCAAATTGCAAAGACCTGATTGACAGGTTGCCTGAGGGATTAGACACTATACTGGACAGCGGTGGAGCATCAATTTCAAGCGGTGAGCGCCAGTTGATATCTATTGCAAGGGCTTTTGCCCGTGATCCGCAGCTTATACTGTTTGATGAGGCTACGTCATATATTGACTCCCAAACAGAAAAAAAGATCCAGGAGGCTCTTAATAACCTGATGACAAAGAGGACATCTATTGTCGTAGCCCATCGTCTCTCAACCATCCGCAGCGCTGACAAAATCATTGTGCTCAGCAAGGGGCGTATCATCGAAACCGGGACTCACATAGAATTGATGGATAAGAGAGGGTTTTATTTCAGATTAAATCAATTGCAGAACCAGACAGCCCCCGCTTCTATTTTATATTAAAAAATATGGATGATATAATTTCAGGTCGATTTTTTAGTGGCACATATTTCTTGCCAAATCATTTTTTACATGATACGAAATTTCTGTCTGTAAAACAGGCTTAGAATTATTTGAATATATAAAAATTTTTATTAGGATATCGAAACGAGGAACATTAAGGGTCTGATACCCTGTTCCTGCAATGTTAATTTATTTTATGAATAGGAGGATGATATATGGCTTTTAATGCAGTAGACATGGCTGACTGGCAGATTTCCGAGGCGGCAGAGAAAAACATGCCGACCCCGGATGAGTGGAGAGACAAACTAGGTCTTCAAAAAGATGAAATGCTGCCTATGGGCAGGCTGGCCAAGCTCGATTTTCTGAAAATTATTGACCGCCTGAAAGACAAACCGGATGGGAAATACATTGAGGTGACGGCAATTTCACCCACCCCGCTTGGTGAGGGGAAAAGTACTACTTCGTGTGGTTTAATGGAAGGGCTCGGCAAACGTGGTGTAAACGTCGGTGGTGCGCTCAGGCAACCCTCCGGTGGCCCCACTATGAATGTAAAGGGAACCGCTGCGGGCGGTGGTAACTCCCTGCTTATCCCCATGACGGAGTTTTCCCTGGGCTTGACCGGTGATATCAATGACATCATGAACGCCCATAACCTTGCGATGGTGGCCATGACATCACGTATGCAGCATGAGCGCAACTACAATGACGAACAGCTAAAAAGGCTGACCGGTATGCGTCGCCTCGACATTGACCCCACACGCGTGGAATTGGGATGGATCATCGACTTTTGCGCCCAGGCCCTGCGCAACATCATTATCGGTATCGGCGGCCGTATGGACGGCTTTACGATGCAGTCAAAATTTGGTATTGCCGTGGGTTCAGAGTGCATGGCGATTCTGGCTGTTATCAGGGATCTGGCTGATTTGAAAAAACGGCTTAATGACATTACCGTTGCATTTGACAAGAGTGGCAAGCCTGTGACCACCGGTGATCTGGAAGTCGGTAATGCGATGACCGCCTTTATGCGCAATACCATTAATCCGACTTTGATGTGCACAGCCGAATACAATCCATGCATGGTTCATGCAGGACCGTTTGCAAATATTGCGGTGGGCCAGTCTTCAATTATTGCAGACCGTGTAGGCCTTAAAATGTTTGACTATCATGTTACTGAAAGCGGGTTTGCGGCGGACATAGGGTTTGAAAAGTTCTGGAATGTAAAATGCCGTTTCAGCGGATTAAAACCCCATGTATCTGTTTTGACATCTACCATACGCGCACTTAAGATGCACGGCGGCGGCCCGAAGGTTGTGGCCGGTATTGCCTTGGATGATTCATATACCAAAGAGAATCTGGAACTTGTGGAAAAGGGTTGTGCAAACATGGTCCATCATATCAATACCATCCGCAAGGCAGGGATCAATCCGGTTGTGTGTATCAATCGTTTTTACACCGATACGGACGCAGAATGTGCCGTTGTACGAAAAGCCGCTGAAGCAGCAGGCGCTCGCTGTGCCGAGTCTAAGCACTGGGAGCTTGGTGGTGACGGTGCTCTCGAATTTGCAGATGCAGTCATCGATGCATGTAACGAAGAGAATGAATTCAAATTCCTGTATCCCCTTGAAATGAAACTGCGGGATCGAGTAGAAATGATTGCCAAAGAAGTCTATGGTGCCGATGGCGTTTCATGGAGTGCAACGGCCGAATCAAAGGCCAAGATGCTTGAGGGCGACTCTAAATATGATGATTTCGCTACCATGATGGTGAAGACTCATCTAAGCCTCACCCACGATCCTGTCTTAAAGGGTGTACCCAAGGGCTGGACTCTGCCTATCCAGGACGTGTTGATCTATTCAGGTGCAAAATTTCTGTGCCCATGCGCCGGAACCATCAGCCTGATGCCTGGTACCAGTTCAAATCCGGCTTTTAGAAGAATTGATGTGGATGTGGAAAACGGTAAGGTGACAGGACTGTTCTAACAGCAGAACAGATACTGCTTAAATTAAAAAGGCCCGGGTATTTGTACCGGGCCTTTTTATTATGAGTTACTCTGCTATCAGTCATTGCGTTAAAATATTGAAAGAGAAGATTAACGAAGATAAAAAAGTGAAAAACCAATTTGAAAAACTTATTTCACGATGCCTGCTTTAACCCCAATTTTTTTCTTGAAAAAACTACCCCTCCAAACAACCCAAATATCCTTAATTCTATTTAAATTATGAATTTTGGTATTTAGACAAACCTTGTTTATTTATTTTAATCATGCTTACATACAAACACTCCAATTTTCTCAAAGGAATGGATAATGTCGTCTGATATAAAGTATGTTCTTGCCATTGACTTAGGTACTTCCGGCCCAAAGGTTGCCCTTATCTCGGTATTTGGAGACATTCTTGACCATGAATTTGAAAAGACAGATACTACCTTTCTGCCCGACGGCGGGGTTGAAGAGAATCCTGATGACTGGTGGAACGCAATTGTCAAGGCTACCACAAGGCTTTTATCCAAAACTTGTGTCCCAACTGATGATATCATAGCCATATGCTGCACCAGTCAGTGGTCCGGAACTGTGGCAGTGGATAAGAAAGGGAATCACCTGATGAACGCCATAACCTGGATGGATTCCAGGGGGGCGGAACATGTAAAAAAAATCACCAATGGTCTGATTAAAATTGAAGGATATGGTATTACAAAACTTTATAAATGGCTGAAACTCACAGGAGGTGTTCCCTTAAGATCCGGTAAAGACTCCATTGCCCATATCCTTTTTATTAAAAAGGTATTTCCTGAAATTTATAAAAATACCTTTAAGTTTTTAGAACCAAAGGATTTTTTAAACCTGAAACTAACCGGAAAGTTTTATGCTTCCAATGAATCCATCACTCTGCACTGGGTCACGGATAACAGGGATATCAATAATATTTGCTATCATGACGACTTGATAAAAATGGCCGGTATTTCAAGGGAAAAACTGCCTGAATTGAAACAGGCCACAGATATCATCGGTACTGTGAAAGAGGAAATTGCTCGAGAACTTGGTCTTAATAAATCCACCCGGGTGGTTATGGGAACACCTGATATCCATTCTGCGGCCATTGGTTCCGGTGCCATTGAGGATTTTGCAGGTCATCTTTATGTGGGTACCTCAGGGTGGCTTTTGTGTCACCTTCCTTACAAAAAAACAGACCTTTTTCATAATATGGGGGCCCTGCCCTCTGCCATCCCCGGGAAATACCTTCTGGTTAATGAGCAGGATATCGCAGGAGAAGCCCTGAACTTTTTAAGAGACAATATCATTTACCCGGAAGATGAGTTGACACCTGCAACTATGGTCAAAGATGTTCACAAAACATTTAACGTAATGGCTGCAAAAGTTCCTCCCGGGTGTGACAACCTTATATTCACTCCATGGCTGAACGGTGAAAGATCTCCTGTTGATGACTCCTATATAAGATCCGGATTTCATAACGTGTCTTTAAATACAACACGGTCGCACATGGTCCGGGCGGTGTTTGAAGGGGTGGCCTTTAATGGCAAATGGCTGCTCAAATATGTTGAAAAATTAATTAAAAAAAAGATGAAACATATCAACATCATCGGCGGTGGTGCCAAATCCGATCTCTGGTGTCAGATTCATGCCGATATTATGAACAGAACCATCAGAAGGGTCAAAGACCCTATCCAGGCCAATGCGAGGGGGGCAGGACTTCTTGGGTCTGTTGCCCTCGGATATCTCAAATTTAATGAAATACCTGAAAGAACTGAATATGACACTATTTTCAAACCCAACACGAAAAACCGGAAACTCTATAAAAAATTGTTTAAACAATACCAGGCCATTTATAAACAAAACAAAAAAATACATAAAAGGTTAAATAAATAAAAATGATTGAAAAACTATTTAATTTCATTCCCCCAAAGCTTGCATGCTTTCTTGAAAAGCACTTAAAAAAAATACCCTATGTGAAAAACAGGATCGACAGCGAGATCAATGGATTTATGAAAGATATTGAAACCTCATTAAAACCATATAAAGACACTTTTCAATCCCACACCAGTCTGCCTCAAACACCTCTTGAAAGGGATGATATCTTACGCCAGATCCTTGAAATGAACACTATGGAAGAAGATAAATGGAAAGATGGATATGTCTCAGGAGCAGTTTACCATGGCAACCAGGAGCATATTGAATTTTTGAACAAAGTCTATGCCATCACATCCCAAAGCAACCCCCTACACTCCGACCTCTGGCCCAGTGCTTCCAAGTTTGAGGCGGAAATCGTTGAAATGACAGCCTCCATGCTTTCGTCAAAAAAGACCGATGACCTCATTTGCGGCACGGTCACGTCCGGCGGAACAGAAAGCATTCTTCTTGCCATGAAAACCTACCGGGATTTTGCAAGGGTTAAACGAAACATAAAAAAACCGGAACTCATTGTCCCGGTGACTGCCCATGCCGCCTTTGACAAGGCCTGCCAGTATTTTAATATCAAAATGCAACATATTCCGGTTAACGAATATTTTCAGGCCGATATCCGTAAGGTAAAAAAAGCTGTCAACAAAAACACCATTGCCATTGTTGGTTCGGCCCCTTCCTTTCCTCATGGTACCGTTGATCCCATAGAAGAGATGTCAGCGATTGCTTTGGAACATAATATAGGTTTTCATACAGACGCATGCCTTGGAGGGTTTGTGCTTCCATTTGCCGAAAAATTAGGCTTTGATGTGCCGCTGTTTGATTTCAGGCTTGAAGGTGTCACATCCATTTCAGCCGACACCCATAAATACGGATATGCTGCCAAAGGTACCTCTGTTGTCATGTATCGCGGTAAAGAACTCAGGCATTTTCAGTTCTATACGGTCACTGATTGGCCAGGCGGCCTTTATTTTTCCCCAACATTTGCCGGGAGCAGACCAGGAGCATTGAGTGCTGCATGCTGGGCATCACTGCTTTCCACTGGTGAAAAAGGATACCTGGATGCCACCCGAAAAATAATGGATGCTGCAAATGAAATAAAACAGGGTATAAACGATATCCCGGAACTTTATATTCTTGGAAAACCTCTGTGGGTTATTGCTTTCGGCTCAAGAGAGCTTAACATTTACAGGGTGCTTGACGAAATGACCAAAAAAGGCTGGAGCCTAAACGGCCTTCATAAACCCTCCTGCGTTCATATCGCCATTACCTTACGACATACCCTGAAAGGGGTTTGCCAAAGATTTGTTGAAGACCTGAAACAGTGTGTTGAAATAGTTAAAACAACACCAGATACGAAAAAAGGCATGGCACCTGTATATGGGATGGCAGCAACACTTCCTGCCAGGGGAATTGTCAGCGACATCCTGAAAAAATACCTGGATACCTATTATAAGGCTTGAACTGACCGTTCAAAAAATGTTTCAGTTCACACCCTGAGATCTTCGAAAAGTGCTGCTTGCAAAGGTTTCTATACTGTTTGCCATAAATATATTCCGTTTTAAATGATGAAAAACTCATATATAAGAGATCGTAAAGAAAGAACAGACCGGCCATATTATAATTGATTTTGGTATTAGAACTATTTCAATAAATTGACAATATTGCTCTCAAGTTATTTCTTAACGATCTCTAATACATTCAGACAGTTTCCTCATTTAAAAAGGAACATATTTATGGCAACTACTATAAGAATAATTAGCTGTGGTTAAGACCAATTAAATTTCTTTCCCATTAATGCGAACAATTATCTGATTTTGATCATTGACGGAAAGCTCGACATGATCATCGCAATGGCCGGCAAGTTCGGGGTGGGTGCTCCTTAACTTCACGAAATCGAGGGTTTGCAGGGCGTGTTGCAGGATTTCTATCTGTTTTTCAATATTATCCTTATCGTCTGCTTTGAAATATTTTAAAACAGACTGATTATATAGTCTTTTTGTTTCCGTCTCAATACAATGCCGGGAAAGATTTAGTTTGATTTTCATTATTAATGAGCCAGTTTAAAAACGTTTTCCGTTTGTAGCGGGATTCAAGGAGACCTTTGAAAAGTGCTGTTTTGCAAAGGCCTTTCAAGGTTAAGTCGAAGGTCCCTTACCTTGTGAACGGGGAAAGCGATCCCGCCATGGCGGGGTAAGTTAGATTTTTTTACGAACTCATTAAGTCAAAGCGTTAAAATTCTCCCAGAGGCCTTACAAAGGAATATTTTGCAGGCTTTACAACCAGGCTCTTTGCTGCTGCCTTGACATTCCCACCAATAGCAGAAAATGGAAGAGTTACAACAAAGAAAGCTGAACCGACTACCAGTGCAACAATCGCAACAGGTCTGACTAAAACAAAATCGGCGACCATGGCGCCTGCACTAGGATCTTTTTTTTCAAAATCAACGCTCGCTATGGCTGAAGAGCCGAATGGAACAAATAAAAGGGCCGCAATCAGTAAGAAAGCCATGGATTGTTTTACGATTTTATGCATATAAACCTCCCTTGTATATATCGTATTAAAATTTTATTGTGATCAATCCGGTGCCGCATGGCAATAATTATTAGTATTAACAGGAAATATATTTGCTATAAGTTAAAAAAAGGCGGCTTATGTGTCAAGGAAAAAGCGTTTTTAGCAAAAATCTTCATCTGTTTTGCCGACAAATAGAAAGAATCCAATTCGGATGTGCCTGCTGAAAACAACCGAATTTCAAAAAGCTAATGGCTACTCAATGACGGACAATTTAAAATATATAGATGTAGCAGTAGCCCTTCCTGTGTATAATACTTATACATACGCCGTCCCTGAATCTCTTTTTCCTTTTGCCATAACAGGGAAAAGGGTTCTCGTTCCATTCAGGAGGCGGAGAGTTACTGGATATATCCTGAATAAAAGTGAGAAAACAGACCTAAAGGAAATAAAACTTATCCTGGATGTTCTTGATGATGAACCTCTTTTTCCTTCGTCCATGATACCTTTTTTCATTTGGATTGCAGACTATTATATATATCCTGTTGGAGAAGTCATAAAGTGTGCCCTTCCGGGTGGTTTGAATATTTACGATTATATCACGATTTTCATTTCAAAGAAAGGCAAGAAAGCTCTTGAAAAAAATTTAACCACGGTAGTGGAAAAAGAAGTTTTAAATCTTCTTAAAGAAGGACCTTTTCGCTTAAAAGACCTCGGCAGAAAAATGAAAAAGGAGATTCCCAGCGCTTTGTTATATTCCATGAAAGATCGTGGATTGATTATAAGTAAAAGGGAGTTAAGGGGCGGCCAAACAAGGCCATTAATGGAGCGGTACGTATCGTTAAACACTCCTTATCCATCTTGTGAAAGGCTGTCAGCCCCGAGAAAAAAGATTATCGATATATTAAAATCAGAAAGCGATATTTCGGTACAAAAATTAAAAACACAGATTCCGTCAGCTCCAAGGTTGATTAAACCTTTGGACAAGGCCGGATACATATCAATCTTTGAGAAAAGAGCATACAGGGATCCCTTTGGTGACGCTATAGAGGCTGACGAATCTTTGCAACTTACAACAGAACAGGAAAAAGCGGTTTCTAAGGTTGCAGACTGTCTGGGCAAAGGATATGCAACATATCTTCTGGCAGGTGTCACTGGAAGCGGAAAGACGGAAGTTTATATGCAGCTTGCAGCAAAGGCTATAAAAAAGGGTTGCTGTGTTTTGGTTCTAATTCCGGAAATTGCTCTTATATCCCAGATGGAAAGAAGGTTCAGAGCACGGTTTGGAGAATGCGTTGCTGTTCTTCACAGCGGGCTTTCTGCTGGCGAGCGATATGATCAATGGATGCGCATTGCCCGTAAAGAGGTAACGATTGCAATAGGGGCGAGATCTGCTGTCTTTTCGCCTTTTTCAGATATCGGATTGATTATCGTGGACGAAGAACACGATACATCCTACAAGCAGGAGGGAAGTCTTCGTTATAATGCAAGGGATCTTGCAGTAGTTAGGGCAAAGATGAGCAGCGCAACTGCACTCCTTGGATCAGCTACCCCCTCTATCCAGTCGTACTACAACGTAAAAGCTGAGAAATTTATAGAGCTGAACCTGAAAAATCGGGTTGAAAAACGACCGCTTCCGGAAATCAAAATTGTTGATTTGCGCGAGAGCAGGGATAAACGGGGTTTCAGACGGTTTATTACGCCGAATCTTTATGAGGGAATGAAGCAGGCGCTTGATCATGGTGAACAGGTCCTGCTTTTTTTAAACCGGCGTGGATTTGCAAGTTTCCCTGTTTGCGGAACATGCGGTGAAGCGGTAAGATGTAAAAACTGTGACATTTCCCTTACGCTGCATCAAAAATCCAACGCATATAAATGTCATTACTGCGGTTTTTCAAGGGCTTCCGCCTCAAGCTGCCAGGCCTGCGGTTCTAATAAAATCATACAGTTAGGACTCGGCACAGAAAAAGTAGAGGCTGCTGTGGCCGGTCTTTTTCCCGATGCCGGGATAAAAAGAATGGATCGTGATACAACGACCCGCAAAGGATCTATAGTAAAATTGTTGAAAGGGCTAAAAAAGGGAAGCATAGATATACTTGTTGGAACCCAGATGGTGACAAAGGGCCATGATTTTCCCAATATTACCCTGGTAGGAATAATTTGCGCTGATCTTTCATTGAATTTTCCGGATTTTCGAGCCGGGGAACGTACATTCCAGCTTCTGGCGCAGGTAGCAGGAAGGGCGGGCAGAGGAGACATTCCGGGCAGGGTGATTTTGCAGACCTATAACCCGGATCATTTCAGCATAATTGCTGCAAAGGATCAGGACTTTAAAGCATTTTACAAAACCGAAATCGGCTTTAGAAAAGCTCTTAATTACCCTCCGTTTTCCAGGATGATCCAGCTAAAAATTTCAGGAAAAAATAAAGGAAAAACGCGACAACACGCCCATGTCCTGGGGGACCTCTGCAGAACCGTGCAGGTAAGTAATCAATCTTTTTTAAAATCTGTTGAAATATTAGGGCCTATTGAAGCTCCTATTCCGAGAATAGCCAGTCGATACAGATGGCAGATTCTTTTAAAGGGAATGGGTGTGAAACCGCTTCACCAGTTTATCCGCAGGGTTTTGCTTAAGAATAATGCCCATTTCAACAATCGTTATGTCAAGGTAGTTGTTGATGTTGACCCGTTCTTCATGATGTGAAAGTGAGGGGAATATGCTTATTGCAGTAATGAGTGACAGCCATGATAATATATGGAATTTGCAAAAAGCCTTGGGAATTGTAAAAGAGAAAGGCGCTGAGATGATCATCCACTGTGGTGATTTTGTTGCTCCATTCATGTTAAAGGAGTTGGAAGAAGCAGGCATCCCGGTTCACGGCGTTTTCGGTAATAATGATGGAGACCAGTACCTTTTAACGAAATTTTCTTTAACTGTCTTTTCCAACATTACCCTTCATGGGATTGTCGGGCAGGTTGATATAAAAGGATTTACTATAGGATTTACACATCAGAACATTGTAGCTGAGGGCCTTGCGGCAGCCGGCAGCTACAAAATGCTATGTTTCGGCCATTCTCATGAGTATTTACTGAAAAAAATCGGACAAACCATTCTTCTAAACCCAGGTGAGATTATGGGGAAAGAGGGCATGCCCGGATTTTGTTTTGTAAATACTGGGACAGCGGAGGTGGACAGGGTGGAATTAGGTGATTGATAGTTTTCGGTTGACGATTGAAAATTATTATATTAAACTTTATCATAACAACTACTTAATTTACCTCTTACGCTTTGCGGGATTTATCTCAGGAGTTTTTATGAAACCAAAAATGTTTTTTTCAGTATTTCTTCTTTTTTTCTTTTTAATACCGTTTTCTTTCGGAGCAGGAGACAAACAGGCTGTAGCAATATCAGGGCCGTCTGTATTTTTTCCATCAGCAAAGTACGAGTTTGCGCCGGTTGCAGAGGGAATTATTGTAAGGCATAATTTCATTGTTCAAAACAAAGGAGACAAAACCTTACATATAAATAAAATTAGAACCGGTTGAGGTTGTTCTACTGTCTCTTACCCGAGACAGATCCCTGCCGGCGGCGAGGGAAAAATTAATCTTAAAGTAAATACATACGGATACGGAGGAAGAAGACTGAGCAAAACCGTATCTGTTGAAACAGATGACAAACGAAAGCCAATAACAAGCCTGATAATTGCCGGGAGAGTCGATAGATTTTTTACTCTGTCACAAAACATGGTAAAGCTGGAAGGTGCTGTGGGGGAACAAATAAAGCGCACTATAACCATAACAGCAAATGAAAAATACCCGTTTGAAATAGTTGATGCCAGGGCAAAGGTGGGAAAAAATGTACGCTATGAGCTCAAGCAAATGAAACATTCGGGGGGGAAAAAATATTTATTACATGTTGAAAATCTGCAGAAACAAAAAGGTCGATATTTCGACATAATTTATTTGAAAACAAATAAAAGACCTTTGCCGGAAATAATAATTCGTGTGCAAGGTAATATTACTGACATCGGGCCAAAAAGTAATAAACAGAAATAAATGAAAAATATTAAAATTGTTGCGTTTGACTGTGACGGAGTCCTTTTTAATACAGAAAAGGCAAACAAGGCTTATTATAACCAGGTTCTTAACCAATTTGGCCTGCCAGTCATGACAAAGGAGCAGTTTGTCTTCACCCAAATGAACACTGTGGACCAATCCCTTGCCTATCTGTTTAAAGATAAAACCACACTTGAAGCCGCCCAGACCTTTCGAAAAAATATGAGCTATATTCCGTTTCTCAAGTTTATGGAAATAGAGCCCTATCTTAAACCGTTGCTCGAAAAGCTGAGACCTGCTTTTAAAACAGCTATTGCTACAAACCGGACGGACACGATGGACAGAGTCCTTATTGAGCATGACCTTACAGAACTTTTTGATCTGGTGGTCACAGCATTCGATGTTAAGCGGCCTAAGCCCGATCCTGAACCGCTTATAAAAATTATTGAGTACTTTAGCCTAAAACCGCAGCATATGATTTACGTCGGAGATTCGAAACTGGATGAATCAGCGGCAAAGTCGGCCGGAGTGGTCATGGTTGCATATAAAAACAGATCGCTTTCTGCTGACTTTCATATAGAAAGCCTGAAAGAACTTGAAGATATTCTTTCCATAGGCAGTATAGAGCACGAGGGAAAAGGATAGCGGCTGTGCAACGTTTTTTTACAATTTTAATTTTAGCGATTATTTTTCTGCTCATTCATGTCATGGGCGGATTATCTGCGCCGTATGATCATATTCAGGAGGATGAGCAGAAAAAAAGCACAGAAAAACAAAGAGTTACATACGATGCCGAGCAACTCAACCGTGATAAGATTCTTATTACACACCAGGGTTATCGCCAGATCTTCGAACCATATCTAAATCCGAATTCCTCCATTTTTATAACTTCCGATACTGTATTGAGTGCTTTCCATGTGCTGTTTAGGCAGTCGATTGCAGACATGGAGCAGGTAAATGCCAGCAGCGCCCTGGATATTTTAAAGCTGATCTGGTTGGAGATAGCACCGGAAGAAGAAAAAATTGACAAAGTCCATGAAGATAAGCCTGAAGATAAAAAAGTTTTGGAAAACAGGGGAGAAAAGTCAAATGTAGATGATTTGGATAATAATTTCGCTATGCTAATGGATGTCGCCCGGAGACGTGCACAGATCGTAATTGCTGTAGCTGTTAAGCTTTTGGGGGATACGGACATCAAATTTAATGAGCATTTAAGCAGGATCGTCGAAAACGAAGTAAACAAGATAGTTTCAGGAGAAGGAATCGAAATGCCCGAGTGGACAGGCGTTTTAGATTCTGAATTTATGACTCTTGATTATTCGATCTTCAGGCCCCGTGGACTTTATCAAAAGTCAGAACTGCTCAGGCGCTATTTTATGGTGCTGACCTGGTTTCAGTCGATTCCCTTCCGTGTGGAAAATGATGAAGAGCTTCTTTCCATCCTGATGCTGGGTAAAACCTTAAATGCCTCATACGCTGAAAGTTTTTCAAAACAAAAGAAGATAGAAAAGTTTTTCAGATATTATCGGGAATTGGCAGGACAGCCGAATGACTGGGATTTGCTGTTTGCTTCTCAGATTACAAGAGACAGGCCTGGTGACCTTAATAAAGTAAGAGAATATCTTGTCAAAAAAGTGGCGGATTCGGAAGACTGGCTAAAGATAGACGACCGGTTTGGGCATGTACAAGACAATTCGACAGCAGCCAATTTCAGAAATTTTAAAATTATTTCTCCATTTCGTATACCGGATATGGTTTTATTCAGGCAAACCGCCGGTTTTCAGAAAAAGCACCAAGTTTGGCCCGGGGGCCTTGAAATTTGCGCAGCTCTTGGTTCCGACTTTGCCGTGGAACAGCTTGGATCTGACGTGTTTAAAGACCGGAAAGATCTTCTTCAGACAATAAAGGATTTTTTTAAACCGATCATCGAATCTGAAAGCCTCTATACCCGGTATTTAAGCTGCCTGGCTGCACTTATTGATGATGCCGAGCATGACGCACCGGAATTTATGAGTAGCAGACCATGGAAGGCCAAAAACTGCAATACAGTTCTTTCAGGATGGGTACAGTTCAGACACACCAGGGAGTGTCAGGTCGGGGAGAATGTTCTTTACACCATAGAATCATCTGGAGAACCATCCGGCGATTTCCCGGCCGGCTTTGTTGAGCCCGACCCGGAATTTTTTGAGCGACTGGGCAATCTCGTTGAAGATATAACGAATCTATTTGAGCTAAGTGGTGCTTTTATACCGCCTAAGCAAATTATTACAAAAGACCTGAAAATATTTGCCCGTCTAATTAAAAACAACAAATATCCTCAGCCTGAAGACATACTGACAGATATGTCAACAGGCGAAATATCTGCAATAAACCGATCTATTTTGAGTCTTGGGACTCTGGGAAATATCAGCTTTAAAAAAGAGGATTTCGCCGAATTAAGGGAAGAAATCAGTGCGAAGATCCTGTCATTTGCAAATGATATTGGAAACGGCAGATACGATGATGAACCGGATTATCATGCTTTTCTCCTTGAAACCAACATCGATACAAAGAAGCTGTGGATATCCCTGCGCTACATGTGCAAACGGCTGGAAGTGCTTGCGCATAAACAGCTTCGAGGTGTAAACTTCAGCAAAAAGGATAGCTATTTCCTTGCAGATTTTGGTGAAAAACTGGCAGCAGTGATGCTTTGCGACGGGTACGGCTATCATGGCTCAAACGGTGAAACTCCGCTTATCGTTCCGGTTTATTTTAAGCCGGGGAAAAACACCTGTCTGTATTCAGGCACTGGAAGACCGCGACTTATGTATGTCCTGTATCCATATAAAGGCAAAGAAATATTATGCACAGGAGCAGTGATTCCTTACTACGAATTTGTTTCACCAATTGGTTTGACGGATGAGCAGTGGAAAAAGCGCTTTGACGGTGATGAACGCCCTGAAAGCCCGGTATGGTTAAAACCAATTATGGCTCCATAGGGTTCTATTTTTCATTGATTTCCAAACCCGTTTTGACCGCCGCAGTCCGGACACTCCCATGTTATTCCATTACATGACATCCCCCATACATTTTCATACATGCAAGCCTGACAAATAGAAAAGCCACACCTGCATGTCCAGCAGAAAGGAAAGATTCCCCCGCAGCAGTGGCAGAGATATTTTCTGTTTTTTCTGTACTTTCTTCTGTATTCTGTTTTAACTGTTGAGACTGTCAAGATTAGATCATCCTCTGCGATTGTTGACATATTTGATGAAAACAGGTTATCAAAATAAACAGACTTTCACAACAGGCGAAAATTGGTTAAAAAATTATTTTATCACGAAAGCACGAAAGTACCAAAACACGAAAAAAACATTATATTATTCGAATGAGCCAGTTTCAAAACGTTTCAGCCCGAAGTCTTCGCTTATCTGTTCAAGGTGAAGGAAGGCGAAAATTTTAACCACAGGAATACAAGTAGTATCTCGAGGATTAAAATTTGAGACTAACGCAGAGATTGGGCAGATAAGCGCAGACTTCGAAATGGGGCGTTTTGAAATTGGCTCGAATTAATATTGTTTTTAATTTCGTCTTTTCCTTATTTCGTGTTTTCGTGATTAGTTTTTTATATTTTTTAATATGAGAGAAATTTAAATGGAAAATGAAAAAACAATATATATGATAGACGGAAGCGCTTATATTTACCGTGCCTATCATGCTGTCCGGGGCCTATCTAATTCAAAGGGGCTTCCCACAAATGCAGTATTCGGGTTTACACGGATGCTTTTAAAGCTTATCGAAGATCATTCTCCTGAATATATCGGGATGTTTTTTGATTCAAAAGGACCGACATTCAGGCATAAAATGTATAAAGAATATAAGGCGAATCGTCCACCCATGCCGGAAGACTTGTCGGTTCAGGTGCCGTATATAAAAAAGGTAACAGAAGGGTTTAATCTACCTGCTATTGAAATGGAGGGTTTTGAGGCTGATGATTTGATAGGCACATTCGCACGCATGGCTGAAGAATCCGGATTTTCAGTAGTCATGGTTACCGGAGATAAAGATTTTATGCAGCTTGTAACCGATAAATCTATTATCTGGGACCCGATGAAGGATAAGACCATTGATGTAAAAAGCATCATGGAAGTAAATGGGGTGGAACCTTCCATGATGATTGATGTCATGGGACTTTCCGGCGATACAGCGGATAATATCCCCGGCGTACCAGGAATTGGCCCCAAAACCGCACTGTCTTTGATCAAAACCTTTGGGAGCATGAAGAATCTTTATGAAAAGGTCGATAAAATAACAAAGAAAAAACAACATGAAAACCTGGTAAAATACAGGGAACAGGCATTCTTGAGCCGTGAGCTGGTTATTATAAATACCTCTGTACCACTTGAATTTAGCCCACAGGAATTTGAATTCAAAGAGCCGGATAATGCTAAACTGTCAAAGTTGTTCAAAGACCTGGAATTCAGACAGTTGCAAAAAACGTTTCCTGAAAAGGCGGATTTAAGCAAAAAGGATTACCGATGGGTTCATAGCATCAAAGAACTTTCAGATCTTATTTCCAGGCTGAGGACAGCACAGATTTTCGCCATTGATACCGAAACGACCTCTAAAAACCCTATGAAAGCAAATCTTGTAGGATTATCATTTTCCATGAAAGCCGATGAAGCTTTTTATATTCCATGCGCCCATGATTACCCCGATATGCCTGAGCAGCTTCCACTTAAAGACGTCTTAAACCTTTTAAAACCGCTGCTTGAAAACCCGGATATTAAAAAGATCGGCCAGAATATAAAATATGACTGGATAGTTCTTGACCGTCACGGAATAAATCTGGAGGGTGTTGTTTTTGATACCATGCTGGCATCTTACCTGATTAACCCATCAAAACGGGCACACAATCTGGATCAGATTGCCCTCGATTTTCTGGATCATAAAACAATTACATACAAGGAGGTTGTCGGAAAAGGTAAAAATGCTTCCGGTTTTGCACAGGTTCCTATAGAAAAAGCAGTCCCCTATGCATGTGAAGATGCTGATATTACACTAATGGCCTGCAATGTTTTAGGCCCGGAGTTAAACAAGGCGGGTTTGACGGAACTTCTTGAAGAAGTTGAAATGCCCCTTGTGCCTGTTTTAATGAAAATGGAGATGACCGGAATCTGTGTTAATAAAGATAAGCTTCACAGTCTGTCAAAGACATTTGAAATAAAGCTCGGGACGCTTGAAAAAAGCATATATGAGATTGCAGGGGAAAGATTCAATATAAAATCCACCCAGCAGCTCGGGCATATTCTTTTTGATAAGCTTAAACTGCCCACCGGAAAGAAGACTAAAAAAAAGACAGGCTTTTCAACAGACGTTGATGTTTTGACCGAGCTTGCCGTAAATCATGAGCTTCCAGCACTGATACTTAAACACAGAACTCTGGCCAAACTAAAATCAACATATACGGATGCGCTGCTTGATCTGGTACATCCGGAGACAGACCGTATCCATACTTCCTTTAATCAGACTGTTACTGCTACAGGACGCCTGAGCAGCTCAGATCCTAATCTTCAGAATATTCCCATCAGGACGGATGAGGGAAGGGAAATACGCAGGGCGTTTGTGCCTAAAAAAGGATGGCATCTTGTGTCTGCCGATTATTCCCAGGTTGAACTTAGAATACTGGCTCACTGTTCCGATGATCAAATCCTGATAAAAGCGTTTATGGAAGATGAGGATATTCACATGCGTACGGCAGCAGAGGTCTTCCAGGTTTTTCCGTCATTTCTTACACCGGAACTAAGGCAGCAGGCCAAGGCGATAAATTTTGGGATCATATACGGTATGAGCCCCTTTGGCCTTTCAAAGCAGCTCGAAATAAGCCGGAAGATGGCTAAAACATACATAGACAACTACTTTGCAAGGTATAAGGGTGTTAAAAAATATATAGACAGTACCATCGAGGAAGCCATAAAAACAAAACAGACAAGCACTTTGCTCGGCCGAATCCGTCTCCTTCCGGATATAAACAGTCCAAACAGAAACATTCGCCAGTTTGCCGAGCGAATAGCTATAAACACCCCGATTCAGGGCTCTGCGGCCGACCTGATTAAAGTTGCCATGATAAAAATGGACCAAACATTTAAGGAAAAAAAATTAAAGTCTGCAATGCTTTTGTCTGTACACGATGAACTTATTTTCGAAGTACCGCCCGACGAACTCAATACTGTAAAAAAGCTTGTAAAAAAAATTATGGAAGGAGTCTGGGAGCTTAAAGTCCCCCTTAAGGTAAACGTGGCATGTGGAGAAAACTGGGCAGAAGCGCATTAGTTTCTTATTTGGTAAGGTACCAGTTACATATCTTTTACGTTATGAACGTTGATGAAAAATGCATATTGCTAGCTGAAAGAATCGTTAAGATCCTTAGAGAAGGAATACATATAGACAGCGACGTAATGCACTTTATCGATTCGACATTTTCAAACCCCTGCATAAATGAGCTTGAAGAAGTAATTACTGATGATTCCGACTGTGAAAGAGATCCTTTAATAGAGCTTATTTTTTTCCCTGATGAAGATATTCAGGCCAAACTGGAAGATCTTCTGGAAAGCAATGATTATTGCAGAGAAGATGAAAAAAAGGTTTTGGATTATCTTTTCTCAGGGCAGATTGAATCGACTATACATTTTCCTGACAATAAAGGCTCACTGAGTGTAAAAATGCCATATGAGGCAGCAGGTCGATTTTTAGCCAGGCTGAATATTCACAAGAAGATTGATGAAAAGATATCTGCTGCAATCGACACAGGTGTTTCCGAAAAACTGAAAATTTCTGTTAAGGTCAAACTTAGAAATACAGTTAATGAAATTGCTGAAAATAAGATCTTATTTTTATGTGATTTTTTTGAAAAAATGGAAGATGAAAGCGACGATTTTCTTGAATGTCTTGATTTTATACTGTCTTTTTTAGATGAAGCCGAAAATACTTCGGACTTATTTAGCGCGTTTATAGATAAGAAAAGGTTTTATTTTAAAAATTTGCAAAGAGCTGAAAAATTTAGGAAACAGCTTGAAAAAGGCAACATGGAAACAATGATTGTTCAAGGTGTCAAAGTGCCGTATATCAACATAGAAGATGAAACAAGAAAGATGGAATTAATAGATAAAATCAGTTTGTCGGTTTTTGGAAGGACTGAGTATTTTGAAAAGGCTCACCACTGTATTGAGCTTCAAGTTTTTAATAATTATGGGCGGGGCAATCCCGCTGATAAGCGGGACGACTCTTGAACCCCATTCAGTTTCAAAGGGTCGTGGTAACTATCTAACATTATAAAATAATATGATTTTCAATGTTTCCGATTGTATAAACAATAGAAGCAAAATAAAAAAATCAGTTTTTGTCACATTTTGTCACAAATAAAGGGTGGCTTTCGAGCTGCCTTTTATTTTTCGAAATAGCCATAACATAACACAGATTGGTGATATTCTATGGTATGAATTAGATATCTGTAATTGACTTAATGTTGTGATACTGGCAAGATATCAGCAGAAATGATGTTATTAAGCGATGTTCGCACAATCTGCATTCTTAAATAATTAATAGTAATTTATCGAGGTTAAATTTGCTTTATTTATTAAAATGTATTAAAGCACAAATATATAAACGTTCATAGATTAATATGTTGGCTCTTACAAATAAAAGGAGAAAGAACATGAAGCGACTTCTATTAAATACAGTGTGTGGTGTGGTAATAGCCATAGCCATATTGTTTTCTGGCTGTATGAACATGCCAACACCTTCCGCCCAAATTACAGGTTCATACACATCCGGATTGAAATATGAAAATTACGATTGCTCACGACTGGCAATTGAGTTGAATGCTCTCGCAAGGCGAGAGAACCAGTTGGTAATTGCGCAGGAGCAAAGGATTAAGTCGAGTAATGTTCAGGCGTTCTGGTTTGGTTACGGGACGGGAGATGGAATTGAGGCATCAGAGCTGGCGAATGTGCGTGGCGAAAAGGAAGCAGTCCGGAAAGCGATGGAGATAAAAGGTTGCGAAATACCAAAGTAATAGTGCCCCACAGCTCAGCGTTAAGATTTCAGATAGCTCCAGCGAATTGCAACTAAGCCTCAATTACCGATATCTGCTATGTACCACAGGTTTTCTATCCGTTTTAAAACCTCATATATCTCTTTCATATCATAGATTTTGGGT
>RCNC010000418.1_pt1 | contig 27354 bp, 28 predicted proteins | sample 2041301 | NCBI WGS metagenome assembly RCNC01 (sample SAMN09708231, study PRJNA481090) | Marine sediment metagenome, whole genome shotgun sequencing project. | biome: marine sediment; feature: ocean; material: sediment; isolation source: Sewage treatment plant 13A marine sediment (STP13A) ... | reverse complement strand
AGTGACGAGGGATGAAGCGTAACGCAGATATCGGACTTTTTACGGAACCGCCATGAATTGAAAATAAGAAGCCTTCTACATTTGTAAATCAAGGTCTTGTTGGCGTGGAGCATCATCGTTTCTTTTTTTTGGCAATCGGGGTATGATCATTTTTTGAAAACCATTGAAAATCCGGGAAGGAAAACATGAGCAAGATACTTGAAGCGACCAACCTGGCCGTGTTCTGCGACTTCGAAAATGTGGCCCTCGGGGTGCGGGATGCCCGCTTTGCCCAGTTCGACATCAGCAAGGTGCTCGAGCGGTTGCTGCTCAAGGGCAGCATCGTGGTCAAGAAAGCTTACTGCGACTGGGAACGGTACAAGGAGTTCAAAGCGGCCATGCACGAAGCGGCCTTCGAACTCATCGAGATCCGAGATCCCCCATGTGCGCCAGTCGGGCAAGAATTCCGCCGACATCCGCATGGTGGTCGATGCCCTGGACCTGTGCTACACCAAATCACATGTGGATACTTTTGTGATCGTCAGCGGGGATTCAGATTTCTCACCGTTAGTCAGCAAACTGCGCGAGAACAACAAAAACGTCATCGGCGTAGGGGTGAAAAATTCCAGTTCAGACCTGTTGATCGCCAACTGCGACGAATTCATCTATTACGATGACCTGGTCCGCAAGAAGAAAAAGGCCAAAAAACCAGCCCGCAAACCAGCGGCCAAGGGGCCTAAAACACTGGCTCCCGGGGTCACTCCCATAGAGGATGCAGAAACGCGGATCCAAGCTGCGCTGGATTTGGTGATGGAGACCCTGGAAGCCCTGGCCGAAGAGCGCGGGTCGGAAGATAAAATCTGGGGGTCTATGGTCAAGCAGACACTCAAGCGCCGCCGCCCGGGGTTCAACGAATCCTACTACGGGTTCCGCTCCTTCAAACGCCTGCTGGACGAAGCCGCCAGTCGCGGACTCATGGAGCTGGAATCCGACGAAAAGTCCGGGGGGTACATTATCCGCAGCTTTCATTCGGAGGAGTGACCATCGTTCAATCTAACCCACTGGGCTGGCCCATGTGCAAAGGCCCGCCCCTGGCCGTGGTCCACAGCAGGCAGTCGCAGCCGAAATCGGGAACGGTAAAGATGTCCAGGCCGTGATCAAAGGTTTGGACCATGATCTCCAGTTGACCATCGCCGTCCAGATCGGCAATGGTCGGTGCCGCCGGGGCGCCGTTGCCGCTCCCGTTATGTCCCGGATCAGGCAGGGCGATGTTATGAAGTGGCGTGCCGTCGGCTCCCAGGAGGATCAAATGGCCTGAATTGCTGACATCGGGATCGCCGTAGGTGGAGAAGACAATCTCCGGTGAACCGTCCTGGTTCAGGTCTGCCAGCATTGGCTCCGAGGCATACATGATGGCCTTGCCGTTAGTGTAGTTGAACCGCCAGAGCATGTCCGCATCAGCTGAAAAGCAGGTCATGAATCCGTTGTTGAGTGAAACGACGATCACTTTACGGGGATCGCCCTGGATGTCCGCAATGGCGGCGGCCGGAACGCCGCCCGGCGGATACTACCCCGCCACTTCAACGGGAAAATCACCCTGGGGCAGCACCTCCCATCCTGGCTTGCGCATTCTGTGTGCAACTATTTGAGCCTGATCAATCCGTTAAAGAAGCGAAAAAGAAAAGCACCAAGGGTTTCGTAAGGCGCATTGCCCAGGGTCCTGTTGCCTGGTTCACAGACATGTTCACCTTGACGGACTTTCTTTTCCTGCCCATATTTGAATTGTTGTGCCGACTATTGCCAAGGATGCCGACCGATGCAAATGCTTCCCCAGCCGTTCGATGATGATATGAAAGCAGAGCTTGAAACCCTCCGCCAGTCGGTCCACCGAATAGCCATTGATGCACAGAGACCAGCCCCGTCCCGGCAGATGGCACTCGTGGCGCAGGCGGATCGTATCTTACAACGGCTGGCATCCTGGTTGTTGGATGATGAGCAGACGCAGGTGATGGCCGCCCACCCATGGCAGACTTTTTTTCTGCATGCCGCCGCCTTTCTTTGCGACATCGGACTGATGGACGGCAGCGGTGCGTCCGCAGACAGCAGCATTGCGCGACGCTCCCACGACTGGATTCAAGGGAACTGGCAGGCCCTTGGGATCAAGGATGCTCGCCGCGCCGGGATCATGGCCCTGATATGCCTGCAGATGCAGGACGCAAGCGACCTTGATCCAGCGCCTGTCGGTTCCGTGCCCACCCACTATGCCGGCACCCTGATCAACACGAAGTTGATTGCCGCCGCTATCCAACTATCCAGAGCCCTGGAGCTGAAATCACCTGCCACCTTCCTGGCAATTGTCGCCCATTTGCGCAGTAATCCGAACGGCTCATCGGCGACCTGGATGGATGCATTCGATGTCGATGGCGTCGGGCCGCACCCCTACCTTTCGGCCACCATCCGCGTAAAAATCATTTGCCGCGACCCGGAACTCCACCGGGCCCTGAAACACCACGAACGCGCCGTTCAGGAGCAGCTCAACGACATCAACCAGCGGATCCGTCCCCGATTTCTGTTTGCCGACCTGATCTATGAAATCGAACCGGCGGGTTATCAACCGGTGGACCTGAAGTATACCGTTGACACCTCCGCCGCCCTGCACCTGTTCATGGGCAACCGACTTTATTCGGACAAACGCGTCTTTCTGCGCGAACTCATACAGAATGCGGTGGACGCCTGCAGCATGCGCAAACTGGCCGACAAGGCCTATGTGCCAGTCATTTCCATTGCCTTCAACGACGACATCAGCCGTATCACGGTCCGCGACAACGGCATCGGCATGGACCGGCAATGGCTGGAAAAATACTTTCTCTCCATCGGCATCTCCTTTTATCAGTCCGATGAGGTCAAAACAGTCAATGAGGATCCGCGCATCGATATCGGCTTCATCAGCCAGTTCGGGATCGGTTTTCTGTCCAGTTTCCTGGTGGCGGAAAAAATAGTCATCAAGACCCGCAAGGGCGCCTCGCCGGGGCTGCTGATTACAATCACCAGCCTGAAGGATTATTTCGACGTGCGGCCCTTAGGCGATGATGCGCACGCCGGGACGGAGGTGACCCTTCACCTGAAACCGTCCAGGTTCAACTACAGCCGACGCATGGAATTCGTTGGCTATTTGAAGACCAACATCCGTTTCCTTCAGATTCCGGTCAGGCTTACCGACGAGCGGGGACATACCACCATCATCGGTAACGAGCCCATATCCTATGCCGCTGTCCAGAACGCTGACTCCGACTTTGTCGCCCCGGTGACCTTTGACGACGCCGAGGGCTTCATCTACCTGGGCGCTAAAGTGAACGATTCCCGTATCTTTGCACTGGAAACGGCAACCGGCGGTGTATCCGTCTTTCAGGACGGCATCTTTGTGACCCAGGACGATCTGTTGCTGCCGGAGGGCGCCCGCCAGCATGTGGTGGGCCGGATCAACCTCAAAGGCCGTGACAAGTGCGAGCTGAGCATGGACCGCAACCGGATTTTCTGGACCGGCGAACGCAAAAAACAGATCCGGCAACAGATCCGTTTGGCGATGGTGGACATCGCCAACCGTCTGATGAACGCCCTGGATACCCAAGGTGCATCCGTGAACACCAGAAACAGTTTCATCAACCAACTGGCCATCTTCTTCGATTTCAGCGAAGTCGACGACGTGGTGTATGACGGTTTGTGCCAATCTTTGCGAAAAGTGGTGGACAAGCGCTTCAGGGATTTTGTGCGCATTCATTTTCCCCATGCACGTTCGGTCGGCAGAATCCCAGAGGCCGACGGCTATAACGAACAGTGGCAACAGCGGATATTGGCCTCCTTTGCCTCGTCCCATTGAGGCCGTTCGTCTGCGCGTGTCATGAACCTGCCCGCAACATGTGAGGGCTTCACAGGCAGGCCGCGGCTATCCGGCAAACATGATTATTCCGATCCCGAATGCCGATGGTGTCGCCGAAAACTTAATCCGAAAAGGAATACGGCTCTGAAACACATGACCATGACGCTGGCGGGAGCCATGCTGCTGTCCCTGTTTGGATGCCAGTCCATGCCACCGATCCACACCGTGGCCCAGGTCGACCTGGAGCGGTTCATGGGCGATTGGTACGTGATTGCCAACATCCCCACATTTATTGAAAAAGATGCCTATAACGCGGTGGAATCCTACCGCCTGGCCGAAGACGGCTCTATCCCAACCACCTTCACCTTCAACAAGGGCGGCTATGACGGCCCGCTCAAAACTTATACACCACGGGCCGTCGTGCGCGACACCGCATCCAACGCGGTCTGGGACATGCAGTTTGTCTGGCCCTTCAAATCCGAATACCGCATCATCCTCTTGACCACAGACTATTCCCAAACGGTGGTGGGCCGGACCAAAAGGGATTATGTCTGGATCATGGCCCGCACGCCGTCGCTTCCTGAAGGGGATTACCGCAAGATTCTTCAGTTTTTGGAGCAGGAGGGGTATGACATCGGCAAGGTGAAAAAAGTGCCACAAAAGCCGGGCGGTTGACCGTCGTTCCATTGTCACGGCTGTATTTAGCCGATCGGTGACCCGCCCAGTTTGTGTTTAACCAAGACAATCCAAGGAGGATAACGCATGCCGAAAATAGTTCGATTTCATGAAACTGGGGAGGCGGATGTGCTCAGGCTCGAGGAGTTGCCGGATTCGCAGCCCGGCAAAGGTGAAGTGCGTCTGAAGGTGGCGGCCATCGGCCTTAACCGGGCCGAGGTGATGTTCCGCCAGGGCGTGTATCTGGAGAGCCCTGAACTGCCCTCTCGTCTCGGCTACGAGGCTGCCGGAACGGTGGACGCGGTGGGCCCCGGTGTTGACGGCATTCAGATTGGCGATCGCGTCAGCACGATACCCTCTTTTTCCATGACCCAATACGGGGTTTATGGCCAAAGTGCCATCGTGCCGGCCCATTCGGTTGCCCGCTACCCTGACAGCCTGTCTGCCGTTGAAGGCGCCGCTATCTGGATGCAGTACATGACCGCTTACGGCGCCTTGATCGAATATGGAAAGCTGCAGAAAGATGCGTCGGTTTTGATCACCGCCGGCAGCAGCAGCGTTGGCCTGGCGGCCATCCAGATCGTCAAATCAGTGGGCGCGTTGGCCGTGGCGACCACGCGGGGTGCGGACAAAAAACAGTTTCTCCTGGACGCCGGTGCCGATCACGTGATCGTGACCGATGAGGCGGATCTGGCCGCACAGACCCTGGCGATCACCGGCGGCAAGGGGGCCGACATCATCTTTGACCCGGTGGCCGGCCCGTTTCTGGAAAAGCTGGCCCAGGCCGCGGCGCCCGGTGCCACGATTTTCGAATATGGGGCCCTGTCCCCGGCGCCAACCCCGTTTCCCCTGTTCGATGCCCTCGGCAAAGGCCTGACCATTCGCGGGTATACCCTGTTTGAGATCGTCAAGCAGCCCGCGTGCATGGCCCGCGGCAAACAGTTTGTCTATGACGGCCTGGCATCCGGTGCCCTCAAGCCGGTCATCGCCCGCACATTTGCCCTGGACGCCATCGTCGAGGCCCACCGCTTTATGGAGTCCAACCGGCAGAAGGGCAAAATCGTGGTGACGGTATAAGGGCCAAAAAAACGACTTGTTCCTTCTTGCCTGTGCTTTCCTTCGGCTTCATCCTTGCGCCGATGACCACAACCAATTCATATGCGGCCATCGTCTCGCCTCCGGTTTGCTGCGTTAAGCCATTGACGCCGGCCGCACACGGCTCATATAATGGTGATACCCATCCCATCCGTACGTTCCGGCGACCATACCCTTTCCCGCTCACGTCCGGGAGCCCACCGAATGCATGGCGTGAACGGATCGTTTCCTGGCGGTAAATCGGCTGTCGAGGAAGCAAACCCAACCCGAACAAGGGGGCCTGACCGATGACTAAATCCATGCGTATCATGACCGAAAGCCCGCTGAACGCCGAAACGCCGGCAGTGCGCCTGCGTTCCTGGATTACACCCAATGCGGTTTTTTTCGACCGCAACCAGGGAAAGATACCGGAAGTACCGGTTGCATTGGACAAGTGGGTATTGACGGTCGATGGGATGGTCAAGAGAAAGCTTGGTCTGCACCTGGACCAGATCCAACGCCTCCCCAAAGCCATCGTTGCCAATACCCTGGAGTGCTCGGGAAACAGTCGGTCCCTGCTCGAGAAAAAAGCGCCTGGCAACCCGTGGACCATCGGCGGCGTCGGCAATGCGGTCTGGGGCGGTGTCTGGCTAAGGGACCTGCTGAACGACGCGGGTCTGGCGGACCGGGCCGCCCATGTCGCTTTCGAAGGAATGGACACCCCCCTCGGCAAAGCCCAGATTAAATTCGTGCGCAGCATCCCCATCGAAAAGGCGATGTCATCCACCCTGCTGGCTTATGAAATGAATGGGGACCCCCTGCCCTTAAAGCACGGCTACCCGTTGCGGGCACTGGCTTTGGGATGGACCGGGGCCAACTGCGTGAAGTGGCTCAATCGCATTACGGTGCTGGAAAAGCCATTCGAAGGGTTCTTCATGGACCAGGTCTACCGTGTTTTTCAAAAAGGTGAGAAACCCGATACCGGTGATGCGGTCACCGCCATCGTCCTGAAATCCATTATCACCCAGCCCTTGACCGGTGAGCACCTGGAGAAGGGAGCGATTGTTGTGCTTGGCGCCGCCTATGCCGGCGAAGGGCACGTGGCAACCGTCGAGGTGTCCGTCGATGACGGTGCCACCTGGCAGGCGGCCGAATTTATCGGTCCGGATGAGCCCTTTGCCTGGCGGCAATGGCAGTATGTCTGGCCTGCAAGCCAGGCCGGTGAACACACGATCAAAGCACGGGCTACGGACGGCCAGGGCAGGCGGCAGCCGGAAACTGCCCGATGGAATTTTCTTGGCTACGGTAATAATGGCATCGATGAACACGCCGTGAGGGTCACCGTCGAGTAAACGCAAAGGTTTGATCTCCGGATCTGACCTGGAAGGCTGCAACCGCAAGGCAAATGGGCGCCTCTACATGTGTTTGCGCCGGATCATGCGCCGGATGGTGTATTCCATGACCGGCTCCTCATCCTGATTGTTGACACGTTGGAAAAAAGAGACGATTCCCCGATCCGGTTTTTTGGTCTGCCGCTTGTCCACCACCTCGATGTCGACGCCGATGGTTTCGCCGATAAACACCGGTCTGATCACCTTGAGTTCGACGCCCAGAAACGCCAAACCCGTGCCATGCAGGATTCCGGACAGGAGTGTCAGACCTTCGGAGATCGAGAATGTCAGTGCTCCGGGAACGATGGGTCTTTCATAGGGCGTTTCATGCGCGACGTATGCCCGGTCCATGAAAAGGGGCTCGAAAAAACCGAAAGCGGTAGTAAAGTTGATATGGTCCGCTTCAGTAATCGTACGACGGTCCGTGGCGTATTTCCCTCCGGCCGAGAAATCCTCGAAATATAGTCCACGACAGTTCATGAAAAGCCCTTTTCTGAACCGCGATAGCGAGCGCATTCCCCGTCGTTTGCGTTGGGGTTAGCGAGCGAACTGGAAATCGGCTTTCAGCCCATACGGGCAATATTCAATCGCCACGCGATGAGGGTTTTATCGTATTGCTTAGCTATTGACGATCATAATTCCACTTCCGCTTCAGCATATCCGTAAGGGTCTTTTTACCCGCATCCGTCAGCCCAAGGTCGTCGATCTCACGCGCCAGCTGATCGCTGTTGCCGTGCCCGCTCGCGTATCCGTTTAGGCGCGCCACGGCGGTGGAGTCCACGAAATTACGGTGAAGCGGATAGATGCGCGACATTTCGGCGTTCAGGTCGTAATGCTGCTTGATAATATACTTCTGATGGTAATCTTCGGCCATGGTAAATGTGCGCAGTGGAGCCACCTCGGTTTTGACCCGTTGGTCGAGCTTTTTCTCCACATCCGCCTTGGACTCTGTGGCCGCCTGCCGCTGCCGGTCGTCGTGGAAGAACACGGCATTCATGTACTGCCGGGACCACGACCGCCCGGTGGGCTTGTGGCCCTGCCAGAATATGTCCAGCAGCTCCTTGTAGGTGATGCGCTGCGGATCGTAATCCACCTGCACGGTTTCGGTGTGGTCACCGATATGGCCGTAGTCCGGATTGTCCTGCCTGCCGCCGGCGTAACCCACGCGTGTGCGAATCACACCATCTATGATCCCGAACCGGGATTCGATTCCCCAGAATCACCCCAGTCCGAAGGACGCGGTTTCGAAAATTGACGGCGCCGCCGCATCGATGGGCGGGATTGCCAGTGAATCAGTTTCGGTTTTCAATGCCAGGTTCATGGTCGCCTCCGTTGTCTTCGAATCTTGACCTGCCTGTGAGTCCATCGTTGGGGAGCAGGCCAACAGCAACGACAGTATACCTACCAACAATAAACACCCTTTGCCGGTTGTGCAGCATCTTTTTTTCATCGTGCGGCGCCTCTCTTTCCCATTATCCGTTTTTACCCGTGAAAGGTTGAGAACAGGCCGTCTATCACCTGTACGACCAAACCATAACCACGAATGGACGGCCTTGCTGTAAAGATTCGATAAAGATTGCCGGGCCAGGATTGAAATTGCAGGGCGTCCGCAGGCGATCGAAAAGCGCCCACACGCCTTGCCCAGTCGACTGAAGGGTTTTTATTTGGCGGACGATGCGGTATGGTCCGAACCACTTTTTTCATGCAACACCTGAAGCGGAGGCGGTAATGAAAAAGCAGGTTGATCCATTCATGCACAGCGCTGAGCACATCCTCAACCAGGCCATGGGGCGCCTGTTCGATTGTGACCGGTGCTTCAGCGCGCATATCGAGCGAAAAAAATCCAAATGCGACTACCGATTCGACCGGCCGCTGACCGACGAAGAATTGAAATTGCTTGAGAACGAAGTCAATGGCGTGATCGAGGCCGACGTGCCGGTTTCCGAACGATTTATTTCTATTGACGACGCCCGGAGGGACTACAATTTAATGCGGCTGCCCGACGATGCCGGGACGCGCATCCGCATCGTCAGCATTGGTGACTATGACCACTGCCCGTGTATCGGCCCCCATGTAACATCGACTGGAGAGATCGGGACGTTCCGGATAACCTCGTCAGGATATGAAAACGAGGTCCTACGTCTCCGTTTCAAGCTGAAGCATCGGGCAGCCCGGTGAGCGGGTGGTCGGATTAACCCAATCAATGCAACACGCGATAGTTTAGCATTTATCACTCCAGGGGTGCTCCTCTGGGGTGAAAAAGGCTATTTATACTGATCCGCATAGATCCCGGTCGGCGCGATATTCTGGATCACGTCGATGAGAATGCCATTGGGGTCCTGGGTGATAAAATGGCGCTGCCCCCACTCCTCCGATTTCAGCTCGAGTATCATCGGCAGGCCGCTGTCCGTTAACTGCGTGTAAATCTCATCCACATCGGTCACTTCAAAATTGATCAGCACGCCCCGGGCGGGTTGGCGATAGGCTTCGGGCAGGCTCGAATGGCGGTAATCCAGCAAGGCCAATTCGTAGGCAGGATTCGATCTGGATCTCAAGCTGACATACCAGTCCGCTTCGAAGACGATATCGAATTCAAAATGACTTGTGTAAAAATCCCTGGAAACAGCAATTTGATCAGTACCGATAACCGGATAAATGCTATTGGGTTTCATGACGACCCCCTATTGTGGTTGGCGTGGTAGTTTTTTTATGTTAAACATACAGACAGTATGTATGCAACAAAATAAATACATACTATCTGTATGTCAACATGGCCGGAGCAAAAAAAATGAACCGAAAAAAGGAATCCACCAAGGCCGGGCAGTCCCGGGCCACCATTGAACAGCTGATCATCGCGGCCACTGAAGAATTCAGCCAACGGGGGTATGCGGATGCCTCCACTGAAACCATTGTCCGCAAAGCGGGGGTCACCAGGGGGGCATTATACCATCACTTCAACGGCAAGAAGGCTCTTTTTTATGCGGTATTTCAGGCAGCCCAGCGTGAAATCGGAAGGCGTATCGAAGATCGGGCAGAAGCTGTGGCTGATCCGTGGGGTCAACTGGTGTCGGGTTGCCGGGCTTTCCTGCAGGCCTGCACAGAGCCGGCGCTGCAGCAAATCGTTGTTATCGATGCACCGGCTGTACTGGATTGGAACGCCTACCGGGAGGTGGACCAGAACATGCCAGACAGCGGGTTTTCGCTTTTAAAGGAGAGCCTCCAGGAGTTGATTGATCACAAGGTGATTAAACCGCTGTCAACGGATGCGGTCGTCCACCTGCTCTCCGGCGCCATGGACGAGGCGGCGGTGTGGATCGCCCGTTGCGATGACCGTCAACGCGCCCTCGCTCGGGCGCAGGAGGCCCTGGAGTCGTTGCTGGAGGGGTTATTGTTGCGATAAGATCAAACGTCATTTTTGTATTCGATGACTTTGATGATCCGATACAACGTCTCGTTGACTGGCGTAGGGACGAGATACCGGTTTCCCAGAGCAATCACCTTGCCGGCAAAAATCTCCACCTCGGTTTTTTTTCCGGCTTCCACATCCTGGAGCATTGAGGTTTTCCCTGTCGGTGAAAGCCTGTCCATAATGATGTCCCATTCATCGATGTCTGCTTCGGCCAGACCGATGCCGGCTTTTTTGGCCAGGCTGACTACCTCTTCCATCAGTGACCGAATCAACGCCCGGGCGTCGGGTGACGATTGAAAAACTCCGTACGGAGCGCGAAGCACGGCTGATGCCTGGTTGATGCCCACGTTGATCATGAACTTCCACCACATGGCCCGCATCATGTCCACCGGGACTTCGTTGGGAATTCCCGCGCGGCTCAAGGCTTCCTGAATGCGTTCCAATCGGGGGCCGTGGCTCCCATCGCCGACCGGGCCGAAAACAATCTTTCCGGGATTGGCATAGGTGAAACGATCATTCTCGCGCACAGCATCGATGCCCACGGCGATGGCGTAGACCAGTTTGTCCAAGCCGCAGGCGGCACCGATGGTCGCCTCGCTCTCCAGGCCATTCATTACCGACAGGATCGCCGTATCCTTGCCCACCAGCGCTGCGATGTCGCCGACGGCGCCCTCCAGATGGTGGTGTTTCAAGGCCACAAGAACCAGGTCCGCCGGTTCCGCGACCTTGTCCGGGTGAACCACAGGGACGTTGTAGAGCCTGTCGTTCACGGTGAGGGTTTTGTTTTTCAACCGCTCATGCCGCTCACCCCTTGCCACGAAGGAGACGGAGAATCCGGCGGCATCGGTGAACATGGCCGCATAGGCTGCGCCCATGGCGCCGGCACCCACAATTGATATGTTTCGAATCGCTTTCATGGTGAAGGTTCCTTATGCTTGGTGTGATGATCATCGAACGACCAGCCAGGTCCCCAGCAGCATCAGCCCAATGCCGGAGAGGCGATAGAGGTCAAGGGGCTTCAGATCTGCACCGAGCACGCCAAAATGATCGATGACGGCGCTGCTGATAAACTGGGAGGCAATGATGATCGTCATCGCCGAGACCAGTCCCAGGCGTGCGGTGCCATATCCGATGGTGCCCACAATCACCAGGCCCAGCGCACCGGCGGACAGCGCATACCAGGGCACCCCCTGCCAGGCGGCCAGGTTTCCGCCCCGGCTCAGCAGCATGGCCAGGCCGATGAGTAGACCCCCGCCGCCATAGGTGATGAACACGCTTTCCAGTGTGCCGATCTGTTTGTCCATCAGCGCCATGAACTGAGCCTGGAGGGTTACCGCAATGCCGCCGACGGCCGCAATGATGATCAGGGGTATGGATGTGCCCAAGGCCGGTTTCCTTTCTGTTTCGGTCGAAATTGATGAACGGTCTTAACTGTTTATCCAAGAAGCAATGGCGTTTTTGGATCTGTGACCGGCGTGATGTGATATGTCAACGGCAATAAAAGATCCCCTTCTATAACCTCCGCAGCGGTTTGAAAAGATACTCCAGTCCGTTGACTTTTATTTCATATACCATGCGCAGCATGTCGCCCAAGTGCCCACCCGGAAACCCCTTGTTGGCCAGCCAGATCACATAAGCCTCCGGCAGATCGATCAGCCGGCGGTCCTTGTACCTGCCGAAGGGCATGCGCATGTTTGCCAGTTGGAGCATCACATCCGGATCCGGTCGGCATTCATGGTCATCGGTCATACGGTTTTCCCCCGGTGTCTTTGGCGAATGGTTGTGATTAGCTGCAACGGTGAAAAATGGCAAGGCCGGCCTTCCTTTTTTGTCCTCCACCATGTCATGGGAAAGCACTGCGTACAGGGTATAAGGTGGTTTATTGTCCGTTTTATGCGAACGCCTTTTCATCATCTTTACCGGTCTGATTTGAAAATCCAGGGCGATGCCTTATCTTTCTTCCTAAACGTTCACCGGTTCAGCATTCACCGTTCATGGTTATTTTGGCTGAGATTTTCGATGGATCTTGAACCGCTGAACCTTTGAAACTGTGAGGGGAGACATAACCACCATGGCCCTGCTGGAAGCACGAAACCTTATCAAAACCTATACCGTGGATCACCGCGCCATCACTGTGCTGGAGAATGTTTCCCTGTCTGCCGAAAAAGGGGAATTCATTGTCATTGCCGGCAGCAGCGGCAGCGGCAAAACCACTTTGTTGACCCTGCTTTCCGGGCTGGATCACCCTACGTCAGGACAGGTCTTTATCGACGATCGGGAGATCACGCATGCCTCCGAAGAAGATCTGGCACCGCTGCGCAACCGGACTATCGGTTTCGTATTTCAATCCTTTCACCTGGTGCCGTCGATGACTGCCAGGGAAAACATCATGTTCCCGGCAGAGCTGACGGGTGATCCCGATGCGGAGGTGCGTGCCGGGCGGCTGCTGTCACGGGTGGGCCTGACGGCCCAGGCGGACAATCTGCCCAGCCAGCTGTCCGGGGGCGAAAAGCAGCGCGTTGCCCTGTGCCGTGCCCTGATCAACCGGCCCAAGCTGCTTTTTGCCGACGAGCCCACCGGAAACCTGGATTCGGAGAACGGCAAGATCGTGCTCGCCCAGCTCATCGATCTGAAAAACGAACACGGGGCAACCCTGGTGCTGGTAACACACAACCCTGAAATCGCCCGGGCCGCCGATCGGGTGATTTCCCTAAAAGATGGACACCTGATCGGATAGCCGCCCATGCGTCACATACCAATGATTCTGCGCCAGGTGCGCCGCTCCTATCGGCAGGCCGGCCTGTTCGTGCTCTGCGTAGCCCTTTCCCTGGCAACCCTGACCGCTTTTTCCGGATTTGCCAGAAGCGTGAGCCGCGCCCTGCTGGAGGACGCCCGCACGCTGCACGCCGCCGACATTATCATCCGATCCCACGATCCCATTTCCGCCCCCCTGGTGCAAGCTGTTGACAGGCTGGCGGACCAGGGCCGGATCGTGCAGGCCAATATTCACGAATTCTACAGCGTGGTGCGCGCGCCTGACGAAAAGGCTTCTGTGCTGTCCAGGCTGAAAGTGGTGGAAGCGGGCTACCCCTTCTACGGCCAGGTCACGTTGAAATCGGGTCGCCCCTTCAAGCAGGTGCTGTCACCCGGCGCCTGCATCGTCGAGCAGACCCTGTTGGATCGCATCGGCCTGAAGGTGGGCGATCGGTTAAAGATCGGCTACACCAACCTGACCGTTGATGACGTGGTCACCGCCGAACCGGATCGCCCGCTGGATCTGTTTGCATTCGGCCCCCGGGTATTCATCCACAGTTCGGACCTGGATGCCCTGGGCCTGATGACCACCGGCAGCCGCATCCATCGTGTGGTGCTGCTCAAGGTCATGGACCCGCTTCAGGTGGATGCCATTGCCGCCGGGTTGAAACAGGCCTCCCCCTTCGATGGGGAAAGCGTCGACACGTACCTCACCTCCGGGTCTGTGGTTAAACGGTTTCTGGACAATTTCCTTTTCTTCCTCAAACTGGTGGGGCTTTTTATCCTGATTGTGTCCGGATTGGGTATTCAGAGCACCCTCACGGCCCTGTTTAACGAAAAACAGCGCACCATTGCCGTTATGAAAACCGTGGGCGCGAGCGGTCGGTTTATCAATACGCACTTCATGCTCATGGTCCTTGTACTGGGCACCGCGGGAACCGGCGTGGGCATTCTGGCCGGTGCGGCAGTCCAGGGCGGCCTGGCCTGGATGCTTGGCCCGCTGTTGCCCGAAGGCCTTGGCCTGACCATCGCCTGGACCGGGGTGGTCGAGGCCGTCATGCTGGGGTTTACCGTCGTCGCCCTGTTTTCGTTCCTGCCCCTATACCGGCTCAGGGAGATGCGCCCGGTGGCGATCTTCAACCGCCTGCCGTCCGTCGGCATCGCCCGCTGGCCCTATTTTCTCTCCGGCCTCCTGGTTCTGCTATTTTTTCTTGCCCTGGTGCTGTGGCACATGCGTGACATTCTTTTTGGCTTCTATTTCGTCGGTGCTGTCGTCACCCTGATACTGGCTGCGGCCCTGCTGGCCCAACTGGCGCTGTGGACGATGAAACGCCTGCCCGTTCGTCAACTGGCCCTGCGCCAGGCCATAAGGGGCCTGTTCCGACGGGGCAATGCCACCCGGGCCATCATGATTACCCTGACGGTCTCCCTAACTGTGATCTTCGGAAACCACCTCATCGAAAAGAACCTGAATGCCACCTTCGTGCAGTCCTTCCCTGCCGATTCTCCCAACGCCTTTTTTTTGGACATCCAGCCCGATCAGACCGAGGCGTTTTCAGCCGCCATCGGCCGTCCGGTTCAATTCTACCCCATCGTGCGGGCCCGGATCACGGCGGTGAACGGCGAGGCCATCGACCGCAGTCGGGAGGGACAAAAACGGCGTGACAACCTGTCGCGGGTCTTCAACCTGACTTACCGGGAAACACTGCTGGACGATGAAACCCTGATCGACGGGGACACGCTCTTTCGCAGCGACTGGACTGAGCCCCAGGTGTCGGTCATGGATACCATTGTGGAGATGCGCGAGATGAAAATCGGCGACCGCATCGGCTTCAAGATCCAGGGCGTCCCCCTGACCGCGCGCATATCCAGCATCCGCACCCGTGACAGCCGGTCCTTGAGCCCTTTTTTTTACTTCGTGTTTCCGGAGGCGATAATGAAGCAGGCTCCGCACACCCTGTTCGCCGCCCTGACGGTGAGTCCCGGACAGATGGGGCCGCTTCAAACGTCGATTGTCTCCCGGTTTCCCAACATCAGCGTCATCGATATGTCCCAGACCATCGGCATCCTGGCCCGGCTCATGGCTCGCCTGTCTCGGATCGTTCGTGTTTTCAGCCTCTTCAGCATAGCGGCGGGTCTCCTGATCCTGGTGAGTGCGGTATTTGCCACCCGGGCCGAGCGGGTGGTCGAGTCGGTCTACTACAAGATCCTGGGGGCCGGCAGGCGGTTCGTCTTCACCGTCTTCGCCCTGGAAAATATCCTGATCGGGCTGCTCAGCAGCGGCCTGGCCCTGGCGTTGGCCCAGGCCGGCGCCTATTGGGTGTGCACGGTGAGGTTCGATATCGGTTATCGGCCTTTTTTCCCCATATCGCTGACCATGGTCGGCCTGACCGTGCTGCTGACCGTCACGGTGGGCATGGCGGCTTCGAGATCGATCATGGCCAAGAAACCGGTTGCGTATCTCAGGGAGCAGCAAAATGAATAAACTCTTGAAATGTGTCTTCTGGTCCAATCTCTGCGTTGGAGCAGCAATTCAAATCCTCGACATACTCCTGTATGCCTGCGGTTTGAATTGCTGCTCCGCCTTGACCTTGAACCAGAATGCGCACTTCAAGACGGCCTCCGCAAAAAATCACCAGTTTCGTCTATGGCAGATTAAGGGGGTGGCCCTCTTCTTGGCAGGCGTTGGGTTGATGGTATCCGGCTGCAGCCAGGAGTCCCCGGTTGAAACAACCATCGTTGTGACCCAACCGCCAGCTCCCGCTTATGCGGGCACCATCGTAGCCGTGGGAGACAGCCTGACCGCCGGGTTGGGCGTTGCCGAAGAGCAGGCCTATCCTGCCCAGCTGGCCCGCCGGCTGCAGGCCGAAGGGTACAACTATCAAGTGATCAATGCCGGTGTGAGCGGCGAAACCAGCAGCGGCGCTCTTTCGCGCATCGAGTGGGTGATATCCAGCCTGCGGCCGGACATCGTCATTCTGGAAACCGGCGCTAATGACGGCCTGCGTGGTCTGGATCCCGATCTGTTGAAAACCAACCTGGACCGGCTGGCCAGCTCATTAACGACGCGCAACATCCAGGTGATCCTGGCCGGCATGCTAATGCTGCCCAACCTGGGTCCTGACTACACCCGGTCCTTTTCCGAGATATACCCGAAAATTGCACAGAAACACGGGGTCGTCTTTATTCCTTTTTTCCTCGACGGCGTAGCCGGCGAGCCCCACCTCAACCAGCCGGACAGGCTGCACCCCACGGCTGACGGTTATTCCCGCATCGTGGAGACGGTCTATCCGTATGTCGTCAGGGCCATTGAACGGCACAAGGCCAAGTAACCCATCTATTTCTCGCGTCGGCGAAAACCGGCATTGACTTCCAACCGCTCCAATGAAAGCGCGATTACATCTTTCAAACGGGGCTGTTCATGCTGCAACTTTTCGCAGAACGTACCTGTGCGATCCGGATCCTGCAAGCCGGGGCCGGTTACGAAGGCGGCCACCACCCGTTCGAATAAAAGGGGGTGCATCCGTTCAATGCGCGTGAAATTATCGACAAACCAGGGCCACAGGTCATCCACCGCAGCCGGATTGCCGGCGGCCGCCACCAGCGGCATAAAGCGAATTCGATCGGGCACCTTTTCCAAGGCGTAGTCCAGGGCTTCCTCCAGCACGGGCCATGGGTTAAAACACCCCAGAGCGCTCGCAAGGGTCATGCGTTCATGCTCAACCCCACTTGCTTCGAAACGGTGAATCATGGCTTCCAGGGCCGGCCGACCACCCGAAACGGCACCGGCGGTCGTCACACCCCTGAAAATGTCGGGGGCGATGGTGGAACCGCTTAAAAAAGAATTAAACTGATCGGTCAGGAAATTGAGCACCTGTGGGTTGCCGATCAACGCGCCGTGGACAAAAAGCTGATCGCGAAGCATGGCCGCGGTCTGCGATTCATCCGGCGCGGGCCGATGGCCGATGGCTTCCAGGACCCCGTTCATTAAGGTCACGGCCGTTTGGGCCGTCCGGGTCCGGATCTCGCCCCGGAGTACCATAATGGCCTCGAACAGGTGGCTGTCCAGACTGGAAAGGGGCAGATAGGCCCGTTCACTGCGATAGTTTTCGGCCATGTCCAGAAATGTCGCCATAGAGACGAGCCCGGCTTTGACCAGCGCAAACAGATCGTTCTGCAGGCCCCAACGATCCATCGACGGCAATTGTTGACCAGCGACCATGGCGCCCAGCCGGGTCAGATTGTCTGCATCGTTGCAGCAGACGTGGTAAAACCCGGTTTGACCGGGGTTGACGTGGTAAGCGGTGGTGTCCGGCGGCAGGGTGATATCGGTCTGTTTTTTCTTGAGCAGGATCCTTTGGGTGTCTGCCGCACCGTTGGCGGTGTAGGCGGTGATCGATACCGGCACCAGCCATGTCTGCGCCGCATCGTTGGGCAGGTAGGTAAAACGGCGCTGGCGCAAAGTGAGCGTGTTGTTTTTGCGTTCGGCGGTGATCACAGGAAAGCCCGGTTGGGTGACCCAGTTGCGCATGAGTTCGGCCACCGGCATGCCGGATGCGGCCGACAGCGATTCCCACAAGTCGTGGCTGGCGGCGTTGCCATAGGCGAATTCCGTCAGATAGCGCCGGAGTCCGGCCTTAAAATGATCGGGCCCGATCCAGGCCTCCAGCTGTCGTAAAATACTGCCCCCTTTGCTGTAAATGATGGGCGCCGTGCTTGTGGTGATGGCTACCTGGGCACCGCCCGGCATTTCGATGGCAAAGGTTTCATTCAGTGCGTCACGGGCCATTGCCGTCTCGGTCTGGCTCCTGACAAACTGGTCCCAGATCTCCCATTCAGGATAGTGGTGGTCCACCATGCCGTAACCGAAGTAGGTGGCAAAACTTTCGTTCAGCCAGAGGTATTTCCAATCCTCGGGCGTTACCAGATTACCGAACCATTGATGGGCGATTTCGTGGGCAATGACTTCGCAGATGCGTGCCAGCGCTTCCCGCGATGTGACGCCTGGTATGTTTAACAGCAGATTTTCGCGAAAGGTGATCGCCCCCCAATTTTCCATGGCCCCGAAGGCGAAATCGGGTACGGCAATCAGATCCAGCTTGGTCAACGGATAATCGATGGCATAGTAATCCTCACCGTAAGCCAGTGCCTTGCGGCCAAATTCCCGGCCGAAGGCCGTCTGGTCCCCCATCCCCGGCAGGCAGACGGCACGCACCCGGCGGTCGACACTATCTTCATGGATTTCAAAGGGACCCACACCGAAAAATAACAGGTAGGTGGACATTTTGGGTGTCGGAAGGAAGGTGACCCGCCGCCGCCCGTTCTCCAGTTCCGTGATCGTTTGGATGTCGGTGTTGGAAATGGCCGTCAGGTTGTTGTCGATGACCATCTCAACGGTAAATACCGCCTTCTGCGCGGGATGGTCCAGACAGGGAAAAGCCCGCCGGGCATCGCTTTCCTGAAACTGGGTGACGGCCATATAATTCTGATGGTTGTCCGTTTGGATTCGGCTGCGGTAGAAACCGGCCATGCGATCGTTAATTTTACCGGTGTAGTCAATGGTCAATTGAAAGACGCCGGAAAGGCTGTCGGGAAGATGGATGGCCAGGCCGGCTTTGGCCGGATCCAGTGTAAACGGACAAACGATGCCTTTTTCATCAGGCCCATCCGGTTGAACGCGGCATTGCCAGATGGCCAGTTCCGCACAATCGAGGGTGAGGGTGTCTGTGGGTTCATCGGCATTGGCGGAAAGGATCATCCGTCCGGCAAAGGCAAAGCGGTCAAGGTCTGGTTCGATGGTGAGCCTGTATGCCATCGGTGTGACGGGTGCGGTCATGCGGATCTCCATTGGTTTTATTGTGAAGGGTTGCGGGAACGGGTTTACGTTAAAAAATGCGGGGCAGAATGAAGCGGCCGACCGTATAAAATACTCCTGTGGAGATGAATATTCCTGCGGATACACTGTGGATCCAGAATGCAGCACCGATCCGGCCGGTCTTTTTCTTTGTGTGCGCGATATAGGTTTTGTAGAGATCAATGATGTTCGGCGCAAGCTTGTTCCGGTCTGCCAGGCCGCGATCGAACAGGTATCGGGCGATGGCAGAAAATGAGCCTGCAGCAATAACCACGGCAACGCCCATTATGATCAGTATCGTATAGTCTGCAGCAATCAAGACTTTACCTACCCGGAGACAAGTCGGCTTTTGCGCAATAAATGAGGCGGTTGAGCCGAATTTTAAATGCGTATGGCCTGACGAAAGGGCCATCTGCCGGCTGATGGTGCACAGATATCCGATATCCTGGCAAAGACGGTTTATCAATCTATAGCAGGGTCAGAGATTTCTAATTCTTAAATTTAAACTTGTTCTCGTCTCTTATGGTATACCCCCTGCTGGTGAAATCACTTTCTTCATCGGCCAGGCGGCTGTCGGCTATTGCCTGGGATCGATAGGCCACCCGGGCACTGATGACAAAATCAGCGGTGTTCATGCCCTGTCCCGCCAGATAGTTCTGGAATTGATTCTCCATTTTGCGGATCAAGACAACGTCAGCAACAAATTCCTCTTCGCTGTAGGTCGCGCCGGATACTTTCGCAACAAACACTGGGGTGATATAGGCGGTCTTTTCTCGCATGGAATAGCTGACGATGTAGCAGTAGCCCTTTTCTGCGGCCCAGCAGGACGGTGCGCCGAACGCGACCGCCAGAACCACGAGGACTATCAGCTTCAGAAAGGTTTTCTTCATAGCAGCCTCCTTTTCGACACCCATGCATGTTGTGACGCGTGTCACCGATTAAGACCGTGCTTACATGTTTGGATCTATTGCGTTTCAGGCGCTTACCGGTGTGGGTACAACACCTGTATTGCAAAGCCGCGAATGGAACTATTTATTCCTATCACGCCATGGAATCCGGTGCAACCGCGCGATCTGCTGGTTTCTTTACGATCCCTTTTCATTCTCCTGCCAACACCCACTCAGGGCCGCTTGCCGCTGTTGTGAAAGGCCTCCAGGCTGCTCCTGTCAATCATCACTTTGCCGTGCTCGCGCATGGCGCGAATTTCGTCGAACTCGACCAGCTGATAAATCACTTTCTTGCCGACGCCGATGAATCGGGCCGCTTCACTGACCGTCAAAACCGGCACCTCAATATATTTGCGGTTGTCGTTCATTGTTTATGACTCCTTTGTGAGGACGATAAGCATTCTTCCGTGGGCGGCAAGGGTCTCGACATCCAGGCGAATTCGTCATTCCGGACCATTCCGGAAGCTGGGTCAGCCATGTCTGTTGTTGTAAATTAAATCAGCATTCTTATGTTTCCGGATTAAGACACTATCTCGGAAAGGAAAAAAAATGGATGACACGTGGACTTACAAAAACTTTGAGATCAGAGAAGGCCTGAAGCCCGGAAGTAAAACCTTTCGCTATTTTTTTAAGGTTCTCGAAAGTGGTGAGAAAAAATGCAATTACTGCGTCTGGATCGTGGATGACGCCCTGACCCGCTTCGATCCGTCCAAGGATTTCAATGCCATTGTCGCTTACCGGAAAGACAGCTGGCATCAATGGGTCAAGGCCAAAATTGACGACGGCGATTTCCGCGATCGGGCGTTGAAAATTGAAAAATCAAGCGAACAGGAGATTAACTTGTCCGATCATTCGGAACATGTCACACTGGATTGATCGGGTCAGCTGGTCAATTTTGGTAAAGGAACGGCATGTGAAACGCACCACCGCAATCCTATTATTGCTTTTTTTCTTTCACCTTCCCGTGAACCATCCAGCCGCGGCGGAATTGACTATCATTACGGAGGAATTCCCCCCATTAAATTACACGGAGAACGGGAAGCTGACCGGGGCCATGACCGATGTGGTGCAGGAAATCACCCGACGCTTGGGTATTGCCAACGATATTCAAGTCCTGCCGTGGGCCCGGGGGTACAAGCGGCTGCTTACCGAACCCAATATCGTCCTTTTTACCACCGCCAGGACCGAGGCGCGCGAATCGCTGTTCCATTGGGTCGGTCCGCTCCATTCTGCGCGTATCGGATTGTATGCCAGAAAAAGTGACCAGCGACAGATCGATTCCATTGAAGCGGCCATGCAGGTGGACGCCATTGCCACCTACAAGGACGATGTCAGAGAGCAGATATTGGAATCTCTCGGGTTCACCAACATAGACAGTTCCAACAGCCCGCTCAGCAACATCCGCAAACTGGTCTCTGGTCGGGTGGATCTGTGGATTTTCGACAATGTTGGTGCCCAACAGGTGGCCCGCGAGGCCGGGATCGATCCACAGGAAATTAAAGCGGTATTAACGCTCCAGCAGCGAGTTTCCTATATCGCCATTTCCAAACCAACCTCACCTGCCATCGTGCAGCAGTGGCAGGCGACCCTGGATGAAATGAAAGCGGACGGCACCTTCTGGTGGTTGACGCGCAAATGGCTGCCACCCGATGCCATCCGGGTATCCGAACGCCAAACCGACACCGACGCGCCATTTTTTTTGAAGTTGTACACGGAGGATTCACCGCCCTCTTCCTACGAAGATAATGGCCGGATCAAAGGACTGTCGGTCGACATCGTCCAGGAAATCCTGCGACGGATCGGCCAGCCGGATACGATAGCACTGGTGCCGTGGGCCAGGGGGTACCAATTGGCCCAATCCGAAGCCGACACGGCCCTTTTCTCAACCACCCGATTCCCCCAACGTGAAGCCATTTTTTCATGGGTGGGACCGCTCTACCGGCAACGCTGGGGTTTCTATCGGTGGCATGCGAACCCAATCCGCATTGCGGATATCGAAGCGGCCAAACAGGTTAAACGCATCGGTACCTACCGCCAGGACGCCAAAATGCAATACCTGCAGGCATTGGGGTTTGAAAACCTGATTCCCACCAATAAAAACATCACCAATCTGACCCACCTGCGGCGGGGAGATATTGATTTGTGGGTCAGTTCGGATTTCAATATGCCACACCTGGCCAAGCAAGCGGGTGCGTCGCCGGACCAGTTAGAGCTTGCCTACGCCTTCCATACCGTAGGCAATTATATTGCCTTCTCAAAAGGAACCTCACCCCATGTCATCCGGCTGTGGCAGGCGGTGTTGGATGAAATGAAATTAGACGGCAGCTACCAGCGGATCTGCCATAAATACGACTATGTGCCAGAATAGCAGGCGATCTACAAGGAGCTGTTGCGCTTGAACCCAGAAAGAAAAAGCTCTGCCAAGCCCAGTTCACGAGGCCCCAACCTGCGCGGATTGGGATCGCTGAGACGGCGTTCCATTTCCAACGAACTGGCCATCAGCCTGGTACTGCTGGTGTTTCTGGCAGAGGGGGTTCTGCTTTTTTTGATATACAACCGGCAGGCCGATTATCTATTCCGCCAGTTGCAGTTAAAAGCGGACGAGTATGCCGTCAACCTGTCTGAAACGCTGGCGGTCCCGATCTGGGATTTGGATGACGAACAGATCCGGCGGATCGGGGAGGGATTCGTCCGAAATGATATCGTCACAACCATCCTCATTCGTGATCCCGCTGGGAAAGTCTTTTATGAATTCAGTCGGGATACCACCGGGAAACCGATCGGCCGGGTGGTGCCGATTATCTACATCGGGAAACCAATCGGCCAGGTCAACTTCACCTTGTCAATGGACGCCTATCGCCAGGATCTGACGTGGCTTCGCAATACAGCGATTCTGTTGATGGCGGTATCGCTAGTGGTAATCGTCATTGCCACGGGAATGGTATTGCGCGTGCTCATGCGCAAGCCCCTGGCCATACTCCGCCAAGGGATGGACCAGGTGGCCCGGGGAGACTATGATTACCGGTTCGATGAGGTGCACCATGATGAGCTGGCCGACATCGCCCGACGGTTCAGCAAGATGGCCGGAGAGATACGCAATCGCGAACGGTCGTTGCAGAAAGAGGTGGCCGAACGCAAACGGGCGGAGGAAAAAAGCGGTGAGAGTGAAGCCAGGGCCCGGGCAATTCTCGATGCCATCCCTGATACCATGGTCCAGTTCGATCGTGACGGTCGGTTTATCGATTTACGGGGTGATCTGGAGAACCTTGCAATACCCCCTGAGCAATGCATCGGGCGAAAAATAGAACATGTCATGCCTGGCCATATTTCCCGGATTTTCCGAAAGCAGCTCGCCCGGACATTCGAAACGAGGGAAGCGGGGGTGTTCGAGTACGACCTTCCGATCGAGAATGACATCAGGTACTATGAATGCCGGCTTGTGGCGGTATCAGACGACCTGGCACTGGGCATCGTGAGAAATAACTCTGAACAGGTGACCGCTGCGGTGGAAAAGAAACGACTGCTGGACCAGCTGCAGCGGGCCCAGAAAATGGAAGCCATCGGCATGTTGGCCGGCGGCGTCGCCCATGACCTGAACAACGTCCTGTCGGGGCTGGTCAGCTATCCGGAGTTGATCCTCATGGACCTGCCGGAAGGAAGCCCTCTTCAGAAACCCATCCTTACTATTCAGAACTCCGGTGAACGTGCCGCCAACATCGTTCAGGATCTACTGACGCTGGCCCGACGGGGGGTTTCAGTGGCTGAAATTGTCAGCCTGAACCAGGTGGTTCGTGAGTACCTGAAAAGCCCTGAATACGAGGCGTTGCGGAGTCACCACCCTGATTTTCAATTGGACACGGACCTGGCCGACGACCTTCTCGATATTTCCGGCTCGCCGGTCCATCTCGCAAAAACCGTGATGAACCTGATTTCCAATGCCGCCGAAGCAACGGGGCATGCCGGACTTATTCGTATCGAAACGGAAAACCGATATATCGATACCCCAATCAAAGGGTATGACGACATCGAAGAGGGTGACTATGTGGTGCTCAAGGTGACGGACAACGGCATCGGCATTTCACCCGAGGACATCAACCGGATTTTCGAGCCGTTTTACACCAAAAAAGTGATGGGCCGCAGCGGCACCGGTCTGGGCATGGCGGTGGTATGGGGAACCGTCAAGGACCACTGCGGGTACATCGACATCCAGAGTGCACCGGCGCAAGGCACCGCGGCAACCATTTATCTTCCCTCCACCAAAGAGCACCGCATGCAGACGCGTTCACCGGAAACCGTTGAAAATCTGATCGGTGACGGTGAGCGGATCCTTGTTGTGGATGATGTCAAGGAGCAGCGCGAAATCGCCACGGGAATGCTTACCCGGCTGGGCTATGTCGTGGCAAGCGTTTCCAGCGGCGAAGCTGCCGTTGACTATGTCAAGCAAAACCGGGTCGACCTGCTGGTGCTCGACATGATCATGGACCCCGGCATCGACGGCCTGGAAACCTACCGGCGCATCATCAAGATCCATCCCGGCCTGCGAGCCGTGATCACCAGCGGTTTCTCCGAATCGGACCGGGTACACGAGGCCCGGAAGCTGGGGGCTGGCCTATATGTGAAAAAGCCCTATCGGCTTGAAACCATTGCCAGAGCGGTGAGAGACGTGTTGAAACATCATGAGAAGCGATGACCATTTGCCAACCGGTTGTTTGCCTGCGTCGACAAGACAATCCCGATTGGGGTGCCTATGTCCCCGCTTGGTTAATTCTTCGTGGATCAATGGTGTCAAGCCGGAATACCCACGGGCAACCCTTGTCCATAATCAGTTTAAACGCTGACACGGGCAGGCGTTCATGGGCGCCGGTCACCAGCCAGCCGCCCGGGGAAAGTATCGCAACGACCCGTGTGAAAGCGGCCTGAAGGTCGGGGCCCTGGTAGTACGTCAGCAGGTTGTTGCGCAGCAGGATCATATGAAAGGGGCCGCCATCGGGTAAGGGGTCGAGCAGATCATGCTGTCGCCAACAGATGGGTGTCATCCGGTGGGACCGGATGAGAAACTGCCGGCCGCCTTTCCTTGATTCGAAGTATCTCTCCCGCATTTCATCCGGCACCTCCTTGAGGCTGCTTCGGCTGTAGGCACCCGTTCGGACACGGTCCAGGCAGGCCTCACCCGCATCCGTGGCCAGGATATCCAGAGCCGGCAGACACCTCACTTCGTCCCACAGCATGGCAAGGCTATAAGGCTCTTCTCCGTTGGCACAGCCAGCGGACCAGATCCGGATGGGCGGGGAAAAGCGCTCCACCAAACCGGGCAGGCAGCGTGTCCTGAGGGTTTGCCACAGGTGTCGATCCCTGAAAAAACGGCTGATGGTTATCCTGAGGCACTGCTCCTGGGCAGCCTTTACCCCGGGCTGGTTCGTCCGTTGAGCAAGGTATTGTTCAACGGTTGAACAGCCCAGGTTCTGCATATGCCGTCGGACGCGTTTCTTCACCCCCTTGCGCACCTTGCGGTAGCCGGCCCAGGAGCGGTTCAGGTGTTCGAGCAGATTGCGGAAGTCGGCGTCGGTAAGCATGGCCAGCATCGGTTTATCGAGATTGCCGCTGCGGGGATTCATTTCTCCAACCACGGTCAACCATGGTTGGCGCTTTGCACGGGGAAACGCTATTCTTGCCTTCTCACTTGCTCCCCGCCCCATTTCTGCGGGCACACCGCAACCCTAGCATGTGAGGCAGCGGTTGATCGGTGGCCGAAACTGTGTTCTTATAGCCACCGGAAACGCTCAATTGAAACCATATGAGGGTGCATTGCATGAAAAACATGATCATCGCCTTTCTCATCTGTCTGCCGCTGGGTTGTGCGTCCCTTTCGGAGCAAGCGAAAATGGAAGCATACGACCGGACCATGGACGCCTATCAAACCACTATGCGGCTGTCGGATTACAATGCTGCCTGCAAGTATGTCGATCCGGCTGAAATGGGTCGCAAGGAATGTTTACAGCAATATGAGAAGGTGAAAATCGTCAGTTATGATGTGCGTGGGGTCAACGTGACCGAAGACAAGTTGGAAGTGACCCAAACCGTTGAAGTGGAATACTTTTTTGTTGATCGCTATGTCGTAAAAAAGATCGAGTATGAGCAGTCGTGGCGCTACAAGAAAGAGATGGAGAGCTGGCTGCTCCAGACCGGCCCGCCGCATTTTGAATGACGATTCATCCCTTCCTACAGGGTTTTTTGTACCAGGGCCGTACCGGCGGCCAGGCTGCGGATCTTTTTCAGTGCCAGATTGTAGGGCAGGGGCGCCATGCCGCAGTTGGTGCACGGGTAGAGACGTTCCGGCGCTACGTGCGCCAGGGCGGACCGAATGGTGGCGGCCACCTCATCCGGTGTTTCCACGCGGTCCCGGGTTACGGCAACGACACCCACCATCAGCCCCTTGTCCTTGAGCAGTCTCATCAGGGAGGGGGGCACGTGCGAGTCGGCGCACTCCAGTGAGACCTGGTCGATGCGGCTGGCATTGAGTGCCGGGAAGATTTCTTCGTACTGCCGCCACTCACGGCCCAGGGTCTCCTTCCACCGCAGGTTCTCGTCGATCCCGTAGCCGTAACAGATGTGCACGGCGGTGGTGCATGAAAGACCATCGATGGCCCGGTGGAGCGCGTCGATGCCCCATTCCTTGACGTCTTTCATGAAGACATTGAAGGCCGGCTCGTCGAACTGGATCAGATCGATTCCGGCTGCCTCCAGTTCCCTGGCCTCGGTGTTGAGGATGTCGGCAAAGGCCATGGCCATGTCCGCGCGGGAGGCGTAGTGCGCGTTGGCGATGGTGTCGCAGATGGTCATGGGGCCGGGCAGGGTGAATTTAAGGCGCCGATCCGTTTGCGCCCGGGTGAAGCCCACCTCGTCCAAGTGGACAGGTCTCGGCCGTGAAACCGGCCCGGTAACCGTGGGCACATCCACGGTGTAGCGGTTGTCCCGGATACCCATGGGCGTTTTCTTGGCCCAGTCGATGCCTTCAAGGTGCTCTAAAAAGCCGTGAACAAAATGGATGCGGTGCTGTTCGCCGGCGGTGAGGATATTGATATCCGCAGCTTCCTGGTGGCGCAGCCATTCCACCGCCGCGCGTTCCTTGGCCCGCTCCAGAGCCTGACCTGCAAGGCGCCAGGCCGGCCAGAGTTTCTCTGTTTCAGCCAGGTAATCCGGTTTCGGCAGACTACCGACGGTGGTGGTGTCCAGTATGGTGCGCCTCCTTGGTTTCAGGTTAGTGTCCATCCATAAATGGTTATTTTGCCCGACCTCTGCGTTGCACGAAAAATTTTATCCTCGGAATATCAACTATATGCACCCCAAGGGCACTTCTTTCAGGGCGCCTCCGGTAAAATTTTTCGCACGCCTTG
>RCNC010000410.1_pt1 | contig 27372 bp, 27 predicted proteins | sample 2041301 | NCBI WGS metagenome assembly RCNC01 (sample SAMN09708231, study PRJNA481090) | Marine sediment metagenome, whole genome shotgun sequencing project. | biome: marine sediment; feature: ocean; material: sediment; isolation source: Sewage treatment plant 13A marine sediment (STP13A) ... | reverse complement strand
GTCATTCAACGTACAGGAAGTACGCCTCATTCCTCGGGATTTTGCCTGCCTTGCATCTGGAACTTTTTGAACAGCCTCCAGCCACTTTTCCACGGGCTTATAGGCCCGGTTGCTTCCGAGACGCCGTCGGGCCGCCTCCCGGACCGTCCGGCCATCAGCCCTCGGGTTGATCTGCGGCCATTTGTCTCCAGTAGGCTGTCGTGTCGCTCAGCGTTTCTCTCAACGCGAACCTTCGTTGCCAGCCGGTCTTTTCCGTGAAGGATGTCGCATCCCCGATGAGTACGGGAATCTCCGTCTTTCTGACGCGATTCGGATCCTCGCGGACTTCGATTTGGGAATGGGTCAGGGAAAGCATCTGGCTGAGCAGGTCGGCGATGGAGGTTCCCTGTCCGGAGGCGATGTTGTAGAGGGAGCCTGACTCGCAAATCTCGGCCGCAAGCCGGTAGGCCTCTACCATGTCCCGGACATCCGTGAAATCCCGCACCGGATCAAGGTTGCCGACCCGGAGCACGGGACTCGTTTTTCCGAGTTCGATCGATACGAGTTGCTTTACAAAGCTGGCGCATACGAACCGATCCGACTGCCTCGGGCCGATGTGGTTGAAGGGCCGAAGGATGATCGCTGAGATTCCATGGCGCCTCTCGTAGAACCGAACAAGCTGCTCGGAGAGCAACTTGGAGAGGCCGTAAGCGTGGACCGGGGCCTCCGGTCGGTCCTCGCGGATCGGGTTCTCTTCGGGCAGCACCTTTCCGTAGACCTCGGAGGAGCTGATGTGGACCAGCAGGGCGCCGGGAATCTCCTTCCGAATGGCTTCGAGGAGGTGGAGGGTCCCTGTCAGGTTCACCTCCATCGTTCCATGCGGGTCTGTCTCTCCTTCTGAGACAGAGGTGGTGGCAGCCAGGTGATAGACCACATCCGGTTTCGCCTTGCGGACCGCGTCGGCGAGGCCTCCGGAGGAGCGCACATCGCATGGGTGCAGGGTCACGAGCGCGGGCAAATCCCCGATATGGACCGAGGATCCCCCGGGCCGAACCGTGCCCTCCACGTGGTTGTTGGCCCGGAGCAGGGCCTCGGCCAGGTGGCTGCCCGCGAACCCACCGATCCCCGTGATGAAAGCGCGAAGAGACATGAAGGAATCAGGCCTTTTTTTCTCGCAAGACGCGGCGATCTCCGACGCGAAGGGTGAGGCGTATCCGGTCGAAGTACTCGAGAAGGGGTATAGTATATTTTCTGGTGGTCTGGCTCAAGGTCTTGAAGTCGCCGGCCAGGATCTCGCCCTTCTCCTCCAAGTGCCGAACAAGACGGCTCTCGAGGTCTTTGAGAACAGGGACCGTATAGAAGAGGTCTTCGCCCACCTTGATGAGTTCATTTTGTTCCGCAAGATATTCCAGGAGAGTTCGCAGTCTCGTTTCCGCACACCCCGTCTTTTCTTCGAGATCCTTCACCGTGGGGGGCATGGTTCCGTTTTCTTCGAGGGCCTCGAGGATCCGGCGGCGCATCTCTTCGTCCTTGTCGGTGAGATGGACCTGGTGCTCTACACATCGCATCCGGTCCTTTTCCACCGCCACTTCTCCCTTTTCCGTCAGCCAGCCAGCCGTGAAGGCGACGAGTTTATCCGGGATCGACTCGCTCAGCCGGCTGCGGAGCGCCTCTTTCGGCATGCCTCTCTGATACGGACTCGTCCGGTGGAAGTCCCGCAACAGGTCCAGGATCCTGCTCGACAGGCCCTGAACTGCATCGGAGCCAACATATGCGTTCTGCTCCGGGTCATACTCGACCAACTCCCCCTTCTCGACCAGGGCCGAGCAAGTGGTCTGTGCCTCATCAGCCCCCAGCTGGCCGGACGCGATCAATTCTTTCAAGGAGCACCCGCCGACCCCTTGCTTCCACACCAGGTAGCTAATCTTGTCTTCGGGGGCTTCGCTCTTGAGCCTTTCCAGCCAGGGGATCAGTGCATCCCGGTGTTTTGCCTTGAACTTCTGAGCCCGCGGATCCAGGATGACGCCACCGCCCAGCGTATGGTTGGTCGAGAAATCCCGGATGATGAATCGATCGCCGATCACCGGGAAGATCGGGCTTTCGACAGAGATTTGGGCCCATCCGGTGTTCCCCGGCTCCATCGCCGGTATCGGGTCCAGGAAGACGATCCTGCCGAATACCCGCTCTGTCCCCCAATGGACCATAACGCGAAACCGGTTGGGCAGGGCCTTGGGCGCGTTCTTCAAGCAATGAAACGAGGCGTTGACTCGATAGGAGGGGGCAAACCGGCCCTGCTCGGACAGGATTTCGCCTCTCCGGATCGCAGCCTTCTCGATCCCCTGCAGGTTCACCGCAGTCCTGCATCCCGCTGCCGCGTCCGCGACCTGTTCGTTGTGCACCTGGATTCCCCGGATCTTCGGCCGGTGCCCCGAGGGGAGGATCTCCACGGTCTCGCTCAGAGCGAGTCTTCCGGAGAGCAGGGTGCCCGTGACGACCGTGCCGAACCCCTTCATCGTGAACACCCTGTCGATCGGCATCCGGGCGACGCCTGAGGTGCTACGCTCCCGAGCCTCTCGAGCGCAATGCTCGATCGCCTCGAGGAGTGCTTCCTTCCCCTCGCCCGTGGTGGAGGAAACCGGTACGATTGGCTTTCCTTCCAGGAACGTGCCCTGGATCAGATCCTGGACATCATCGAGCGCCAGGGCCTGCATCTCCTCGTCGACCAGGTCTTTCTTCGTCAGGGCTATGAGGCCCGTCCGAATGCCGAGAAGTCGGCAGATCTCGAGGTGTTCCACGGTCTGTGGCATGACCCCCTCGTCGGCGGCTACCACGAGAATGACCAGGTCGATACCGGTCGCTCCGGCAACCATGTGGTCAATGAATTTCTCGTGGCCCGGCACATCGACGATGCCCAGACGCAGCCCGGAGGGCAGGGGCAGGGAGGTGAAGCCCAATTCGATCGTGATGCCTCGTTGCTTCTCCTCTTTCAGTCGGTCCGTGTCGACCCCAGTGAGGGCCCTGACGAGGGCGGTCTTGCCGTGATCGATATGTCCCGCGGTGCCGAGGATAACGCGTTTTTCCATCGGTGGATGGTTCTCCCTCATGGGTGGGTGGTCGCGTGACTTGGAAGTATCGCTATGTTTCACGAGAGGCTCGCCGTTCGGTGGTGTCCAGGGCTCCCTCTCCGATTTGCTTGGGCTCCGTCTCCCACTCCCCCTACAAGGCCAAGGAAGGGCTGTCTCAGCCAGAGAAAAGGTGTCAGGAACCTTTATTCTACTCTGGGGTCTCCTCCGCTCCCAAACTTACCGAAAAAGGTTCCTGACACCTTTTCTCACGGAGTCGCCCGGCACAAATCTACGAGGGAACCCTGGACACCACCGAACAAGTCGAGCCCTGAAAGGGAAACATAGCGATACTTCCAAGTCACGCCACTGGGCACCCCTTGTCGTCTCACACCGAAAAATCCACGCCTTTTGCGTAGATGTCGGCCGAAGGTTCTACAGGCAGGTGAACCCTTGCGGCTCTGCCGCACTACTATATGTCAGAAAAACGGGGAAAGGAAGTGCCGGAACAGGGTCATCCGCCTTCGCAGGAGACCAGGGCGATCGCCGTGAGGCTCCATTTGACGGCACCCTGTTCGCGTGCTAGGTAGGGGAGATTCTGACTCGGGGCAATTCGGGGACACCCTGCCAATAGTGGAGTTTAGTGGCTGTCCCCGAATTGCCCCTGACTTAACTTCCATTGCAGAGGAAACGGCAGGCCATGCTGGATGTGAAATGGCTGAGAGAAAACCGGGAGGAGGCCGAGCGAAGGCTGGCGACGAGAGGGGAAGAAGCCCCTCTGGATGCCTTCGAGGAACTGGACGGGAAGCGGCGAAAGCTGCTCAGGGAGGTTGAAGAGCTCAAGGAGTTGCGCAACCGCGTCTCGGAAGAGATCGGCACGATGAAGAAGGAGGGGAAGGATGCCTCTCCGAAGATCAAGGCAATGCGCGAGGTAGGCGATCGGATCAAGGAAATGGAGAAAGACCTTGCCGTCGTCGAGGAGGAACTCCAGGCCGTGCTGTTGAAGATCCCGAACCTGCCCCACCCCTCGGTGCCGGTGGGGGCCGACAGTGAGGACAATCCGGAGATCCGGAAGTGGGGCACCCCTCCGAGCTTTTCCTTTCCCCCAAAGAACCACTGGGACCTGGGGGAGGAACTGGGCATCCTGGATTTTGGGCGGGCCGCCAAGATCGCCGGCGCCCGGTTTGTCCTGTACAAGGGCATGGGCGCACTGCTTGAGCGTGCCCTCGCGAACTTCATGCTGGATCTTCATACCCGGCAACACGGGTACCAGGAGGTGCTGCCTCCGTTCCTGGCGCACCGTCGGAGCTTTCTCGGTACGGGCAACCTGCCCAAGTTCGAGGAAGACCTGTTCCATATTGCCGATAGCGACTACTATCTCGTCCCCACGGCCGAGGTTCCGGTCACCAATATCCACCGGGATGAGATCTTGCTCGAGGGGGAGCTTCCCATCCGGTATGTGGCCTACACTCCCTGTTTCCGAAGAGAGGCCGGATCGCATGGGCAGGACACGCGCGGGCTCATCCGTCTCCACCAGTTCAACAAGGTTGAGCTGGTCAAGTTCGTGGAGCCCGAGAGCTCTTACGAAGAGCTGGAGTCTCTGACACGGGATGCGGAAGAGGTCCTCCAGCGGTTGGGGATCCACTACAGGGTGGTCGCGCTCTGTACGGGGGACATAGGGTTCAGCGCGGCCAAGACCTATGACATCGATGTCTGGCTCCCTGGGCAGGGCCTCTTCCGGGAAATCTCGTCGTGCAGCAATTTCGAGGATTTTCAGGCGCGGCGGGCCACCATTCGGTACCGGCCGGGCGGAAAAGGCAAGGCCAGGTTCGTGCACACCTTGAACGGTTCCGGCCTTGCCGTGGGTCGGACCGTCGTGGCCATTCTGGAAAACTACCAGCAGGCGGACGGAAGCATTCAGATCCCGGAGGCCCTCAGGCCTTATATGCACGGAATGGGAAAAATAGCTCTTAGCTAACAGCTATTTTGCTGACGCCCTGTTTTCCGGCAGCAACATCCGGGTTGCCTCTTCGAGTTGGTCGGGTGTGCCTACGAGGATCAGGCGGTCCGTGGGATCCTGGATCGTCGAGACTTCCGGGTTGGTCAGAATTCGCCCGTCCCCCTTCTTGATCGCAAGGATTGTGGTCCCTGTTCTCTTTCTTATGGCTGATTCCTGGGTGGACTTGCCCACGATCTCCGCTTCTGCCGGGAGTTCCAGCTCCTCCAGCCTGATCTCCAGGTCCGTCCCGTAGGCCATGCTGTCCAGATACTCGTGGACAAGGGGTTTGATGAGCATGGCCGCCATCTTCTGGCCCGTGCTGTGATAGGGGGAGAGGACCCGGTTGGCCCCTGCCTTGTATAGCTTCTCGAAGACGTCCATACGGCTGGCTCGGGCAACGATGAAGATCGCAGGGTTCAGCATCCTCGCCGAAAGGGTCGTGAGCACGTTGTCCGGGTCCGAGTCGGAAGCAGCAACCAGCCCCTTCGCCCTTTCGATGCCCGCCTTCTTCAGGGTCTCATCGCTCGTCGTGTTGCCCATCACGTACAGGTGGGAGCCTCTCTCGATTCGTTGAAGGGCCTCCGGGTTTTCGTCGATCACTACGAACCGTCTGCCGGCCTTTTCAAAGTCTCGGGCAATCTGTTCGCCCACCCTGCCAAAGCCGCAGATGATGTAGTGATCCTTCATGGCTTCCAGCGACTTCTCCATGTGTCTCCTCTTTACCATCCCCAGGAGATGGCCTTCGATCATGAATTGAAAAAGGTAGCTCAGCGTAAAGGTCATCCCGCCGAGTCCGGACAGGATCAGGAAGACGGTGAAGAGTTTTCCCGCCGGGTCGAGCGGAAATACCTCGCGAAAGCCGACCGTGGAGATAGCAATGACCGTCATGTAGAAGGCGTCGATCAGGGTTACGGGGTACATGACCCAGTACCCGACCGTGCCTGTAATCATGATCAACAACAGGACGAAGAGGGGGAGCCGCAGCTTGACGAATGGGTCCATTTTGATTCGGCGTTAGGGTGTGTCTTTCGCAGCCGGGAAGGGGGGTCGTACGATGTTGATGGCTCAGGGCCGGCTAGTGCGAGTATTTCCTCTCGCCCCGAGTCACGCGTAAGACCTGTTTTGTCCTCTTCCTGCGTAGCTTTGCCTTCAATCGGTTCGTCTTGTTTCGCTTCTTGCCGGATGGCTTCTTGTTGGGTTGGGCCATAAAAACTCTCCCTCTACGATTCAGATCAGGCCTTTCAGCCGGTCGTCAAACAGTCAAAGAATCCCAAAGGATACCAGAAAAGGGGCCTGCTCGTCCAGCGAGCTTTCTCAGCGCTCGCTCTGAAGGTTACCGCCTCTTCCCGGGGGGCTCGATACGAGTTAGTTTCCGTATACCAGAATGGTGTACTTGGAGTAGACGAGGAGGACGGTTTCGGCATAGCTGTCCACGTGAGTGATTCTCGTGATGTTCGCCTCTCGGGCTGCCGTCTCGATGCTGCAATCCCCCTTTGCATAAACCCCCAGGTACGATTCACAGGAACCCTTGCCCATCTTCTTGCCGAGAAGGTTCGGCGTGGCCTGTTCAGGGGCCTTGACGTCCATGTAAGCGAAGCCATAAACCGGTGCTTTCGGGGGCATGCATCCTGAAGCGCACACCAGGCACAGACATGCCACGAGCGCGAGCAGAGAGTAGAGTCTCATCAGGATCTCCTCCTTTCGGTTTGGGTCGGTTCGATCCCCTGTCCAGGTTCCCTGGATCGGGATTCTGTGTGATTTTCTCACAGATATGTATAGGTTTTTCGCAAAAGTAGCAATGCTGACTTTTGAGCCGGATCAGGGACATCTCGCATCTAAGGTCTGAAGCTTCCTTCCAAGTGCGGTTTCCTGACCCGTTCCATGGCTCGTGAGGAAAGCATATGAGATGGACCCCGGAGGCGGAAAAGGCGGTCGAAAAACCCAAAGAAAGACAGAAAAAGAAAAAAATCGAAAAAAAATCAGCATTCTTAACATAGGTCAAGGAAGCCCCGGCAGGAATTCCGTATTATGCAGGGGAAAGATGGGAAGGTAACGGCGAACAGAAAGAACCGAAAACGGTCCCGATGCTCCGCGGAAAGGGAGTGGAAGGAAGAACCCAGGAAGGAGAACAGCATGTTCTGTAACCAGTGTGAGCAAACAGCAAAAGGCGAAGGGTGCACCAAGGTAGGCGTATGCGGCAAGCAGCCGGATGTGGCGGCCCTGCAGGATCTTCTGACCTATGCGGTCAAGGGACTGGCCGTTTGTGCGGTGGAAGGCCGCAAGGTGGGCGTGAAAGACCGTGAGACGGATCTCTTCGCGTGCGAAGCCATCTTTTCCACACTCACCAATGTGGACTTCGACCCGGATCGTTTCGTCAGCCTCCTCCGCCGGTGCGTAGAATTGAGAGAGAAACTCGCCGCAAAGGTGAAGGCAGCCGGGGGCAAGGTCGACTTCTCAGAGGGGCCCGCAACGTTTCAGCCTGCAGCAACCGCTGAAGAGATGGTCAAGCAGGGCGAGGCAGTGGGTTTCCGGTCGGACCCGGACATCGATCCGGACATCCGTTCACTTCAGGAGATCCTGACCTTCGGGCTCCGGGGTGTCGCAGCGTATGCGGACCACGCGCAGATTCTCGGCCAGGAGGACGACGTCGTGTACGACTTCGTTCATGAAGGCATGGCCGCGACCCTCAGAAAGGACTTGAGCCTGGACGACTGGGTCGGCCTGGTCCTGAAATGCGGTGAGGTCAACCTGCGGGCCATGGAACTGCTCGACGCGGGCAACACCGGCACCTACGGCCATCCCGTGCCCACGTCGGTTCCCCTGGGGGCGAAGAAGGGCAAGGCCATCCTGGTTTCCGGCCACGACCTCAAGGACCTGGAAGAGGTCCTCAAGCAGAGTGAGGGGAAGGGCATCAATGTCTATACCCATGGGGAGATGCTTCCCTGCCACGGGTATCCGGAGTTGAAGAAGTATTCCCACTTCTACGGCCACTACGGAACCGCCTGGCAGAACCAGGCAAAGGAGTTCGACGCCTTTCCGGGTGCGATCCTGATGACCACCAACTGCATCCAGAAACCGAAGGAATCCTATGGGCAGAACATCTTCACCACCGGCCTGGTGGGATGGCCTGGAGTGACCCACCTCGCCGGCCACGACTATGCGCCGTTGATCGAAAGGGCCCTTGCCCTGCCCGGGTTTGCCGAAGACACGGATGCCGGGTCGGTCATGGTGGGTTTCGCGCGGAACGCGGTCATGGGCGTTGCGGACAAGGTGATCGAGGCGGTGAAGAGCGGTGCAATTCGCCACTTCTTCCTAGTTGGAGGTTGTGACGGGGCCAAACCCGGGCGCGACTACTACACCGAGTTCGTCGAAAAGGTCCCTAATGACTGCGTGATCCTCACCCTTGCATGCGGCAAGTTCCGATTCTTTGACAAGCAGCTTGGGGATATCGGTGGCATACCGAGGCTGCTCGATGTAGGGCAGTGCAATGACGCTTACTCAGCCGTCCAGATCGCCGTCGCCCTTTCGAAGGCTTTCGAGGTGGGGGTGAACGAGTTGCCACTGTCCATGATCATATCCTGGTACGAGCAGAAGGCGGTGTCTATCCTGCTCACCCTGCTGCATCTGGGCATCAAGGGAATCCGGCTGGGGCCGACTCTTCCGGCCTTCATCACGCCGAATGTGCTCGATGTCCTGGTCAAGAACTTCGACATCAAGCCGATTACGACGCCGGACGAAGACCTGAAGGCCGCACTCGCCGCCTGAGAACCCCTTTACTTCGGAGAAACCGCTTGTGCAGGAGTAAATGCTGATGCAGTGCCCAGGACAGGACAGTAGAAACTGGAAGCCCGGAGACATCTTTGACATGCCTTGTCCGAAGTGCGGGAGCGCTATAGAGTTCTTCAAGGACGAACCGATCCGCAGGTGCAAGGCCTGCGGACATCGGTTCGTCAATCCCAAGATGGACTTCGGCTGCGCCGCGTACTGCAAGTTCGCCGAGCAGTGCCTCGGAGACATGCCGCCCGAGCTTCTGGCGAAACGCAAGGACCTCCTGAAGGACCGGGTCGCTGTGGAGATGAAGCGCTACTTCAAGACGGACTTCAAGCGGATCGGCCACGCCACGAAGGTGGCCAGGTACGCAGAGCGAATTGCGAGCGAGGAGGGTGGGGGGCTTGCGGTTGTGTTGTGTGCGGCATACCTCCACGACATCGGGATCAAGGAAGCGGAGAAGAAGCACAACAGCACGGCGGCCCGGTATCAGGAAGAAGAAGGGCCGCCCGTTGCGAGGGAGATGCTGGAGAGGTTGGGAGCGGACGAGGAACTCGTGGACGAGGTCTGTGACATCGTGGCCCATCATCACCATCCGCGAGACGAGGAAACGGCGAACTTCAGAGCCGTGTACGATGCAGATATGATCGTCAACATGGAGGAGAAGCAAGAGAGCTCCCCGACAGACCCCGAGAAGCTGTCCGCCTGGATCGATAAGGCTCTCCTGACGCCGAGCGGACGAAAATTGGCAGGGAAGATCCTCCTGCGGCGAGAGGAACCGGAAAAAATGAAGACCGCCGTTTAGACTGTCAGTGAGACGAGCGAACGAGGAGCAAACGATGAAAAAGGTCATGAGAAAGATCATTGAAATAGACGAGGAGCGTTGCGACGGATGCGGTCAGTGCGTTCCTGGTTGTGCGGAAGGGGCCATCCAGGTGATCGATGGAAAGGCGAAACTGGTGGCTGATAAGTACTGCGATGGCCTGGGCGCATGTCTGGGGGATTGCCCGATGGACGCCCTTCACGTAATCGAGCGAGAAGCGGATGACTTCGACGAGGAGGCCGTGGAAGAGTACCTGAAGACGGTCGAGCAACCTGAAGAGGCGGCCGAGCAAACGATGGCCTGCGGATGCCCTTCCACGCAAATCCGGAGCTTCGAAGGCGACAAGGCTTGTCCGAATGCGGGCCCGGCCGTTGGCGCCGGCCGGGGCGAATCGGCCCTGACCCACTGGCCGATCCAGATCAAGTTGATCCCGCCCACGGCTCCTTTCCTGAAAGGAGCGGATCTGCTGATCCTTGCCGACTGTGTCGGGGGGGCCTACGCGGGGCTTCACAGGGACCTCATGGTGGGACGGGTTGTGATGATGGGGTGCCCGAAGCTCGACGATGCCGAGGCCTACATCGAAAAGTTCACGGAGGTCTTCAAGACGGCAAAACCGCGCAGCATCACGATCGCCATGATGGAGGTGCCTTGCTGTTCCGGCCTCACACACATCGTGAGGGAGGCCCTGAAGGCATCCCAGGCGGCCATTCCGGTGGAAGAGGTGGTTTTCAGCGTCCGGGGCGAGCCCCTGGAGAAAATGAAAGCCTCTGCGTAAAGATAGGGATCAGGGGTCGGGGTTCAGGGTTCAGGCACTGCCACCCACTGACTTCGATGTTTCCAGCTGGAACCGGGTGCGGTGCGGGTGGAGAGGGGTATCTGGAGCATCCCGTTACAACAGGGGATGGCACGACAAGATCAGAGCGCATACGAGTGGGTCCACGGGAATCTGTTGCTTTGTTTTCGAGGCAGAGCTCAAGTAGTTCGGTGGTGTCTGGGGTTCCCTCGGAGATTTGCGCCGGGCGACTTCGGGGGAGAGGGAGACGGAGCCCAAGCAAATCGGAGAGGGAACCCCAGACACCACCGAGCCCACGCTTCTCTTGAAACAAAGCTACATTTCCAACTCACCCAGCTAGTAAGCCTCGTGGGCTAGATCCTCCTTTGTAACCTTATCCTTGAACAATACGAAGACCCAGGTCTGGTAGGCGATCACGATGGGCACAAAGATCAGCGTCACGACCAGCATGATCTTCAGGGTGAGCGGGCTCGAGGCCGAATTGAATGCGGTGATGCTGTAATCCGCGTTCAGGGTCGACGGCAGCATGGTCGGATAGAGCCCGATTACACCGAAGAGGGTGCATCCCACGATCGTGACGCAGGACGCGAACCAGGCCTTCCAGCAGCTTGCCTGGGCAAGGAAGAGGCGCGTCGCCAGGAGGCCGGCCACTGCGGCAAGCGGAATCACCAGGAGCAGGGGGTTCTCCAGATAGTTGTTCCAGAGTCCTGTGGCGAATTTGGTGGCTCCGAGGAAGACGACGGCGACCACGAGCAGCAGAGGCCAGAGCTTCTTCGCTGCGGACAAGGAACGCTGGTGGAGATCCCCATCCGCCTTGATCGCCTGCCAGACGGCCCCGTGGACGAGAAAGAGCAGGACAAAGACGACGCCCGTCAGGAGCCCGTAGGGATTCAAGAGTGTGAGGAGGGTGCCGTGGTATACGCCCTCACCGTCGATCGGGATCCCTTGAAAGATGTTGCCAAAGGCAACGCCCAGGAGCAGGGCGGGCAAGAGGCTCCCGAGAAACGTGCCGAGGTCCCAGGCGGCCCGCCAGCGAGGGCTTTCCTGCTGGTTCCTGAACTCGATCGAGACCCCCCGGAAGATCAGGGCGAAGAGCACCAGCATGAGCGCGGAATACAGGGAGCTGAACATGACGGCGTACATCAGGGGAAAGGCGGCGAACGTGACACCCCCCGCCGTGATCAACCAGACTTCGTTCCCGTCCCAGAAGGGCCCCAGGCTCTGGTACATGGTGCGCTTCTCTTCGTCGTTCTTGGCAAGGAAGGGCATCAGCATGCCGACGCCGAAATCAAATCCGTCCAGCATGAAGTAGACGGCCCACAGAACACCCCAAAGCACGAACCAGATCGTTTCCAACATCGCTTGGCACTCCTTTTTTTTCTTAGTCGCCTGCCTCTACCGGTCGAGGGCCCTTCCGGGCAAACTGGAAGATGAGATAGTACGCAGCGCAACCCAGGAGCGAGTAGACCAGGATGAATCCGATCAGGCTTGGAAGAACCTGGGTGGTCGCAATCGGAGAGACCGCGTCCGAGGTCTTCATCAGCTTGTAGACGATCCAGGGTTGCCGCCCCACCTCCGTCACGATCCAGCCCGCTTGTATGGCGATATAGGGAAGGGGGATGGTGAACAGCATGATCCGCAGATACCACGGATTGTTTTCCAGTTTGTTGCGCAGCAACCATCCGACGCCGGTCAGGAGGAGGAACAGGCTCCCGAGCCCCACCATGATCCGAAAGGCAACGAAAGTGAGAGCCACGGGCGGCCTTTCGTCCGGCGGTATGTCCTTCAGACCCGTTACCTCTGCTTTGGTGGAGTGGAAGGCCAGAAGGCTCAGCCCGCCGGGGATCGACCCGAACTCGTAAAGGTTCCGCTCGTTCTCTTCGTCCGGTATGAAGAACATCACGAAGGGCGCATTCGTCTGTGTTTCCCAGTGGGATTCAAGGGCCGCGAGCTTCGAAGGTTGTTTTGTGGCCACCTGCTGTCCCGAAAAATCCCCCATGAGGGCTACGCCTACGGAAAAGATCAGAGCGAAGTAGAGCGCCAGCCGGAAGGACTTGCCGAAGAACTGGGTGTTCTGCTTGCGCAGAAGGTGGTACGCGCTTACCCCCATCACGAAGAAGCCGGCCAGGCAGTAGGCTGCGGTCAGCGTGTGGAGGATCTGAATGGCGGCAAACGGCTGGGTAAGGACGGCCATGAAGTCGGTCAATTCCGCCCTGCCGGTTGCCTCGTTGATTGTGTAGCCCACCGGGTACTGCATCCAGGTGTTCGCGATGAGAATCCAGACCCCCGAAAGGGAACCGGCAAAGGCCACGAGCCAGATCGACAGGCAATGGGCCTTTGGGGAGAGCTTCTTCCAGCCGAAGTGCCAGACAGCGATGAACGTGGATTCCAGAAAGAAGGCCACCGTGGCCTCGATGGCCAGGAGGGATCCGAATATGTCTCCCACGTAGGCGGAATAACGGGACCAGTTCGTGCCGAACTGGAATTCCAGGGTGATGCCGGTCACGACGCCGACGGCGAAGTTGATCAGGAACAGCTTGCCCCAGAACTTTGCCATTCGAAGGTAGTCTTCATCGCCTGTCCTGACGTACAGGGTCTCCATGATGGCGATCAAGACGGAGAGACCCAGGGTCAGGGGAACGAAAAGAAAATGGAACATCGTGGCCGCAGCGAACTGGAGCCGTGAGAGCATGATCACGTCCATCACTTCGTTCCTCCTTTCGTGTTGAGTGTTCTTTCAAGCCTATCCAGGGCCTCCCGGGCCAGATGCCCGGCAGGGCGTTTCACGAGACACTGACCCCTGTACAGAACGATCTCTGTTTCTTCGTCTACGAGGGACTCGAGTCCTGACCGAGCCTCGTCGACCTCCAGGATGCCTGCACACCAGGCTGCGAGGCCCTGCACCACCCGGTCGGTCGATTCCAGGAAAGCGAGCAGGTGCAAGTCCGCGCCATGCTTTTTCATGAGGTCAGGCCTTGCCCCGGAAAGCCGCCCAACCCCGCGCAGGAGGTCCCGTTGCAAGAAGGGGTTCTCCAGGTAGTTTCCGTCTTCCCGCATGTAGGAAACCAGCATGTGCGCGTATTCTTCCGCAAGGCCTTCATGGACGGCCATGATCTCCGCCATGGCCTGAGGGGCGCCCCAGCCGCTGCTTCCGGATTCTTCGTTCAGGCTCCACATCAGACGCCGCATCAACTCGCGGGCCTCCTCCATGTCGTCCCTTGCAAGCTCGGCCGTCAGCAAGCCCATGACGGAAACGACGCGCCCTTTGCGCTTATCGTCCCCTTCGCAAAGGGAAGCCAAAAGGGCGCGGAGCACGCGCTGGCGAGGCCATTTGCGCAATTCGTGCAGGGCACGTTGGAAATCGTCGGCCTCGAGGAGAGCCGACAGCCTCTGCCTGGTCTCCCTTCCGGTGGTTTCCCTGGGTTTCGTCATGGTTCCCCGGATCACCTGTGGCACGAGGTTCCCCAAGGTCCGGACTACTCCGTTTCCCTGACGGCCTTACCGATCTCTCGCCCCAGATCGACACACTTGCGGAGGTCTTCGTGGGTGGGCACGTATCTTACCGAGATTCCGGGCCCCACGATCCGGAATTTGGCCTCTTCGAGAACGGCGTTCATCTGCTTCACCGCCTCCCCGCTCCACCCGTAGGAGCCGAAGACCGCGCCGATCCGATTTGCGGGTCGCAACCCTCTCATGTAGTTCAACATGTCTGCCATGCGTGGAAGCATCCCATTGTTCAGCGTGGCGGAGCCAAAGATCAGGGCCTTTGCGTCGAGCGCTTCCGTCATGATGTCGCTTCGATGGGTTCCCTCGAGGTCGAGCAACTGACAGCTGATCCCTTCCTGCACCAGCCCGTCCAGGATCGCCTTGGCCATCGTCTGGGTACTGCGCCACATGGTGTCGTAGATGATCAGCGCCTTGGGCTTGGTCTCCTGTCGACTCCAGTGGCCGTAGGCCTCGAGGATTTTCTGAGGCTGGGAGCGCCAGATCAACCCGTGGTCCGGCGCGATCATATCGAGGGCAATCCCCATCTCCTGCACGTTTTTGAGAAGTTTCTGGATCAGGGCGGAATACAGAAGGAGGATGTTCGCGTAGTACTTGGCCGCATGCATGAACAGTTCGGAGCCATCCACTTCATCGTCGAACCGCTCGCTCGTGGCCCAGTGCTGACCGAAGGCGTCACTCGAAATCAGGAGCCGATCCTCCGGGATATAGGAGAACATGTTGTCCGGCCAGTGGAGCATCCTCGTCTCGAGGAATTGGACGGAACGTTTCCCGAGGTGAATCGTGTCCCCCGATTTGACCACTTCGTAGGGCCAGTCTTCTCTGTGAAAATGGTCGAGCATCGCCTTCTTGCCCATGGCGGAGCAGAAGATCTTCTCCGGCTTCACTAACTCGATCACCTCCGGCAGGCATCCGGAATGGTCCATCTCCACATGGTTGATGATCAGATAATCGATTTTGGCCGGGTCGGTGACCCCTCGGATGTTGTGAAGCAGATCGCTTCGAAAGGGCTTCTTCACCGTATCGAACAGGGCGACCTTCTCGTCCATGGCCAGGAATGCGTTGTAGGTGGTTCCCTTCTTCGTTGAATACCCGTGAAAGTCTCGAATCTCCCAGTCGACAGCTCCCACCCAGTACAGATCCTCTTTGATCTCAACAGATGCCATACGCCATTTCCCTCCGCTTACGTTCCTAGAACGTGATGATCTCGTACCCTTCCATGTTTCAGTTGAGGATGTATCATCCCTGCTTTTCGTTGGCAATATCCGGGGGCGCTTTTCTTATCTGTGCGGCAGGGGGTTCACTCGCTTCGTTTCTGCACGTGGGGCAGAGTCCGAGGAAGTTCAGCCGGTGTCCGATGATCTCGAAATCGGTGTTGCTGCGCACAGACTCTTCGAGGTTTCGCAGGGGCTCGCCCGGGACATCCTCCACCTCGCCGCAACGTACGCATCGGACATGATAATGATCTTCTGTCGACCCGTCGAACCTTCTTCGGTTGCCCGCCAGGTCAAGCCTCTGGGCCAGGCCCCACTGCGAGAGGAATTCGAGGTTTCGATAAACGGTACCGAGGCTTATCCGGGGCATCCGTTTCCGCACCGTGTCGTAGACCTCGTCGGCAGTGGGATGGGAGTGCAGATTCCTGAGTTCCTCGAGGATGATTTTTCTCTGCCGGGTCATCCTGAATCGTTTATTCGTTGACACGAGAGTATCCTTTCTTGTTCATAATGAGAATTATTCTCAACTGGGACCAATTTATACACACGGACTCCGGGTGTCAACACTTTTCGAAGCGCCGGAGAGCCAAAGCCTGGACCCTGTCAGGCTCTTGCGCATATAGTAGAGGCTACTCACGGGTTGACGGAAGACACAAGATGGGAGTCTGCGGAGGGCCAACGGTGAATTGGATCAAGAGCGCGCAACACCGATTTGGGACGGATTTTGATGAGTTTCTGCTGCACTCGGCAAAGGTACTTCGGATCGTACAGGGAAGGCCGGACGAGCTGGCCCGAGACCGATTTCGTTCATTGGCCAACTTCTACCTCGGTCAACCGTACGAGGACCGGCCGGCCCGCTTTTTTTCGTTTCCCAGGAAGCCTCCCAAGGCCGAGATCGTCGAGGAAAGACCTTTCAGTGACGGGAGCGTTCGCACCTACTCTTTCCGTAGCGGTTACACGGTGAGAAACCCGGATTTTCGTGACGAGTACCTGAACGCAAAGGAGAACCAGACGGCCTACCTGGTGCACTGGAACCACGGCGACAAGATGCGAAATACCATTCTCTGTTGCCATGGGTACTCTCTCGGGGATCCCGGGCAGGCGGAGCGGATGTTTCGCGTGAATCGGCTCTACGGTCTGGGGCTCGACGTGGCGCTGTTCATCGCGCCCTTCCACTGGAAGAGGGCCTCTTCCCTCTTGCAGCGATTCAGTCCTCCCTTCCCCTTCCAGCATCCTGTTTTGGGCCTCGAAGGGTTCGGACAGGCAATGTACGACCTGTCGAGTTCGTTCCTGCTGCTCGAAGAGATGGGGGCTTCCCGGATCGGGCTCATTGGGGCCAGCCTCGGAGGCTATGTGGCCGCCCTGTTCGCCTCGCTGACCCGCAAGGCGGACCTGGTCACCTTGATCGTCCCTTTCCTCGACTTCCAGAGCCTGCGTGTTCCTGCCGGCCCGTTCTCTCGAGAGGGAAAGAGGGACGAGGGGGGCACGGCCGTCCAGGAGGAGATCGAGGCCCTGTGGAGAATTCACTCGCCCTTTTCTCATGCGTGCAACCTGCCCCCGGATCGCTGTCTCCTGATCGCATCGACGGGGGATCGACTTTGTCCGTTTGAAGATGTAAAAAGATTGTATGACCATTGGGGAGAACCGCAGCACTTCTTCCTCCGGGGAGGGCACGCCCTGTTTTTCCCGAGACGCGGGCGTGGAGAGGCCTGGTACCGGTTTCTGCACGAGCACGGGTTCATCTAGTGAGATTCCGATGGGTATGGACGAATTTTTGAGAAGTCTGAATGTCGTAAAGGGGGAGGTGGAAGGACATCTCGAGGCCTTCCTGCGAGACAAGACCGCGGAAGCGACTCGAATCTCCGCGGGCGCAGAGGAACTGATTCGGGTCCTGAGCGAATTCACCCTGCGAGGAGGGAAGCGTCTCAGGGCCGGCCTGGCCTATTACGGGCATAGATGCTTTTCCGGCCGAGACACCGAAGCTGTGTGGAACATTGCGATGTGCCTGGAGTTGGTCCAGAGCTTCCTGTTGATACACGATGACGTGATCGACGAGGACGATACGCGGAGGGGTGGCTGGACGGTGCACAGGCATTACTCCGACCTGCACAGGGAGAGGTACCACCGGAGGGATCCGAAGCATTTTGGCGAATCGATGGCGATCCTGTGTGGCGACCTGGCGCTGGCGCTGGCCAACGAGATTCTGGGGCGTCTGGTCCTCGATACGCCGGTAAAGGGCGCCATTCTGGACAGGATGCACAGGATGGTCTCGCACGCGATCTACGGGGAGGGCATGGATGTCCTTTCCGAGGTCGAGGCCGAGATCTCGGAGCAGGATATTCTTGTGATCGGCATGCTGAAGACGGCCTCCTACACGGTTGAAGGGCCCTTGCATATGGGGGCGCTTCTGGGAGGGGCCGGAAGCGAGGATTTGGAGAGGCTCTCCCGGTATGCCATCCCCCTGGGCAATGCCTTCCAGGTGCAGGATGACATCCTCGGGCTCTTTGGGGATGCGGCAAGGTTGGGAAAACCGGTAGGCTCGGACATACGGGAGGGAAAGAAGACGCTTCTCATCTTGAAGGCCCTCGAGAAGGCGGGTCCGGACCAGCGGGCGTTCCTGGAGCGGATGCTCGGGAACAAGGATGTTGCCGAGGAGGAGGTGGAAGAGATCAGGCGGCTGGTGGTCGAAACAGGTGCCTTGGACGCCTGCAAGGAGATGGCCCGGAAGCTGGTCGAAGACTCGAGGAGGGCGCTCGCGGCATGTCCTTGGAGAGAAGAAGGGGTGGCATTTCTGGAAGGGGCCATCGAGTTCATGGTTGAACGAGAAAGCTGATAGGGAAAGGTAGATATGAAACGGTGGGCAAAGATCGCGGGGATCCTGCTGGTGCTGGGCGTTCTGGGCTATGGGCTCTACGTTCAGTTCCTGAAATGGCACGAGAAGGCCATGGAGTCGTCTCTGGAACAGAAAGGAATGGCCTGGCAGAACGAAAGCGAGCGGCTGGAACAGGAGATCGCGGAACTGAGAGAGGAACTCGTGCTGAAGCAGGAGGCAACACTCCCGGAAGAGAAGCTCCGGGAAATCTTCGGGGAGGATGCGGCGGTGCGGGTTGGGGAGCGAGGCGAGTCGGAACGGGCAGAGGTGGATAGAAAGGTCAAAGAGTTCTTCGCATACCTGGACGAGAAGGACTACATCAAGGCTTATGGGCTCGACAAAGGGACGCTCGAATCCTTCCAGAGCATGGTGGACAGGCTCGCGCAACAGCCACCCGCGGTGTCGGCAGAACTCAAGGACCCGTTTCTCCTGATCCGGAATGTTGCTCACTTCTACAGGGTGCTGGGGAAACGGGACCTGCTCATGGCTCGAGACGTGATCGCGAACGAGTCGGAGATCGCTGAGCCGGTCGGCGCGATCCTCTTCGAATGGTCTTTGCCGGAGGGTCCTCCGCCGGAGGGGATCGAGGGGCGGCCTTCCTTGAACACCCTGTACGAGTACGCCGGATTCTTCCTAAACTCGGTGGGGGGCAGAAGCTACCTGCTGAGGAGGGATTCCAGGGTTCGAATTCTGACGACCTACTACTCCGTCCTGATCGTGGACCGTGCCAATCAGGAGGAGGCCAATCGTCACGGGATCGACATCCGCCCTCACATCGATTCCGTTGCCGAAGAGATCGGGAATCAGAGGGGCCTGGTCTTTCAGACGGAATACCTCGCAACTCTGGCAGGCCTGCAGGAGAAGTACGCTGCCCGGTAGTCAGGGTGTCGCCGGGTCGCGACGTGTTGATCCAAAGGGCTCGTTGGGCTATACTATTCGCTCACATTCTGGGCGGTTTTTGGGTAGGTAAAACGGCGGCATATTTTTACGGAATAGGTTTCGTCGTTCGTTGTGGCCATCTCCCGCCGGCCTCGGCGGTTTGTACGAAGACACGCCCACTTTGCTCGAACATGAGAACCCGCACATGCCGGGTCGAATCCATGTAAGGCCGCGCAGAAACCTTTGTTAGCGTCGTAAAAGACTTTTTTCAGTTTTCCCTGTTGATGGCAAACGTCCATTCTCGTGACCGGCTCGCGTTGTCTTCCGGGGTCGCGATCCGGGGCATGGGCGAATACGGAGGCCCTCCGATGAAATTCTGGCGGCTGCCCCTTGACGCAGACGAACAGGTCATACCGGTCGGCGAACTCTTCATCATCGTGGACCGTTGCAAAGGATGCGATTTCTGCATCGAGTTCTGCCCGAACAAGGTGCTGGAGGCATCCCCCGATTTCAACAAGAAAGGCTATCACCCCCCGGTGATGAAGCCGAATCACGAATGCAATAACTGCGGCCTCTGTGAACTCATTTGTCCAGAGTTCGCTATCTATAGCACGGTCAAGCGGAAGCGCTGTTTTACCGAGATCGACCTGTTGAGATACGAGGAGATATCCTCGGGCGGAGAAAAAGGTGAGCAAGGATAGAGACGTTCTCACAGGGGAACACTTCCTGAACGGTGATGATGCCATTGCCGAGGGGGCCATTGCGGCCGGATGCCGTTTCTTCGCGGGCTACCCGATCACACCGGCCACGGAGATCGCGGAGCGTATGGCGAAGAGGCTTCCCGAGGTTTCCGGCGTGTACATCCAGATGGAGGACGAGATCGCTTCGATGGCGGCCGTCCTGGGCGCCTCTTGGGGCGGGAACAAATCTATGACCGCTACCTCCGGCCCGGGTTTCTCGTTGATGATGGAGAACATCGGGCTCGGGATGATGATGGAGACGCCCTGCGTCGTCGTGAACATCATGCGCGGGGGGCCGTCGACCGGGCTTCCGACCCTCGTGGGACAGGGGGATGTGATGCAGGCTCGCTGGGGATCCCACGGGGATTACGGGGTGATAGCGCTTACCCCATCGTCGCCCCAGGAGGCCTTCGACATGACGATCGAAGCGTTCAGCCTCTCCGAGAGATACCGGATCCCGGTGATCGTTCTGAGCGACGAGTTGATCGGGCACATGTACGAAAGGGTCGTGATTCCAGAGAAGAAATTCCTGCCCAGGATCCGGCGGAGAAAGCCGAGGAAGGCCCCGAGCGAGCATTTGCCCTTCCAGGGAGGAGAGGACCTGGTGCCGCCCATGGCCTGTGCCGGGGAGGGGTATCGACTCCACGTTACCGGACTGACCCACGACGAAAAGGGCTATCCCGTCATCAGCGCAGAGGCTCAGGAGAGACTCGTAAGACGGCTCTGCGACAAGATCCGGAAGCACGCGGCAGAGATCATCCGGATCGAGGAGGACGGAACCGAGGATGCGGAAATCATCGTCGTCGCCTACGGCTGTGTCGCCCGCAGCGCAAGGGAGTCCGTGAACATGGCAAGGAAGAGCGGGAGGCGGGTCGGATTCCTTCGCCTCCTTACTGTCTGGCCCTTCCCGGAGGAGAGGATTCGGGAACTCGCTGCGAACGGCGTTAAGGGGTTCGTGGTTCCCGAGGTGAACTACGGCCAGATCGCCGGTGAAGTGGAGCGGTGCGCAGTGGGAAGGGATGTCCTTATGGTCGGGTTGATGGGAGGGGCGGTCCACACACCGGAAATTATTCTAGAGGCGATCGAGGAGATGGCCTGATGCGGTACAAACTCGTCGAACTCGAGCCCTTCCAGCCCGAGGAGACCCAGCGGAAGATCGATGAAACCCACGGGCTGCATCCGGATGATCAATACTTGAAGCCGGGCCGTATCCCTCACATCTGGTGTCCGGGATGCGGGCTGGGAATCGTCCTGTCTGCCTTCATCAAGGGCCTGGACAGCACGGAAATTCCCATCGACAACTGTGCCGTCGTTTCCGGTATCGGTTGCACGGGGAGGGTGGCAGGCTATCTCAACATGGATACCTACCACACGACTCACGGCCGGGCCATCCCCTTTGCCACAGGCCTGAAGCTCGCCAAGCCGGAGATGCAGGTCGTGGTCTTCAGTGGAGACGGCGACCTTTTTGCCATCGGAGGGAACCATCTGATCCATGCTGCCCGAAGGAACATGGACCTGACCGTGATCTGCGTCAACAATTTCAACTACGGCATGACGGGCGGGCAGGCCGGGCCGACCACGCACATGGGGGCCAAGACGGTCACGACCCCTTACGGAAACTGCGAGTACCCCTTCAACCTGACTCATCTCGCCTACGCGAGCGGTGCGGTCTACGTGGCAAGGTGGACGAGCTTCCATGCCCGGTATCTCATCGAATCCATCCAGAAGTGTTTCGCGAAGAAGGGCTTCAAGTTCATCGAAGTCCTCACCCCCTGCCCCACGGGTTACGGAAGGCCGAATCGGCTCGGATCGGGACTGGACCAGATGAAGGTCTACCGGGACAACAGCGAAATTCGTAATCATATCAACCCGATGGAGGCGGATTCGGAGCTCAGTGGTCCGATCGTGGTCGGGGAGTTTGTCGACGAGGAAAAGCCAACGTTCCTCGACAGGTACGAGGAAGGAGTCCTTTCCAAGGCCCGCTCCGGTTGAGGCCTTGGCTCGAAAGGATCCCGAGCAATAGGGAATCTCCCATGACGAAACCGAAAAGTGCCCAGGCAGGAAGCGTTGCTGGAGAGAAGGTAAGACTGGAGGTTCGTCTGTCCGGGTTCGGCGGCCAGGGAATCGTGCTTGCCGGCAACATCCTCGGGAGGAGTGTCGTCCTCTTCGAGGGGAAGAATGCGGTCTTCACCCAGAGTTATGGGCCCGAGGCCCGGGGAGGGGCCTGCAGCGCAGACGTGGTCATCTCCGAGGGTACGATCCATTATCCAAAGGTCACCCACCCGGACATCCTCGTTTTCATGTCCGAGGAGGCGAAGAACACATACGGAAAGCTCCTCGAGCCCGAAACCACGGTCATCATCGACCAGGATCTGGTTCGGAACGAAGGGCTGGAGGGGAGGTGTTCCCGCCTGCTTTCGGTCCCTGCCACCCGGTTTGCCGAGGAACTCGGCAGGAAGATGGTGGCCAACATCGTGATGCTCGGGTTCCTCACGGCCGTCACGGGCATCGTACGGCACGACTCGTTGCAGAGTGCGGTTCTGGCCTCCGTGCCAAAGGGAACCGAAGAACTCAACACCAAGGCCTTTGAAAAGGGATACCAATATGGGCAAGAAGGCGAAGGCGGAGAAAGAGGGTAAGAAGAACCCGGTAATTCCGGCAGGGAACGGCCCGAGGATAGGGGTCTACGTCTGCCACTGCGGCCGGAACATCGACGGATCCCTCGATTGCGAGGATGTCGCGAGATTTGCCTCTTCCCTCGACGATGTGGTGCTGGCCAAGGATACGATGTACAGCTGCTCGGATTCAGGCCAGGAGCAGATCAAGGCCGACATCCGCGAGCACAAACTGAACCGGGTGGTCGTTGCCTCCTGTACACCCAGGCTTCATGAGCCCACCTTCCGAGCCGCCTGCGTCGACGCAGGGCTGAACGCCTACCTGTTCGAGATGGCCAACATCCGGGAGCACTGCAGCTGGGTGCACCTGCACGACCGGGAGGGGGCCACCAAAAAGGCCAAGGACCTGGTCAAGATGTCGGTCGCACGGGCCCGGCTGTTGAAGCCTCAGGTCGAGACCGAGGTGCCGATCACCCCCAAGGCCCTGGTCGTGGGCGGCGGCGTTGCCGGCATTCAATCAGCCCTCGACCTGGCCGATGCCGGGTACAAGGTGTACCTGGTCGAGAAGGAGGCCAGTATCGGTGGGCGCATGGCCCAGATCGACAAGACCTTCCCGACCATGGACTGTTCGATCTGCATCCTGGCTCCGAAGATGTCCGAGGTGGGCCGGCACCCGAACATCGAGTTGATGACCCTGAGCGAGGTCGAATCGGTCGACGGGTACATCGGGAACTTCCAGGTCAAGGTGAAGAAGAAGCCCCGGTACGTGACCGATGACTGCACCTACTGCGGGGACTGCATCAAGGACTGCCCGCAGCACATGCCGAACGAGTTCGACTGCGGGCTTTCCACGAGAAGGGGGATCTATTCGCCCTTTGCTCAAGCCGTTCCCGCGACCTACCTGGTCGACATGGATTCCTGTCTGAACAAGCACGGCATCGTGGCCTGCGACAGGTGCTACCAGTTGTGCGAGCACAAATGTATCGACTTCTCGCAGAAGGAAGAGATCCTGGACCTGGAGGTGGGCACGATCATCGTTTGCACGGGAAGCGACGTGTACGATCCCACGCCCCTCACAGAACTCGGCTACCGCCGCTTCCCGAACGTGATCACCTCCCTCGAGTTCGAGCGGCTGATCAATGCGGGCGGTCCGACAGGCGGCGACCTGATCCGCCCTTCGGACAAGAAGATCCCGAAGAGCGTGGGGTTTCTTCAGTGCATCGGTTCCAGGTCGAAGCGATCCAACCCGTACTGCAGCAACGTTTGCTGCATGAACACGATCAAGGACGCCCTGCTGATTCGAGAACACTGGCCCGACACGAAGATCTACGTCTTCTACATGGACATCCGTGCCTTCGGCAAGGGCTTCGAGGACCTGCTCATGCGGGCCCGCAGGGAGGGCGTGATGTTCATCCGGGGGATCCCCGGGGAGATCCTCCAGGACGACCGCACATACAGTCTCAAGCTGATCGGTGAAAACACGCTCCTGAGCAAGCTCTACGAGTATGAAGTGGACATGGTCATCCTTTCCGTCGGAATCGAGCCGAGGAAGGACTCGGTCGTGGTCAAGAGGCTCCTGTCTCTGCCGTCCATGGCGGACGGTTTCTTCATGGAGGCCCATCCGAAGCTCAGGCCCGTGGACACCCCGACGGGCGGCATTTTCCTGGCCGGGTGTGCAGAAGGCCCCAAGGACATCAAGGACAGCGTGACGCAGGCGAGCGCCGCTGCCTCCCGGGCCAACATCCTCATGTCCAAAGGCAAGGTAACCGTGGAGGCGATTACCTCCCGGATCGACCCTGATCTCTGCACGGGATGCGGCCTGTGTGCACGGGTTTGCCCGTACGGGGCCATTCAGGTGGACGAGGAGGCAAAGACCGCGACCGTGGTGGAGGCGGCCTGCACGGGGTGCGGGACCTGCGGCCCGGAATGCAACTTCGGCGCTATCACGATGAGGCATTTTGAAGACCACCAGATCCTCTCGCAGATCGATGCCCTGGCCGAATCCGAGGCGGATGGCAAGATTCTGGCCTTCTGCTGCAACTGGTGTTCCTACGCGGGCGCTGACTTCTCAGGGGTGAGCCGCATCCAGTACCCGGCCGAGGTCCGGATCGTGCGGACCATGTGCTCGGGCCGGGTGGACCCGAAGTTCGTGGAGTATGCCTTTGCCAAGGGAATCGCGGCGGTGCTCGTGTCCGGATGCCACATCGGGGACTGTCACTACATCAACGCCAACCACCAGACCGAAAAGAGGGTTCAGCGGTTGTGGAGGAAGATGGCCAGGCGCGGTGTGAACAAAGACCGCCTCCGGCTGGCCTGGATCAGCGCGGCAGAGGGGTTGCGGTTCTCTCAGGAGATCAGTGCGCTAAAGGAAATCGTGGATCAGGTCACCCCCGAGGAGATCGAGAAGGGGGTCGAGGCCTTTTCCCCGAAGGTACCGAAGGGAGAGCGTTCCGATGAAGCGACCCGAACTATTCAATGAGGAACTCCTCTACGAGTGTTACCAGTGTGCTCGCTGCACCGGCAGCTGCCCGGCGGCCTTTGCCGTGGAGGGGTTCAACCCGAGGAATATCCTGCTCACCTACCTTCGCCTCGGCGTCGAGGCGGTGATCACGGACGAGAAGCTGTGGTGCTGCACGACGTGCCACGTTTGTGAGGATCGCTGCCCGCAGCTGATCGACGTTGCGGACTTGCTCTGCTCTCTGATGAACGAGGCGGCCAAGAACGGTCACATCCCGGAAAAGGTCAGGTCCAGCGCCGAGACGATCCTCCGCACCGGCAGGGCGCTCCTGGTTTCCAGAAGGGTCGAAGCGATTCGTGAGAAACTTGGCCTGAAGCCCCTGCCCGAGGTGCCAGTGGAAGAGGTGGAGGGAATTTTGGAGAAAACCGGGCTTGCTGCTCTGATAGGATAAACTGATGCGATATGCCTTCTTTGTGGGATGCGTGATGCCGGTGAAATACCCGGGCTTCGAGAGTGCGACCCGGGTGGTCGCCGAGGCCCTTGGGATTGAATTGGTGGACCTGCCGTTCAGTTGTTGTTCGGCGCCGACCCTGTTGAAACTCGTTCAATACGAAAGCTGGCTGGCCCTGGCCGCGAGAAACCTGGCCCTGGCCGAACAGGAGGGCCTTTCGATCCTCACGGTCTGCAACGGGTGCACGAATACCCTGAAAGAGGCCAGACAAGTACTGCGAAACGATCCGGCACAGAGGAAGAAGGTGAACGAGATTCTGAAGCCGTGGGGAAGGGAAATCACGGGCGAGGTCGAGGTCAAGCACATTCTCGATGTGCTCTGTGACGACGTCGGGCTGGAGGCGATCCGGGAGAGAACGGAGAAGACGTTGCCGTTTCGTATCGGATGTCATTACGGGTGCCACTTCTTCAGACCGCCCCGGATCATGTACCCGGACCGGCTTTCCCCGAGCAAGCACTTTCTGCCCACCCAGATGGACGACGTCCTCGGCGCTGCCGGCCTGACCACGGTCCAGTACAACCGAAGGCTTCTCTGTTGCGGTTCCGGGCTTGGGACCAAGGTGGATCTGGATGCGGCTAATCAGATCACCCGGGAGAAGTTGAGCCACATGGCCGACAAGGACGTGCAGGCGATCTGCGTGGGATGTCCCTCCTGTTTCGAGCAGTTCGATCGGGCACAGGTCATGCTGAATCGAAACGAAGAATGCAATTACGCGATGCCCGTCTTATACATCTCTCAGCTTCTGGGGCTTGCCTTTGGTGTTCCCGAAGAGAAGCTCGGATTCGACCAGCACCGCACCAAGGTGACACCATTACTCAAAGGAGGCTGACAATAAACGGCCATCTGCAGTTCTATCTCCTGTTCCGAATGAGATTTGGTTGGGCTCCGTCTCTCCCTCCCCCAACCCATGGGCGACTCCGTCCACTTTCCTCGCTAACGCCTTTGGAAGACGTATTATGTCTGGATGCAGCCACAAGAAACTGACCCTTGTCAAGGAAAGAGGGGACAGGTTTCGGTGCAAGAAGTGCCATCTGGTCATCTCCGCGGATGAACTGGGTGGCGGATATTGCCCGGAGTGCTATGCGGTGGACGGTGAGAGGCACTACGACTTTGAAGCGCTCGCTGCAACGGAGGAGGAAATCACGAAGTACCGGTGTGAGCAGTGTGGGGTTTTGATCGAATGGAAGGTGCAGGACTAATGGGGTGGCTTGGGAAAATCGCTATGCTTCATGAGGATCACACCTGCGAGCACATGCGCGAGGAACACTTCATGCCGACCGTGGCGGACCGGCAACCGCGGGAGAACTGGGAAGCGTTCGGAAATAAGATCCCTGGGCACGGTGCCACGAGATCGCCTTGGACGCGCTCGCGAACCATAAGCCCATCCCTGTGGAAGAAGACATCGTAAAGGCCATTCGGGCCAAGTTCCCTAATTTTCTCCAATAGGACATGGGGCACCTTCACCACCGAGGAGGACAGGACAAATGGCTGAGATGAACGATATCGTTGAAGCAGTATTGCAGGGGAAGTTGAAGGAAATAGGGGCCATCGTTCAGGCAGTGCTCGACGGCGGTGCGGACCCGGAGGCCATCCTCGCGGACGGACTCGTCAACTCCATGGACGTGGTGGCGGAGAAATGGAAGGCGGGCGAGATGTTCGTGCCCGAGGTTCTCCGCTCGGCCAAGACGATGCAGGCGGGAATGGATGTCGTGAAGCCTCATCTCGTGGGGGGCGAGGTGAAGGCAAGAGCGACCTTCGCGGTCGGCACGGTGAAGGGGGATCTGCACGATATCGGCAAGAACCTGGTGGCCTTGATGCTCGAGAGTGTGGGGTACGAAGTGATCAACCTGGGTGTCGATCCGCTGGGCGCGGTGCCGGGGTTCATTACTGGACCGTCGCGGTGCAAATGGTCACGCCGCCTGGGCACTGAGCGCCCCACGATTCCCAGGATAAAGGTATCTATAATCAGTCGTGTTTGCTTCAATGGTTTATCCCTTTATGCGCTTTGTTCGGCTCATGTTTCTTTTGATATTCATTTGAGCCATCCTTTCCGATAGAACATCCAGAGCAGCCCACCGGCCAGCACAAGCATTACGACGATCACAAGGGGGTACCCAAAGCGCCATGCGATTTCCGGCATATACCTAAAATTCAT
>RCNC010000409.1_pt1 | contig 27393 bp, 21 predicted proteins | sample 2041301 | NCBI WGS metagenome assembly RCNC01 (sample SAMN09708231, study PRJNA481090) | Marine sediment metagenome, whole genome shotgun sequencing project. | biome: marine sediment; feature: ocean; material: sediment; isolation source: Sewage treatment plant 13A marine sediment (STP13A) ... | reverse complement strand
CTGGGGATTAGTGCGGATGCTTCCCTCTCTGCGCTCGACGAGTTGTTCAAAAGCGACATCCAGCCTGACCGTGTAGCTGCGATTATTATCGAGCCGGTTCAGGGGGAGGGCGGTTTTTATCCCGTCCCCGACGGGTTTCTTCAGCAGTTGCGTGAATTATGTGATATGCATGGTATCTTATTGATATTAGATGAGATACAAACTGGTTTTGGTCGCACGGGACGCATGTTTGCCACCGAGTATTCGGGGGTTCAGCCGGACATGATGACCCTGGCCAAGGGCATTGCAGGCGGCTTTCCGATTTCGGCCGTGGTTGGGAAAGAAGCAGTGATGAATGCGCCTGACCCGGGTGGCCTGGGTGGCACCTATGCAGCGTCGCCGTTGGGTTGCGTTGCAGGGTTAGCCGTACTCGACGTCATCGCGAAGGAATCGCTGGTTGATCGAGCCCTGGAGGTCGGCAATCAGATCAAGGCCGGCTTGCGCCGTTTACAGGCGGACCACCCGGGGTTGATTGGAGATGTGCGTGGACCAGGGGCCATGGTGGCGATGGAACTGGTTTCGGATGGTGACGTTAGTCAGCCAAACCCGGACCTTGCCAAGGCGCTAATCGTCAAGGCTGCTGAACTCGGGTTGATCCTGCTTTCCTGTGGTGTCCGGGGTAACGTTATCCGTATCCTGGTGCCGTTGACGATCCAGTCAAAGCAGCTTGAAGAAGGGTTGGAAATTCTGAGGCAGGCTTTCGAAGCTTGCATTTAGCCTTCCCAATTAGGGAATTCGGAGCAATGTGTTATGTGGATTTTGTGGGTGTTGTTGGCAGTCATTCTTATTATCTGGGGTTTGGGCCTGTGGTTCAGACGAACCGAGGACCTTAGCGTTTTTGACGGCCCGATTGACAGTGTGGCCGCAGAGTCTTTTGCTCTTCCGGATGGGCCCAGTGCCGAGCACCAGCAAGCCGTTGCCGAAATCCAGTTAATGGGCGGCAAAGTCGAAGGCCTGTCCCGCAAGGAGATGCTGCAGTTCACCCGTGCTTTTATGGAGGACATGCCCCGCGGTAAGTCTTTTGACTGCGAGTTTGTGCCGGTTGATGCGAACGGTGTGCCTGCCGAGTGGGTTATGGCCCCGGGAGTAGATCCTTCACGTCGGGTTTTGTACATCCATGGCGGGGCTTTCATCGCCGGCAGCCCGGGTAGCCATCGAACCGTGACCACGCAGTTTTCCGCCGTTGCCAATGCAGCTGTGCTGGCCATCGATTACCGGCTGATGCCGGAGAACAGACGGGAAGAGGGGATCAACGACTGTAAGTCGGCCTATCGCTGGATTCTTGAAAATGGGCCGGATGGCAAGAGTCCGCCGTCCAGGTTGTACATGGGTGGAGATTCGGCGGGCGGAAACCTGTCGCTGGTGATGTCCAATTGGGTACGCGATCAGAAATTGCGAGCGCCGGATGCCGTCATAGCAATGTCACCGGTGACCGACTGCACCTATTCGGCTCCCTCGATTAAAGAGAACCTGGCCACTGATGTCATGCTGGGTCCACTGTTTGGCATTCTGCTCAAGATTCCCAAGCCCATTTTGACCTGGATATTCATTCATGAAAACCGGATGGTGCCCAACAATCCGGTAGTGTCTCCGGTACTTGATGACCTTTCCGGGCTGCCGCCGACACTGGTTCAGGTTAGTGAATCTGAGATGCTGTTGGGCGACGCACAGCGTTATGCCGGCAAGGCTCATGCTGCGGGCTCACCGGTGCGCTTGCAAAGCTGGCCGGGATTACTGCATGTCTGGCAGATTTTTCATCCAGAAGTACCAGAGGCCCGCGATGCCTGGATTCAGATCGACCGGTTCCTCAAGGAGGTTGAGGCTAGCGGCGCCTGACCGGGCAATTTCACCAACGACCGGGTTGCTTGAAGGTCTTTTTGTCACCAAACTGCCGGCGGACTGCGATTCGCTGGTTGGCGCCGCTCAGAATGCGAACCTGGTAAGCGGATTCGCGTGCCAGGGCCCATCCACTGCCGGCTTTCCAACTCTTGTAATAAAGACGTTTCACTGCGGCGACCGCATCAGGCGAACGTTCACTAAGCAGACTGGCGAGTTGGTTTGCTCTCGTCAACGGTTCGTCGGACAATTCAGTTGCAAGTCCCAGCTCCAGCGCACGCTCGCCACTGATTTCATTGGCTGACATGGCCAGTAACAGGGCCTGGTCTATTCGGGTTAATTCGCGCATGGCCAGTGTTCCACCCATATCCGGAACCAGGCCCCACTTGCCTTCCATCACACAAAGCGATGCAGTGGGTGAAACGACGCGAAAATCGGCACCCATGGCGATTTGCAGGCCTCCTCCCCAGCAACGACCCTGGACAGTAGCTATCACAGGAACTTGCAGCTTGCGCCAGCCGACACATACCTTTTGCGCCAGGTTCGCCCGCCAGGGCAGCCACTTCCAGAGCAGCTTCAACATTCCTGCGCGGTCCTTCATGAGGGATGTGACATCCAGGCCGGTACAAAAATCAACGCCGGATCCGGACAATATCACTGCCCTGATGCTCCGGTTGCGGGCTATTTTTTTCTGGGTTTCAACAATTGCGGAAAACATTTCCAGGTCCAGCGCGTTGTGTTTTTCGGGCCGGGTGAGCTCAACCCGGGCTACCTGGTTCTCGATTGATAACGAAACCCTGCTTGCCGTATTCATTATTACTCGTATCCTTACCTCTACTGGCCTTAAAATAACATCTTTACCCACCCGTGAAATTAGGAAATACATTGCCTTCTGACAACAAGCTTAAAATCTTCCTGGCCTGCTCTGAATTCGCTCCCCTGGCCAAGACCGGAGGCCTGGCTGATGTTTCCGCTGCGCTTTCTGCCTATTTTAATTCCGCGGGTCATGATGTCCGTGTTCTGATGCCTTTTTATGCATCCCTGGACGCAAGTGGACTTGAAATCGAAGTGATTTCGCAACTACAGGATCTCGAGATGACTATGGGTGGGCGTACTTTCAAGTACCAGATTGTCAGGGCGGCCGCTGATGGTGCCAGGCCCGCCGTCCATCTGTTGCAGTGCCCGGAGCTGTTTGGCGGTAATGAACTGTATTCCGGCCCGGACGAGCATCTCAGGTTCATATTGTTGTCGAGGGCAGCGATCGAGATGTGTCAGAAGCTTGGGTTCGCACCCGACATTTTCCATTGCCACGACTGGCATGTTGCGCTCGTGCCGTTATACCTCAAGACAATTTACAACTGGGACAACATGTTCGACCGCACCCGCAGTGTTCTGACCATTCACAACATCGGTTATCAGGGAGTGTTCGGTGGCGGAATCCTGGATGAGTTGGGGTTGGCCGATTCGGCTGAGTGGCTGGATTCGGATGACCTGGCTGGTGACCGCATTAATTTCCTGAAAACCGGTGTTATCCATGCGGACCTGCTAACCACCGTCAGCCCGACCTACTCTCGGGAAATTCTGGAGCCGGAGTACGGCATGGGCCTGGAAGGTCCGTTACGGGCGCGCGGCGGCTCCGTTGTCGGTATCCTGAATGGCGTGAACTATGCCGAGTGGAATCCGGAAGAAGACCCGTTGATCCCGTTTAATTACTCACTGAAGAAACTTAAAGGAAAAGAGAAAAACAAGCGGGCATTGATGAAAGAGCTTGGGCTGGAGTACGCATTGGACCGGCCCCTGGTTGGAATGGTGACGCGGTTGACGTATCAGAAAGGCATTGACCTGGTACAAGGGGCTTTGCCGGACCTTCTGTCATCCCGTGACATGTCTGTTGTCGTGCTGGGGAATGGGGAAAAAGAATATGAAGATTTCTTCCACTGGATGCATGCTGAGTTCCCTGGTCGAGTCAGTTTTTTCGAGGGATTCAACAATGGACTGGCTCACCGGATTGAAGCCGGTAGCGACCTGTTCCTGATGCCCTCAAGGTATGAGCCTTGTGGCCTGAACCAGATGTACAGCCTGCGTTACGGCACGATCCCTGTTGTGCGGGCAACCGGCGGCCTTGCTGACTCAGTGCAGCACTTTGACCTGATCAGCGGAACCGGTACAGGTGTGGTTTTTCATGACTACGATGCCAACGGCCTGAAGTGGGCACTCAACACCGCCCTGGACCTTTATGCCAACAAACACGCCCGCACAAAAATCGTGCACAACGGCATGTCAAAAGACTACTCCTGGAAAGAGCAGGGCAGCATCTACATAAACCGCTTTAGAAAACTTCTAAAACAGAATTAAACAAAGTGCCGGCCCGGTTGGCGAAGCCAGAGGGCCCGCCCAAAAATGCCGTGCCGTGCAGCCGCCTTCAATTGCGCAGCAATTGGAGCAGGGAAGCGGCACTCACAACATATGTGGACACACGAGCACGACGCCTTCGGCTGTGACTCTAAAACGTTTGGCGTCCTCGGCATGGTCTTCGCCGATCACCGTGCCGTCCGGAATAACACAGCGCTTGTCGATAATGGCCCGGGTGATTCGACAGTTTTTCCCAATCTTTGCCTGTGGCAGAACTACCGCCTGGATTACCTCACTGCCTTCATCGACGGTTACGCTGGAAAACAACAGGGACTGTTTCACATAGGCGCCTGAGACAATGCAACCGCCGGATACCATTGAATTGGTGGCCATGCCGATCCGACCTGATTCGTCGAGCACGAATTTCGCTGGCGGAAGCTGTTCCTGGTAAGTCCAGATAGGCCAGTCCGAGTCATACAGATTCAGCTCCGGGTGTACGTAAACCAGTTCGAGATTGGCCCGGAAGAAAGCGTCCAGGGTTCCCACATCACGCCAGTAACTTTGTGCCCTGGTTTTGACGTCATGAAAGGCGTAGGCGAAGACGTTGCACTTCTCGATGCTCTTGGGAATGATGTCATTTCCAAAGTCGTGCGAAGAGTTCGGGTCCCTGGCATCATCTTCCAGAACTTTCAGCAGGAACTCACGGTTGAATACGTAGATACCCATTGACGCCATCGCTGCTTCCGGATTACCCGGGACCGGTTGCGGGTTGACCGGTTTTTCGTCGAATTGAACGACGCGGTGGTCTTCATCCAGCGTCATGACGCCAAAGCTGGTCGCCTCATGCAATGGCACCTGGATCACGCCGACGGTGATGTCCGCCTCGTTCTCGGTGTGCGAGGCAATCATCGGGCCATAATCCATCTTGTAGATATGATCACCGGCCAGGACCAGGATCTGGTCAGGGCTGTGCTCGCGGATCAGATCCAGATTCTGAAAGATGCAGTCAGCGGTACCTTTGTACCAACTTTCATCCACTTGCTGCTGTGCCGGAACGATCTGGATGAATTCACCGAACTCGCCACGCAAATAACCCCAGCCCCGGCTAACGTGCTGTATCAGGGACTGTGCTTTGTATTGAGTAAGGATGAAAATCTGCCGAATTCCCGAGTTCACACAATTGGAAAGGGGGAAGTCAATGATCCTGAATTTGCCGCCAAACGGCGTTGCCGGCTTGGCCCGAATGGCGGTCAGATCTTCCAATCTTGAGCCGCGGCCGCCAGCCATGATCATGGCCATGGTACTGCGTGTCAGGCGGCTGACGAAGCGCCCGGATTTAGTTGGATTCATAGCTTCTCTCTGGTTCTGTCTGTGCTACATTCATCATACGTATTTATGGGTGACAGTTCAGTGAAAAAAGGCAAAAAGACAGATATTGAGTCAACCAATTACCCGTTCACTCTGGCACCGGACTCCGGCGAAATCGGGCAACTGGCCGAGGGAACCCACGGTGACCCATTCTCTGTGCTGGGGCGCCACGTCTGGCAGGACCAGGAAGTGTTCCGTTGTTTTTTACCACGCACGAAGGATGCATGGCTGGATGATCGCTCCAGGCCTATGCACCGCGTTCCCGGAACGGACCTGTTCGAGTGCCTGGCTGCACCGGGTGAAGTGTCGGCGCACTACCGCATCATCAAGGATAGTGAGCGCGGGGAACAGAGTGAGCTTATTGACCCCTATAGTTTCTGGCCTCAACTTCAGCAGGAAGAGATGGATGCATTCCATCAAGGCCAGCACCGTTACGCACAACGTATGCTGGGTGCGCGCAGGCACAGCATAGACGAAGTTGAGGGCACGCTATTTACCGTTTGGGCACCCAATGCGGGGCGGGTCAGCGTCATTGGAGATTTCAATGATTGGGATGGCCGCTGCCACCCGATGCGTAAGCATGCCAACCAGGGGATCTGGGAATTGTTCGTCCCTGGTATCACAGATGGCCGGTATAAATTTGAAATCAGGAACGCGCATACCGGCGACCTTTTTATCAAGAGCGACCCGTTTGCGATGGCTAGTGAATACCGGCCGGGTACTTCGAGCCTGGTCACCGGTCCCGCCGGTCATGAATGGCAGGATGCGGATTGGGAAAATGCCAAGCGCGGTAGCGGCTGGCACTCCCGGCCGATGTCGGTGTATGAAGTTCACCTGGGGTCCTGGCGGCGTAACGAAGACGGGACTTTCATGGGCTACCGCCGGGCCGCGGAAGAACTATGCGCCTACGTTAAGCACCTGGGTTTTACGCATGTCGAGCTCATGCCCATCATGGAACATCCGCTGGACGAATCCTGGGGTTATCAGACCACCGGGTATTTCGCACCGACCAGCCGATTTGGCTTACCCGATGATTTCCGCGCTTTCGTAGATCATTTTCATCAGAACGGGATCGGCGTATTGCTGGATTGGGTTCCGGCGCATTTTCCACGCGACGAGCATGCCCTGGCATCGTTCGACGGCGAAGCGCTGTATGAGTACCACGAGGCGATCAAAGCGGGGCACCCGGATTGGGGCACGCTGGTGTTCAATTACGAGCGCCGTGAAGTCCGCAGCTTCCTGATCTCTAACGCCATCTACTGGATGAACGAGTTTCATCTCGACGGACTGCGGGTGGATGCGGTCGCTTCGATGTTATATCTGAACTTTTCACGCGAAGAAGGGGAGTGGATACCTAATCGATATGGCGGAAACACCAACCTTGAAGCCGTGGATTTTCTGAAGGAACTTAACGCGGCTGTGGGCCATGAGTGCCCGGGTTGCGTGGTGATTGCAGAGGAATCCAGTTCATGGCCCGGAGTAACCCGGGACACGACAGCCGGCGGCCTGGGCTTCGGACTGAAATGGAATATGGGTTGGATGCACGACACCCTGGACTATTTCTCGAAAGAATCGGTGCACCGCAAGTTTCACCAGGAAATGCTGACTTTCGGACCTCTCTACGCCTTTCACGAGAACTTCATGTTGCCCTTGTCACACGATGAAGTGGTGCATCTGAAAAAATCGCTGTTCGGTAAGATGCCGGGAGATGACTGGCAGAAATTCGCTAATCTGCGTCTTCTGTTCACCTACCAGTGGACTTACCCGGGTAAGCAGTTGTTATTCATGGGCGGGGAGTTTGCGCAAGAAGAGGAGTGGAATTCCGGGACGGCACTTTCATGGGAGCGCAGCGAACAAGCTCTGCCTGCCGGCGTTTCTACGCTGCTGGCCGACTTGAATCGCCTGCAGCAGGATCACGACGCATTGTCCGTTTGGGATTGTGATGGGCGTGGCTTTGAATGGCTCAGCGGTGATGACAAGGAACAGTCGGTCATATCCTTCCTGCGCCGCAGCGAAAACGAGACAGTGGCTGTTGTGCTCAACTTCACGCCGGTGCCGCGGGAAGGCTATCGGATCCCCGTGGGCATGCCAGGCATTTATCGCGAAATCTTCAATTCTGATGCCGGGCTTTACGGTGGTTCAGACGTGGTCAACCGGGGAGACCTGCACACCGAGCATGTTCCCTGGAACGGCAGGGAACACAGCCTGCAAGTCACACTGCCGCCCTTGAGCGGCGTGGTGTTACGTTATCAGTCCTGACGCTGGAGCGAAGGCTTGGAGTGCCAGATTTCCCGGTCATAGGAGCGGATGGACCGGTCTGACGAGAAGAAGCCCACGTTAGCCGTGTTCAGCACCGCGGACCGGAACCAGCGTTTTTTGTCCCGATAAGCTGCTCCAACGTCTCGCTGGCTGGCGAGATAATCATCGAAATCAGCGGCCAGCATGAAGTAGTCGCTGTTGTAGAGATTATCCAGCAAGGGTTTAAAACGTTCCGTGTCGCCATTGGAAAAGGTGCCTTTGGCAATGTCGATCAGCACAGCTTCCAGCCTCGGGCTCTCTTCGATAATGTGCATGGGGTGATACCCCTCGGCCCGGCGTTCTTTTACCTGGGCAGCCGTCAACCCAAAAATGAAGATGTTCTCTTCGCCGACATGCTGCATGATTTCCACGTTCGCTCCATCCAGCGTGCCGATGGTGAGTGCGCCGTTCAGAGCGAGCTTCATGTTGCCCGTTCCGGAGGCTTCCATGCCGGCGGTAGATATTTGCTCGGACAGGTCCGCACCCGGGATGATGATCTCAGCCCGCGTAACGTTGTAATCCGGAACGTAGACAACCTTCAGCCGGTCTCCGACAATCGGATCATTGTTAACCGTCTTAGCGATGTCATTGATCAGCTTGATGATTAACTTTGCAGTGGTGTAACTCGGCGCAGCCTTGCCGCTGAATATTTTCACCACAGGCAGCCAGTCGGCATCCGGGTTGGCCAGGATAGCCTGGTAGCGGGCAACGATTTGCAGTGCGTTGAGTAACTGACGCTTGTATTCGTGGATTCGCTTGATCTGAACATCGAACAGGGCATCCGGATTGACCACCATACCGGTCATCGTCTTTATCCTGTCGGCAAGGTGCTCCTTGTTTTTCCGTTTCGCCAGGGCGAAGGCATCAAGAAACGAATCATCATCAGCAAATGCGTTAAGCAGTGTGATCTGTTCCAGGTCAGCCACCCATTCCTCACCGATGGCGGCAGTAATCAGGTTGGACAGGTCCGGATTGCAGTTATACAGCCAGCGGCGGGGTGTTACGCCATTGGTCATGTTGATGATTCGATCCGGGAAAACCCGATGCAGGTCGTGGAAAACTGTTTGTGTCATCAGGTCAGTGTGCAGTTCGGAAACTCCGTTGACCTTGTGGCTACCAATAAAGGCGAGGTTACCCATTCGCACCGACCCGCCGTTACCATCGTGGTAGTCGATTGCGCAGACATCTTCCGGTTTGACGTCTACGTTTTTGGTATTGAGTTCCTGTATGAAGAACTTATCGACCCGTTCGATCAGCTGAAGGTGGCGCGGCAGCACGGCTCCGAACATGTCCAGTGGCCAGCGCTCAAGCGCTTCCGGTAACAGGGTGTGGTTGGTGTAGGAAATACACCCGCGGGTGATCCTGAAGGCTTCTTTCAGCTTTAATCCATGCCCATCTACCAGCAGTCGCATCAGCTCCGGCACCGCAATAGCGGGGTGTGTATCGTTCAGCTGGATCGCTGCGTAAGCGGGCAGGTTGCTCAAGTCGCTGTGGGTGCTCAGGTATCGGCGCAGCAGGTCCTGCAGGGAGGCGGACGTGAAAAAATACTCCTGCTTCAACCGCAGCTCTCTTCCCTGCGGCGTGGAATCATCAGGGTAGAGCACACGGGAGAGGGTTTCCGCCAGCACTTCATGTTGCGCGGCCTCGAGGTAACTGCCCTCGTTGAATTTCGACAGGTCAAAACTCTGGGCGGGTTTGGCTGACCACAGCCGCAAGGTGTTGACATGTTCCGCCTTCCAGCCTGGGATGGCCATGTCGTTGCCGATCGCAATCACCCGCTCGGTGGGCAGCCAGCACTGGCCATCCGGCGCATCCGGGTTGACCAGCCCGCCAAATGGAATGGTGTAGCGGGCTTCGGAGCGGTTCAATTCCCATGGGTTGCCGCCCTGGATCAGCCACTCTTCGGCTTCTTCCACTTGCCAGCCGTTGACGATATGCTGCCGAAAAAGACCGTGTTCGTAGCGGATGCCATAACCATAAGCGGCTATGCCGACGGTCGACATGGAGTCCATGAAGCAGGCGGCCAGGCGACCGAGCCCGCCATTGCCCAGTGCTGCATCGGGTTCCTGTTCGAGGATTTCATCCAGGTCAATATTCAGGTCGGCCAGCGCTGCGCGACACAGGTCGACCATGCCCAGATTGAGCATGGTGTCACCCAGCAGGCGGCCAATCAGAAATTCCATCGACAGGTAATAGACGCGCTTGACATCCTGGTCATAAACACGCTTGGTGGTCGCCATCCAGCGGTCCATCAGGCGCTGGCGAACGGCCAGGGTCAGCGCAACCAGCCAGTCATGAGGAACCGCGTAGTCGGTGTCTTTACCGACCGAGTAAACCAGCCTCTTAAGTATGCTTCTCTTGAGGTCTTCTTTTTCTAGAATGGCAACCATTTATTCTTCCTGCATTGACACGCTTTTCAGCACAATATCTGTATAACTGATGAGCCCGATGATTTTCCCGTTCTCGATCACCGGGGCACGGGACAGTCCAAACCGGTCGAACAGTTTGACGCAGTAGCGCACGTCCATTTGTGGATCGACCGACATTACCGGCTTGGACATGATTTCATACATGTTGACACGGTCAGGCGACAGATCCGGCGCCAGCACGCGCTTGGCAATGTCTCGAAACATCACCACACCGTACTCGTCATCGTCGTGGCGCTTGTCCACGATGAGGGTCCGTGTCTCTGGGAACTTCATCCCATTTAGCGCCGCATGGACTGTCGTCATGCCGTCAACGACATCGACCTCACCTTTCATGACGGCCCTTACCCGCACAATAGGTTTCAGTGCTTTCATATTCTGTCCTCCACGGTTTCGGTCAGCACGCTGATCTGGTGCCTGACGCCGATCGCATCTTCCACGTCTACCTGGAAGGCAATTCCTGTGCCGGAAGTCTCGTCGAATTTGCCGACTTCTGCAATCTTTTCCAGGACGTGCCGGCTGAGGTGCTCCTCGACCAGCATCATGATCACGTCCATCTGATTACCGACACTAAGCCCGAGGAATGTCTTGGTGGGGCTAAGGCCTTCACCTCGCGCCTGGTTGAGCACTGTGGCGCCGGTGGCTCCTTCCTCGCGTGCAGCAGCCAGAATCTCACTTGTGTGATGATCCTCAACCATCACGACTATCAACTTGAAATGCATGGGGACATCCTCTTTATGGTTTCTCTACGTTGAATCTTCATGGTTAGAATTCAAGTCACGCACCCTTTTGGTGCGAAACTCACTGATTTGGGCGTACGCCATCACCGAAATTATCGGGAACAGGCTGGCAAATGCGATCAGGCCGAAGCCATCCAGCAGGGCGCTGCGGCCGGGAATGGTCTCAGCAAGACCAAGGCCAAGGGCCGCGACCAGCGGCACTGTTACCGTCGAGGTCGTCACTCCTCCCGAATCATAGGCCAGTGGAATGATGGCCCGCGGAGCGACCAGTGTCTGGAAAATAACGATTACATAACCGGTAATGATGTACCAGTGAAGCGGCGTGCCGGTGACGATTCTGAAGGTGCCCAGGGCGACACCGAATGCGACGCCAACGGCTACAGAAAACCGCAGTCCGTTTACTGTTATCGTTCCGCCGGAAACCTGGTTGGCCTTGATGGCAACGGCAATCAGGGCCGGCTCGGCAACGGTGGTTGCAAATCCAATGGCCGCGGCAAATATGTAGACCCACATGTAGTCTGACCAGACAAACTCCATGATGACCTCGCTTCCCTCGCCAACTATGAAGGAGGGGGCGGTCAGTTGTTCTGCCAGCAGGCGGCCCAGCGGGAACAGCGCAAGTTCGAGGCCTTCCAGAAACAGTGCAAGCCCGATCAGGACAAATAGCAGACCAACGAAAACCCGCGCCGGATTGTGGATAGGGCGACGCAACACCAGCAACTGGAACCCGATAAGGATCGTGGCGATCGGCAGCACGTCCCGCAGCAAGCCGAGAATGGTTCCACCAAAATGTAGAAGTGCTTCCATCAATTTACCCGTTAGAAGAACATGCCGTAGACCATCACAAAAATCATCGGGGTCAGCGATGCGAACGCGATCAGGCCGAAGCCGTCAATCAGGGGATCCCTTCCCTGGATACTCTTGGCCAGTCCTATGCCCAGCGCCGCGACCAGTGGCACGGTAACTGTAGAAGTCGTCACGCCGCCGGAGTCGTATGCGATGCCGATTATTTCTTTCGGAGCGATGGCCGTCATCAGTACCACACCGACGTAGCCTCCAATGATCAGGTACTGGACAGGCCAGCCTTTCAGGATTCGGATCACACCGATCAGCAGGGCGAATCCGACCGCCAGTGCCACGACCAGTCTGAGGCCGGTGGCGTAACTTTCACGGGCCGCGTCACTATCCGCGATGACCCCGCCCGTCGCCGCAATGGCTGCTGCTTCGTCTGCAATGGCTATCAGGGCCGGTTCTGCCACGGTGGTGCCAAACCCGAGGGTGAAGGCGAATAGCAGCAGCATCGAAAGATTTCCTTTCTTGACGAAGCTGTAGGCCATGTCTTCGCCGAGCGGAAACAGGGCCATTTGCAGCCCTTGCACAAACAGACTCAGGCCGGCCAGCACCATCAGGCTGCCGACTACGATCTGGCCGAAGTGTGGAACACCTTGTTTCAGAATGAGTAATTCGAAGAAACCGACCACCAGGATGATAGGCAGCAGATCCTTGAAGCTTTGTCCCAGTGACTTCAAGAACTGTATTGACAGAGCCTTCACTTTCCGCCTTTTTTCCCCGTTTGAATATGGATTCGATTTAATGACGCAGGATAAGATATCTTACCTATACCTAAAAAGGTTGGCTACAAGTCAAGTACGCAGTACAAGCCTTCATTGGCCAGTATGCCGCGCAGGCCTTCGGCCAGTATGCCGGCCCATTTGCGTGCACCTTCCTCGGTATTAACCAGGTCCTGTCTCACCTCGAAGCCAACGTGGGGCAGGCCGGCTGGTTCGGCATGGTAATCGATCGTGAAATCGTTCGGATGGCGCCCCGAGTAGGGTTCGTTGTCGCCGATGCAGATTCCTTCCATTGTTCTGAATTCTTCCATCAGTGGCAGTGGGATACGAGGATCCTTGTCCCACATGACTCCGATGTGCCAGGGCCGTATGAAACGGTCAAAAACCGGCGAGCAGGTATGAACTGATATCAGCGCAGGCACAATACCCTGGTCAGTGAACCACTGGAGCCTCTCGCTGATTTTGTCGTGGTAGGGTTTGAAAAATGACTGCACTCGTAGCGCTTTTTGCGCGTCGTCCAGATCGATGTTCCCGGGAATGGCTATGCCGTCGCTCACATCCGGAAATGCCGAATGATTGGAGAGTGGACGGTTGGGATCTACGATCAGGCGGGAAAAGCCGGCCAGTACGGCCTGAGCATCGAGTTGGTCAGCCAGGAAACGGGCCAGTTTGTCGGCCCCGATGTCACACGCAACGTGTTCATCCAGTACCCAGTCGGCCAGTCCCAGTTGGTTCATGGCGGCCGGAAAAAAAGGGCTGGCGTGATCACAGACCAGTAACACCGGCGACTTCCCATGGTCGTTGTAGGTGAGAAAGGGAGGGGGGTCGCCCGGCCCAATCAACGGATAGCGTCCTGCCGCATCCGGGTAGTTTTGAAAGTGCGCGTAGCCTGAAAGCCTTGTCTTGCTCAAAACGAGTTCTCTCTCTTCAATCTCCTACGGCATTTTCCAGGGCTTTGCAGACGGATTTGAGCACTTTGATCCGGCCGAATAGTTTGTTTTCATTTTCGACCAGGATCCAGGGCGAATTACGCACCGATGTCTGCTGGATCATCTCGTGTGCAGCCAGTGAGTACTCATCCCATTTCTCGCGGTTCCGCCAGTCTTCATCACACAGTTTCCAGCGCTTGTGCGGGGTTTCTTCACGAGCCTTAAATCGATTGAGTTGCTCTTCTTTACTGACGTGCATCCAGAATTTCGCCAGAATGATGCCGTGCTCCATCAGCTGGTCTTCGAAATCATTGATCTCCGAAAACGCGCGGCGCCATTCGTCCTCGCCTGCGAACCGCTCAATGCGTTCGACCAGCAACCTTCCGTACCAGCTGCGGTCAAAAATGGTCATCCTTCCGGACCGTGGTACGCAGTTCCAGAAGCGCCACAGGTAGTGGTGGGCGTTCTCGATGTCGGTCGGTGCTGCAAACCCATATACCTTGTAATAACGCGCGTCCAGAGCCGTGGTGATTTTCCGGATGGCACCTCCCTTGCCGGAGGCATCCGGACCCTCAAAAACCAGCGTGGTCGAGATTTTCTTCTGCACGGCTTTCTGGTGCAGGTGGGCCAGCTTTGCCTTGTAGTACGCCAACTTCTCCTTGTATTCCTTGCGGCCGATCGAGAGGGTCAGGTCGAGCCCGTCCATGATCGTGATCGGCGGGCTGGAAGCGCCGTTGGCAGCGGCTGTCTCATCTGTTTGTGCATGAACCTCTTCGCGCATCTCCGTCAGGTACTTTTTGCGGATTTGCTGGGTCATCAAGTGGCGTTCCAGTGACTGGTGGAAAATCTCGCCAACCCGCAGGCTGCGGTAATTGAAGTCTTCTCCCTCGATGATTTCCCACGGCGCGTGGCCGGTGTTGGTATAGGAGATAATCCGTTCAGCCGCCTCGATGAACTTGTCGTACATTTCCCAGTGCTTCCAGTCATCGGGGTGCATGCGCCAGCTTCGCAGTGGATCGTTTTCCAGTGATTCAAGACGGGCTTTCTGCACATCACGGCTGATGTGCATCCAGAATTTGAGCACCATGGCGCCATCATCAGCCTGGGCTTTTTCAAAGCTGTTGATTCGGTCCAGTTCATGATTGAAATCGACCGGGGAAATTCTGCCGTAGACATAATCAAGCAGCGGACGTGAGTAGCGACCACTCATGTGTATTCCAATCTGTCCTTTTGGCGGCATAAACCGCCAGAAGCGCCAGAAGGTAGGCCGCTCGTGCTCCTCGTCGGAGGGTGTGTCGTAAGCGTGGGTTACGATCCAGCGCGCATCCATCCACTTGTTGAGCATATTGACCGAGGTTCCCTTACCGGCACCACGGACCCCGGCGAAATCCACCAGCACCGGGAAATCGCCTTCAGCGCGTAATCTTTGCTGCAGGTTCAGCAGGCTTTCCCATAGCGGCAGTTCCGCCTGTTTGAAATCACGTTTACTTAGCTTTTGCCCCAATTCGGCTGTCTGGAACATATGTTTGGTGCTCTCCGTTGAATTATCCGGCTCAAAAACTGCGACTTTGGAAGATAGCACAGTCGCGCTCAAAAACAGGCTTCTCACCATCAAGCTTGCTTCATTCGGGGTAATACAAGGATAATTCCGTGACACAGGTCAAGGAAGTAGCCATGCGCCCTGCAGTTTAGGTGTATGGGATACATGAGAATTTGAAAACAGTCGTAATCAATGAAAGTGAAGGCACCCTTGTTCCATTCCTTCGCGGAATTCTGACACGGAGCTTGCTGGATGCGGGCCTGTCATTCGAGGAGGCTCTGGACCTCGCTACGCGAGTACGCGACAGCCTGGCCAAGCATGATGAGGTCACCACAGATCAGATCCGACAGTCCGTGTTTGGTCTGCTGGAAGACCATGGCCATCTGGGTGCGCTGGAACCTTATCGCCTGCCATTGGTGGCCCCGGCCCGCATTCAGGTCAACAGCCTGAGTGGCACCATGAGTGCTTTTTCCCGTGGCAAGCACGAACGCTACCTGCAAGCCAGTGGAATGAAAACTGAGAAAGCCGAGCAGACAACGGCCCTGATCTATGACCAGCTGTTGCTGGCGGGGGTGAGCTCGGTGTCGACCTGCCAGCTGGGTTATCTGACTTATCTGTGCATTGCACAAGAGGTGTCGAAAAAGGCCGCTAAGCGATACCTTGTCTGGTCGGGATTTCAACGCAGCGCGCGGCCTTTGCTGCTGCTTATCTGCGGAACTGTTGGCACTGGCAAGAGCACCATTGCTACCGAAGTCGCCCATTTTTTGGATATTGTACGTATCCAGTCTACCGATATGTTGCGGGAGGTAATGCGCATGATGATGCCCGAGCGCTTGCTTCCCGTGCTGCACAGGTCTTCCTTTAACGCCTGGAAGGCGCTGCCAAGCCAGGATGCTGAGGGTCGAACTCCGGAGCAGCTGGTTGCCGAGGGTTACCGCAGCCAGGCTGAGCTGCTGGCGGTCCCCTGTGAGGCTGTGTTGCAACGTGCGATGGAAGAAAGTGTGCCGATGATTCTTGAGGGGGTGCATGCCCACCCCGAATTGATGGCCCGAATGCCAGCAGATACTGACGCGATCACCGTTCACGTGACACTGGCAGTTCTGAAGATAAAGGAACTGAAATCACGCCTGCGTGGCCGTGGGGCTGAGGTTCCGCAACGCCGCGCCAAGCGATACCTGAATAAATTTGACTCTGTCTGGAGTCTCCAGTCGTTCTTGTTGTCGGAAGCTGATCGCTGTGACGTGCCGATTATCACAAATCACGACAAGGAAAAGGCTGTTCACCAGATTATCCTTCAGGTAATTCAGGAACTCGCCCTCCATTTCGACGGTTCTCCCAAAACGATCTTTGGTTCCGTGGTTGACGAGGTTGTTGACGAAGTTGACACCGTCTCCTGGTATGCACTGGTTCCTACTCTAAGTGAATGAGCGAATCTTGAGCATGGGTCACCAGAAATGCGTGTTCCTGATCCTGGACGGGCTGGGAGATTTGCCAGCCCCTGTGTTGTCTGGACGGACGCCTCTGGAGGATGCTGAAACACCGATTATGAACGGCCTGGCAGCTGCTGGCCGGTTGGGGCTGGTAGACCCTATCGGGCCGGGAATTGTTCCCAACACACACTCCGGCTGCGGAGCGCTGATGGGTGTGGTTCCTGAGCAGTTGGGCCGGCTGCATCGCGGCCCGGTAGAGGCCAGTGGGGCAGGCTACACTTTGCACCCCGGTGATGTCGCCGCGCGTGCCAATTTCGCGACGCTTGAAGATCAGGAAGGTGGGCTCGCGATAAGAGATCGAAGGGCCGGCCGAATCGATTCCGACACGCAGGAGCTCGCCGCGGCATTACAAAATCTGGATTTGGGCGATGGCATCATCGCGCATCTGCAATCTACGGATCAGCATCGCTGTGTACTGGTGCTTTCAGGTCCCGGGCTGGATCCTGCAATTAGCGATACGGACCCGGGTGACCGAGGCATGACAGCCTGGGTCAAGACTTGCACACCGTACACAGCTGAAGCCACCCTGACGGCTCGGAAAATAAATCGTTTTGTCGAATTGGCGCATGAGATCCTGGATGCCCATCCGGTCAATATCGCGCGAATCGAGGCCGGGCTAATGCCGGCCAATGGTGTGATTACACGCGGGGCAGGAGGCGGATTCAGCCTCGATAACGTGGTGCTTGAACGGGGCGTGGGCGCAGCCATGGTGACCGGGTGTAATACAGTTGTCGGCCTGGCGCGGACAGTGGGCTATGAGGTCAGAACCGACCCCCGGTTCACCGCGGCGGCGGATACCGATCTGCAGGGCAAGATGGATGCTGCGCTGTCGGCACTGGATGACTATGACCTGGTGTATGTGCACATCAAGGCGCCTGATCTGTTCGCCCATGATCATCAGCCGGAGCAAAAGCGTGATTTTCTACAAGATGTCGACAGGGTCCTGGCGACGTTGAAAAACACCGGGGTGATGATTGCTTTGGCTGCTGATCACAGCACTGACTGTAACTCCGGCTCACACACCGCCGATCCGGTCCCGGCGCTACTGTATGTACCTTCCGATCCGCGCTCCCACCCGCAACCGGTCAACTTTGGTGAGACTGCCTGCGCTGCCGGTAATATGCCCCGCCAGACCAGCCACGAATTACTGCTGCGGGTTCTGGCCAGGATGGAACAAGAGGCAACCTTTTAGCCCATTTGCAGGCTACATGTATTCAGCATAAGCACTCATGTATTTGGTCGCATCGTCAGGTGAAATGACGACGGCCATCCCGCTGTTGGACGCGCCGGTCAGTTGGGCCGCGTGCAGCAGGGCGCCAGTTGTGGGCCCAACCATGATGCCCTCGGTGCGGGCCAGTTTGATGCCTGCCTCGAAAGCGTCTTTGTCTTCAACGGCGATGATGTCGTCAATGAGCGAGTAATCCAGAATCGTGGGCTTGTGCTGTTCCGGCAGGTTGGAGATTTTTTTGATACCGGAAAGCTTGTGTCCCCGTGCCGCCGGCTCGACGCCGATGATCTGTACACCCGGATTGCGTTCTTTCAGGTAACGGGCCACACCGGTGATGGTGCCGCAGGTACCGAAAGCCGCAAAAAAATAATCAATTTTTCCCTCGGTCTGGTTCCAGATTTCCGGCCCGGTCGTGCGGTAGTGAGCTTCTACGTTCAATTCATTTTCATACTGGTTGGGGCTGACATATTTGCCGCCGAAAGCTGTGCTTTCGACAAGACTCTTGACCACGCCACGGGCGCCTTCGGTTGGAAACAGCGGGCATAACTCGTCTTCGACCTCAAGCAGTTCGGCTCCCAGAAAACGAAGTATGGCTTTCTTTTCTTCCGGAGTACCATCGGGCAGCGCCAGCTCAATGGGTGTGCCCTGGGCGTTGGCCAGGGCTGCCAGCGCGATGCCGGTGTTGCCGGCAGTGGGTTCGGTCAGCACCTGCCCATCCCTGACCGGCGTACCCTTCAGCAGATAAAGTGCCGTGCGGTCCTTGATTGAGCCGAACGGGTTGTTGCGTTCAAGCTTCACATAAATTTCGAAGCCGGGAGTGGGCATGGATCGCTCGCTTAGCCGGATCATCGGAGTCGGGTTGTCGGGGTCGGCGATCAGGTCAGCCACGTTGTTGTAAACGCGTAAAGATCGCTTGTCAGTTGTGGCCGGTACATCGGGTACCGGTCTCAGTGCAGCAGGATTTGAATTCATTGTGTATCTCTCCAGTTCTGATTAAAGACCGGGACACACGAGAAAAACTTCCGCCCCGGCTTGCCGTTGCGGTTTGTCTTTTAAGGTTTTTGGTGGTTTTTACCTGGAACAGACGCCGCATGGCTGGCTCTTGCACATACAAGCGCAACAGCAACACATACACATACGGTAAAATTGATTCGTCATGTTCCGGAGACTAGCCTGTGTCAATTGCGGCTGTCAATGATTGCTGTATTCTCAGCATATTGGATGACAGGGGCACAGCCATGAAGAAGACCGCCATACAAACCAACCATATTCTGGAAGGTGTCCGCTACGAGATTCGTGGAGAGTTGGCACACCGTGCCATGGAACTGGAGCGCCAGGGCTACGAGATCATTTCATTGAACATCGGCAATCCGGGCCTGTTCGGCTACCGGACACCGGAAACAATGAGACTGGCGATGATCGAAAATCTCGGTCAGAGCGAGGCTTACTGCCATCAGAAGGGTATCTTTCCGGCCCGCGAAGCGGTGGTCATGCAGCAGCAGGATCGTGGCGTACTGGATCTGACGGCAGAGGACGTATTCATTGGCAACGGGGTCAGCGAGTGTATTGACTTTGTTTTGCGTGCATTGCTCAACCAGGGCGATGAAATCCTGGTACCCAGCCCTGACTATCCGTTATGGAGTGCGGCGGTGGCGCTGAACCAGGGCACCGCCGTTTATTACAATTGCCGGCCTGAAAATGATTTCCTGCCCGACCCGGAAGAAATCCGCAGCCTGATCACGCCCCAGACACGCGGTATTGTGCTGATCAATCCAAACAATCCTACTGGCGCCGTTTACCCCCGTGAGACGCTGGAGGAAATCGTACGCATCGCCGAGGAACACCAGATCATCGTGTTCGCCGACGAAATCTACGATCAGATGCTATACGGCGATGCAGAGCATGTGCCAATGGCGACCCTGGTGCACGACACCCTGTGCGCGACCTTCAATGGCCTGTCGAAAATTTACCGTGCCTGTGGCTACCGTGTCGGCTGGGTGGCGTTCAGCGGTGAGCGGGAAAATGCAAAAGAGTATATGCATGCAGTCGAACTGCTGACGTCTCTGCGCCTGTGCGCCAACGTACCCGGCCAATGGGCGGTCCAGACTGCGCTTGGTGGCTACCAGAGCATCCGCAAACTGACCGAGCCGGGAGGGCGGCTATTCCAGTCACGCCAGGCCATCATAGATGGAGTGAATAACAGCAAGTACCTCGAGCTGTGTGTGCCCAACGGCGCCATGTACGCTTTTCCCCGGGTCAAAAGCGAGCTGATAGCCGGCTTCCAGGATCAGCAATTTGCCCTCGAGTTACTGGAAAAGAAACACGTTCTGATTGCACCGGGAAGCAGCTTCAACGTGCCGTATCGGGACCATTTCAGGATTACCACTCTGCCGGACCAACGCAAAATGGCGGTGGTGTTCGAACGCATTGAAGCGGTTCTGGATTCTATGGCCTAGTGATGCTTACAGCTTGTCGCGGGGCAGGCTGAGTTCGCTCTTTTCCAACCCCGGCGGCGCCAATTGCCTGGCTTGCTCAAGGCTTTCCTGCGCAAGGTCGGTTTTTCCGGACAGGAACTGCGATTGTGCCAGCGTGAAGTAAAAACGATATTCGTTGCTTTCGATTCGCAGTGCCTTGTTCAGCAGTTTAATGGCGTCGTCAAAACGCTGTTCTTCAACGGCGACTTCGGCCAGGTAGTTCAGGTAATAGGGGTTCTTGCTGCGGTTCCTTTCGACCTGTGCCTGTATCGCCGCGGCCTTCTCGACATCACCATCCTCGTCATAGATGGAATAAAGATTATTCAGTGCCACCGATTGCTGTGGTTCCAGCTTCAGGGCCGTTTGATAGGCCAGAACCGCTTCTTCGGTTTGCTCGTTTCGTCTCAACGCCACGCCCAGGTTGGACCAGACGTAGGGTAGGCTGGCATCGACTGACAGGGCTTTGCTGAAATAGGCGTAAGCCAGCGCCTGGTTATCTTCCACCAGCGCCTCCGCCCCCAGGTTGTTGTAATACTGGGCCAGTGCTTCTTCGTCACTCAAGCGCCTTACCTGTTCCACGGCCTGTTGCTTGCGGCGGCTGACATCCACCGTAAATTCGTTGCTGTTGTCCCGCACCACGGCGTTGACATGCATGCTGAACAGCATTGTTTCGTTGGCGGTGCTCCAGACCGGCGGGATTATCACCTCCTGGTACCAGGCAGTGAGGCCGGCTTCGCGTGCCATGGCCACAAGCATGCTGGAAAAAGTGAGGCAGTTGCCCCTGCCGGCTCTGAAGCCTTCATCGGCGGGTAGGGTGACACGGGGGTCGTATTTGAAATTCAACAGATAGGGGTCGAGTGCAGCGTAGGCCAGTGACCAGGCTCTCCTGTCCTGTCCACGCCGCGGCCCAACATTGCTCGTCGCAAATTCCCGGAGCTCAGGAGAGGTCTGTAAGATATTTACATCAGGAATTTCGATGGCCGGCAATCCGGAGAGAGAGGGTACTTCCGGAGTTCTTACGGGGGCGCTGGAACACGCTGCCAACAATACGGTCAGCAGCACCGTGCCGCCAGACCGAAATCTGCTCATTTGCCGACATTTCACTGCCATTCCGGACATTTATTTCCCGTTATGGTGGACTCTTTAATCATAGCGCATGATGGCCTCGTTTTTACAGCTTCCCACGGGTGGCTATCTCTTCCTTTTTAGGCGAAACTACTTGATTGGACACGGCGGCAGTTCGTCCGCTTAAAGAATTTCCGGAGAGGAAAAAATGAAACCTGTTGAGAAGCCGGCCAATCCTAATTTTTCATCCGGGCCCTGCAGTAAGCGGCCCGGTTATAACGTCAGCGCCTTGTCGCTGGACTCGTTGGGCCGGTCACACCGGTCTGCACTCGGAAAATCCGTTCTGGGCAGGGCGTGCGCTGACACAGCCGACTTACTGGGCCTGCCGGATGGCTACCGCGTTGGCGTGGTACCGGCCTCGGATACCGGGGCCATGGAAATGGCCTTGTGGTCTTTATTGGGCGCCCGGCCGGTAGACATATTTGCATGGGAGTCTTTTGGCAAGGGCTGGGTTGTCGACATCACGCAGCAATTGCAGTTGGAAGATGTGCGTACTTTCACCGCCGACTACGGTAAGTTGCCTGACCTGGCGCAGGCGGATCCCGCACACGATATCGTCTTCACCTGGAACGGAACCACGTCGGGCGTGAAAGTACCCGATGGCGACTGGATCAGTGATGCCAGGGAGGGCCTGACCATCTGTGACGCGACTTCGGCCGTTTTTGCCATGGACCTGCCCTGGGAAAAACTAGATGTAGTGACTTATAGCTGGCAGAAGGTGCTGGGTGGCGAGGGTGCCCACGGCATGCTGGTTCTCAGTCCGCGTGCTGTCCAGCGGCTCGAGTCCTATACGCCGCCATGGCCGTTGCCGAAAATCTTTCGCCTGACCAAGGAAGGAAAACTGATCGAAGGCATCTTCAAAGGATCGACGATAAATACGCCTTCCATGCTGTGCGTGGCGGACTACCTGGATGCACTGGACTGGGTGCGTGGGATCGGCGGCGCTGCTGCAGCGATACAGCGCTCAGAAAACAACCTGGCGGTGATCGAGGAGTTCGTGGCAGCCCGCCACTGGATACATTTCCTGGCAGGTGATGCCGCGCAACGTTCCAACACCAGCGTCTGCCTGACCGTGGATCTGGAGCCGGACCGGGTGAAAGCCATGGTTGCATTGCTTGATGCCGAAGGTGTCGCGCATGACATTGGTGCCTATCGCGATGCGCCGGCGGGACTGAGAATCTGGTGCGGCGCAACCGTCGAAGAACAGGACGTAGCAGCATTAATGCCCTGGCTTGAATGGGCTTTCAAAAAGGTTAGTGGAGAATAGAACCCCGATGTACAAGATTAGAACCTATAACCAGATTTCCGATGTCGGCATGAGTCGTTTCACGATGGATAATTACGAGATCGGAGCTGCGGTTGAAGATCCGGATGCATTTATTCTGCGCAGCCAGAAATTGCATGATGAGCCGGTGCCCGCAAGCGTACTGGCGGTGGCCAGGGCCGGTGCTGGAGTGAACAATATTCCGATTGATGACTACACGCAAAAAGGGGTCGTGGTATTTAATACCCCCGGGGCTAACGCCAATGCTGTGAAGGAACTGGTGACGGCCGCAATGTTGTTGAGTTCACGCGGCATAATCGACGGAATGAATCGTGTGCAGGAGATGACCGACATCACGGATCCTGAAGTGATGGCGAAACAGCTGGAAAAAGAGAAAAAGCAATTCGCCGGCAGTGAAATCGCGGGTAGAACCCTGGGCGTGGTCGGACTAGGCGCAATTGGTTCGATGGTTGCCAACGCAGCGCTCGAGATGGGCATGCACGTGGCCGGATTTGACCCCGCGCTTTCGGTAGAGGCGGCCTGGCGCCTGTCCAGCCGGGTTGAAAAGGTAGATAGCCTGGAAGCGTTATTGAAGTTGTCTGATTTCGTCACACTGCATGTTCCGGCTATCAAGCAGACCCGTCACCTGATCAACGCTGCAGCGTTGTTGCGCTTCAAGCCGGGCGCAAAACTCCTGAATTTCGCCCGTGACCAGATAGTCGATGTCGATGCGGTTGTGACGGCGCTGGACGAAGGCCGTTTGGGTGGCTACATCACCGATTTTCCTGTTCCCTCGCTGATCGGGCGAAAGAATGCCATGTTGTTTCCGCATATTGGGGCAAGCACCCGAGAGGCGGAAGAAAACTGCTCGGTGATGGCGGCAGAGCAACTGATGGACTACCTGGAGAACGGTAATATCATCAACTCGGTCAATTTTCCCCAGACCCGGATGGCGCGTATGGGTGGTTACCGAATCACGTTTACCAACGAAAATATTCCACGTGTGCTGGGCACCGTGCTGTCTGTACTGGCCGACCATGACGTCAACGTGAAGGATATGGTGAACAAGAGTCTGCGCGACATTGCTTACAACATCATTGACGTTGAGACTGAGCCGACCGAACAGATTGTTAAGGCGATTGAAAGCGCCGAGGGCGTCATGCGCGTACGGGTACTATAGATACGTGGCTGATATCCGATCGATAGAAATACCTGAAAAAGACCTTCCGCTGCGGGCTGATGTCAGCCTGTTGGGTTCGCTGGTGGGAGATGTTCTGGTTGACCAGCACGGGCAGGAATTGCTGGACCGTGTAGAAGCGGTGCGCAAAGCAGCGATTCAGCAACGGGAAGGCTCAGGCGGCGCCGAACAGCTGGATGCCGCTTTATCCGATCTGGAGCCGGAACAGGTCATGCTGGTCATCCATGCATTCGCGACCTACCTGAGGGCAGTTAACCTGGCCGAAAAGGTTCACCGGATCCGCAGGCGCAGGGCCTATCAGAGGGCCGGGGCTACGGCTCAGCGTGGCAGTCTCGAAGCGGTTGTTGGGGAGCTGAAGGACGCAGGTGTTGATGTCAATGCGTTATCTGAAGCGATTAGCCAGCTCAGGATTCAACCGGTATTTACCGCCCATCCAACCGAGGCGACCCGGCGAACCATCCAGGAAAAAGAATACGACATCGTGCTGCGTTTGGTTGAGCGACTGAACCCGGAGCTAACGCCGCGTGAGGAAGCGTTGGCATTGCAGCGAATCCGTGCGGCGCTTACCTCATCCTGGCAAACGCGCCTGGTTCCGCACTCGCGCCCTACAGTCGCGGATGAGCTGGATAACATCCTTTTTTACATTACCGACATTCTCTACCGTGTGGTGCCGGTCTTTTACGAATCTATAGAGCAGGCCTTTGAAGCCAACTTCGAGCAGTGCCCTGAGAATTTTCTGAAGGACATTATCCTGCGGTTTGGGTCGTGGGTGGGTGGCGACATGGATGGCAATCCGAACGTCACCTCGGCCACGATTCTGGAGACCCTGGCCAGACAGCGTGCCGTGGTGATCAAGCGGTACCTTCCGGATATACGAAAACTGTCCCGTTATCTCAGCCAGTCCACGTCCGAGATAGGCGTATCTCCTGCCATGTTGCGGCAACTGGCGCGCTACCGGGAGGTAATGCCCGGAGTTAACAGGGGTATACCTGAGAGGCATCAGGATATGCCTTATCGCTGTCTGCTGAAGTTGGTGTCCCATCGGCTGGAGCACACCTGGAGTGAGCAGGAGCATGCGTACGCAGCCGTTGATGACTATGCGGCTGACATCCGCCTGATTTGTGACAGCCTGCGGGAGAATCACGGAGAGCACGCAGGGTTGTTCGGTGTCGAACGGTTACTGCGGCGAATTGAGACCTTCGGTTTTCACCTGGTGACGTTGGACGTGAGGCAGGATGCATTGCTGCATCGACGCGTCATGGGTGAGTTGCTGGGTTGCGAAGACTGGTTGGCCAGGGAACCGGCCAATCGTGCCCAGGTACTGACCCACTTGCTGGAAACCGGTGGGTTGCCTGGCGTTTCTGTGGGGAATTCGCTGAGTGAAGAGGCCCGGGACACACTTGATGTGTTTAAGGCAATCTCCAGCGCCCGGCAAATGTATGGCAGTTCGGCAATCGGTTTGTTTATTATCAGCATGACCCAGGGGGCGGACGATGTACTGACCGCCCTGGCGCTTGCTGAGATTTCCAATCCGCATACCGGGGCATCGTCCCAGCTGGACGTGGCTCCGCTGTTGGAAACGGTGGATGATCTGCAGGCCGGACCGGAAATTATTGGCAGCCTGTTATCGCTGGACTTTTATCTCAGGCACCTGGACGGACACCGCAACAGGCAGGCCGTCATGGTCGGTTACTCCGACAGCAGCAAGGATAGCGGAATTGTCGCCTCACGCTGGTCTCTCTATGCGGCGCAAAAGCGCCTGGTCGACGTGGGTGATCAGAACGACACCGATGTTGTGTTTTTTCATGGTCGCGGTGGCACCGTGAGCCGGGGGGGTGGAAACCTGGTCAATGGAATTCTTGGGGCGCCGCCGGGAACGGTCAAGGGCTTCCTGCGTGTGACCGAGCAGGGCGAGGTGATTAACCAGAAATTCGGTGTTCGGTTTCTTGCTCTGCGCAACCTTGAGCTGGAGGCTGGCGCCACGCTGACACACAGCATGGGCTTTGCTTCGCAAGGGTTGAATGATGATGAAAGTGCCATTTTGTCCCATATGTCTGTTCTTTCAAGGGATAAATTTCGTGCGATGGTTTATGAGGATGGTGATTTCCCCGCTTACTTCCGAGCCACCACCCCACTTGATGTTATCGAGCGGCTAAACATCGGTTCGCGACCTGCGTCGCGCCGCTCTGGGGCAGGTATTGAGAATCTCAGGGCTATTCCCTGGGTGTTTTCCTGGGCCCAGGTGCGAGTGGGGTTCCCCGGGGTTTACGGTTTTGGCACTGCACTTGATAGCGCCATTGAAAAATTCGGCATTGAGGCCGTTCGGGATCTGCTCCGCAAGCAGGTTTTTTTCCAGGGCATGATCAATGACGTGGAAATGGTTCTTGGGAAATCCGAGCTGGGGATCGGGGAACGTTATGCCGGTCTTGCCGGGGCTGGGCAGCAGCGGTTTTTCGATTCGATCAGTACTGAATTTGAACTCGCTGAGAAGCGTATCCTCGAGCTCAAACAATTGGACCGGCTATTAGACGACCAAACGGTTCTTCAGCGGAATATCCGATTGAGAAATCCCTATGTCGACCCTTTGCACCTGCTGCAGATTGATTTGTTGCAGCGCTGGCGTGACGGTGGCTGCAAGGACGAGGCGTTACTGGAGGCGCTCAAGGCCACCGTAAAAGGGATCGCGCTGGGTATCCAAAACACCGGATAGAATCCGGACTGTATCCTTGCCTGGAAAAATACGGGATAATGACTGACCGACCGTACGGTCAGTCATTTGGTTCAGGAAGGATTCTAATGCAGGCTGAAGCAACAAGAAGACGCTCACCGAGGCAATCGCCCGGTGAGGTGGCGATCCTGGAAGCCGCAGTGCGGTTGTTCTCTGCGAGTAGTTACGATGCAGTGTCGATGCGTGGAGTGGCGGAAGCCGCAGGTGTCAGCAAAGCCAATATTTACCATCATTTTTCATCCAAAGAATCGTTATACCAGGCCATCCTCCAGTCCAGTGCGGCTGAGTTATCAGGGCTGGTTGACCAATTGGCAGAAAGCCCGGGCCCATTTGCCAACCGACTGGCAAATTTTGCCAGGGCCCACCTCGGGCATCTGGAAAAAAATGCGCTGACTTCGCGGGTGATTATTCGCGAAGCGTTTTCTGGAAACGACGAGCGGAGCAAGATGCTGACCGACCAGGTGTTTGGCGGCATATTCCAGCGCATTATTTCCACTTTTATGGCCGGGCAGGAAGCCGGAGAATTGCGGCCCGACCTCGATCCTGCGTTATGCGCGACACTGCTGATAGGCGCAGACATATTTTTCTTCCAGGCAAACAGTTTGCTGCAACATTTGCCCCAGGCAGGCTTTATAAATCGACCGCAGCAGTTCAGCAGTGAAATGGTCGATGTGATGTTGAATGGCATGTTCATGCCGCCGGGAGCCAAAAAGAAATGAAAGGTAGCAACATGAATCTGATCAAATCCGTCGTGGCTTGTTTGATCTGCGCCTCAGCGCTGTCGGGG
>RCNC010000408.1_pt1 | contig 27398 bp, 28 predicted proteins | sample 2041301 | NCBI WGS metagenome assembly RCNC01 (sample SAMN09708231, study PRJNA481090) | Marine sediment metagenome, whole genome shotgun sequencing project. | biome: marine sediment; feature: ocean; material: sediment; isolation source: Sewage treatment plant 13A marine sediment (STP13A) ... | reverse complement strand
CGCCTCGATGTATTTCTTGACCCTCGCGACAGCATCTTTGTACAAGGACGGTGCGTCCTCCGTCACAAGGATTTCGGCCTTAGTCATTGACGGCATCCCGCTTGCCGGGGACTCGAGCGACAATTGTTTGATATCCGAGTGCAACTGATCGATATCGACCGCAGTCTCGTCTTCAAATACGAATGAAGACAACTGCGTTTCGTGATCGAAAATAATTGCGGCAGGACAACGCACGGCGAAGGCGACAGGAAGCAAGGGATCGTCGCGCAAGTGCAAACTTGGCTCAACTTCAGCCGCTAGTTCATAGCCCAGGTATAAGAACCACCCGCCGGCAAATGGTTTTGAATCGGTTACCTGCGGAATTCGTTCATCAGCCCACCACTCATCCAGAGCGTCCAAAAAACGGGTGTGTCCGTCAGCGCTGTGGCCTGTCGAAAGACTCTCTCCAGGGAACGCGAACAGAATATCGTAACGACCCAGGTCGCCGCCCTGCGAGGTGCTTTGCAGTAAAAATGGATAACGCGAGGGCTCAGCCTGGTTAAGCTTTCGAAGCTCATCAGGACCTACTGTCGTAGGAAGAGGCGCGGCGAGGACCTTAGTCAAATGCTCGAAGTATCAAGCTTCCATTCGTGCCGCCGAATCCAAACGAATTAGAAATCGCGGTCTGCACTTTCGCGTCTCGGGCAACATTCGCTGTGTAATCCAGATCGCACGCAGGATCCTGATTTTCCAGATTGATCGTCGGCGGGATGACCTGATCACGAATCGCCAATGCGCAAAAGATCGCTTCAACAGCACCAGCGGCACCCAGTAAATGTCCGGTTGTCGATTTGGTCGAACTTACGGCCAGAGTTTTCGCAGCGTCACCGAATGCGCGTTTGATACCAGTCGTTTCGCCGATGTCTCCGGCAGGCGTCGACGTTCCGTGCGCATTAAGATAGTCGATATCACCGACATCGATGCCGCCATCCTTGAGCGCTGCGGTCATACATTTGCGTGCGCCCTCTCCATCCGCAGGTGGCAACGTGATGTGATAAGCATCGCCACTCATTCCGAAGCCAATCACTTCAGCGTAGATTCTCGCGCCACGTGCCTTGGCGTGCTCCAGTTCTTCGAGAACGACGCAACCTGCGCCATTGCTCAGGACGAACCCGTCGCGGTCGATGTCATACGGGCGACTGGCGCCGGTTGGATCATCATTTCGGGTCGTCATTGCTTTGGCGGAACAAAACCCGGCCATAGCAAGTGGCGTCGTCGCGTACTCTGAACCACCCGCGAGCATTACCTCGGCGTCGCCGTGTTCAATGCTTCTTGCCGCAAGGCCGATGCAATGTGTTGACGTTGCACAGGCGGTAACGATCGAAATATTCGGGCCAGTGATGTTCTGCATGATGCTGGCCTGACCAGACGTCATGTTGATAATGCTTCCTGGAATAAAGAACGGCGATACTCTGCGAGGGCCACCGGCAATCATTTTGTTCTGATTGTCTTCGATCGTCTTGATGCCGCCAATACCCGCGCCCATCGCGACGCCAATCGTGTGGCCGTTTTCTTCCGTAATTTCCAGACCGGAATCAGCAATCGCATCCACAGTCGCTGCAACACCGTAGTGAATGAACGGATCATTCTTGCGTTGGTCTTTTTTAGAAAGATAGTCATCGACATTGAAGTCTATGACCATGCCGGCGATACGCGTAGGAAAAGCGCTGGTGTCGAAGTGGTCGATCAGCCGCGTGCCGGATACCCCTTCACAGACATTCTTCCAGGCGTCTTCGAGCCTGCTACCCACCGGCGAAATGATGCCCATTCCGGTAATAACAACGCGTCTTTTACTCAAGGTAGTTTCGTCTCGGAGCGGCAGCGTGCCGCGAGGAACTGAGGAAAGATGGCGCGGCGGCGAAAACCGCCGCGCCGGTTTTCTTACTCTGCCTTCTGGCGAGAGGTGACGAAATCAATCGCCTGCTGAACAGTGGTGATCTTCTCAGCATCTTCGTCGGGGATTTCGGTTTCGAATTCCTCTTCGAGTGCCATTACCAGTTCAACGGTGTCGAGTGAATCTGCACCCAGATCATCGACGAATGAAGCATCGTTTGTTACCTCGTCTTCTTTAACTCCGAGTTGCTCGGCAACGATGCCCTTAACTTGTTCTTCAATACTGCTCATAGTCTTTAATACTCCCGAAAAGACTCAAAAAGTTTGATGTAGCCCGCCATTAATGGCTTGGAAATGGGTCTGAAAAAACGCTCGAAAACGCCCTAAGTCATTGATATTTGATCAATAATTCGAAGGACGCCTCGCTCGTGGGTGGCTATTGTAAGTGAATCAGTCTTGGCAATCTATAGTCGAAACTTGCTCATTTAGTCCATCACCATGCCGCCGTTGACGTGCAGCGTCTCGCCAGTGATATATGCGCCGGCCTTCGACGCCAAAAAAAGCACCGAATTGGCGATATCCTGCCCCTCCCCCAGTTTCCCCAACGGCACCTGGCTCAACATGGCAGCACGCTGCTCTTCGGGCAGAACTTTGGTCATATCGGTGTCGATAAATCCGGGTGCGACGACATTAACGGTGATCCCTCTGGAGCCGATTTCGCGCGCCAGCGATTTGGAGAATCCTATCATGCCCGCTTTGGTCGCCGCGTAGTTTGACTGCCCCGCATTACCCATCACGGCGATGACCGACGCGATGCTGATGATGCGACCTTTCTTCGCTTTCATCATTCCACGCAGACAAGCTTTGCTAACTCTGTAGAGGCCGGTGAGATTTGTCGCGATGACGTCATCCCATTCTTCGGCCTTCATACGCATCAGGAGATTGTCCCTGGTGATGCCGGCGTTATTAACCAGGATTCCCGGGCTGCCTTCGTTACCCTGAATATCCTTGATGGCCGCCTGAACCGATTCGTCATCCGCAATATTCAGAACGACGCCGCGGCCCCGCCCTGCCAGTGTCTCAGTGATGCTGTCCGCGCCACCCTGACTGGTCGCGGTTCCTACTACGGTGGCGCCCGCCGCGGCCAGCGCCTCTGCGATCGATGCGCCAATTCCGCGCGATGCACCGGTAACCAATGCGATCTCGCCCGACAACGCGTCGGAACTAAAAATACTTGTCATTTTTGATCCTTGTTAGTTGATCAGGCGAGCAGTGACTTCTGCAGGCTGTCGTTTGAATCGATGAACGATATTGGCATCTTCCGGTTAATGCGTTTGCACAGACCCGCAAGCACCTTTCCGGGGCCACACTCGATAATGGACGTCGCGCCGCCTTCGATCATGGCATTCACTGTCGTCACCCAGTGTACGGGGCTGTAGACCTGACGTGACAGCCTCGAACGGATATCGTCGCTATCGGTGTAGGGTTTGCCGTCTGTAGCGGCGACTACCGTGATGGCCGGAGCGCTTATCGTGGCTTCAGCCAACGCTTCCTTGAGCGCCTCTCCTGCCCCAATCAGCAACGACGAATGCGACGGTACACTCATTGGCAACAGCACAGCCATTCGTGCGCCAGCGGCTTTGCAACGCTCAATCGCATTGTCCACGGCGTCTTTGTGGCCTGCTATCACCACTTGTCCCGGCGAATTGAAGTTCACGGGCTCGGCGACACCAATACTGGATGCCTCATCGCAGACTTTGATGACCGCGTCATCATCCAGACCGATAATCGCCGCAATCGCACCGACGCCGGCTGGCACCGCTTCTTGTGATAGCTGCGCACGCCGGATCACGACAACCATAGCGTCGTTGAAACTCATCGACTCGGCCGCGACCAATGCTGAATATTCGCCCAGGCTGTGCCCCGCTAACTGGCTCGGCGTTGCGCCGCCGGCGGCTTGCCAGACCCGGTAAGCCGCGATTCCTGCGGTCAGCATTGCAGGTTGCGTAACGATCGTCTCAGATAGCTTTTCAGCCGGACCGCCCTGCACCAGTGCCCAGAGGTCATAGCCGAGCACTTCGCTGGCCTCGTCATAGGTTTCTTTTACGACCGGGAATTCCGCGGCCAGATCGGCTTGCATGCCAACCGACTGCGATCCCTGCCCTGGAAATACCATCGCTTTACTCAAAACTGTCTCCGCTCACTGTCGGGCCCACGCTGCGCATTATATAGCCCCCTGCAGTTTGACTCTAATTCTCAGTATCAAGGCCCCCAGAACGCCTCCAAAGGCGCCGTAGAGGTGTGCATCGACGACCACCGGGCCACCTGAGGTCGATTCCGAGCCGGGAAGCGCGCCTCCGAACTGTTCCCAGCCGATTTTGGCGACCAGAAGTAGCGCCAGGACGCCCGTTTCCACGTTTATTTTCCCCGGACGCAAGCTCGGCACCAGGCCAGCGGCCAGCAGACCGTTCAATAAACCGGACATTCCGACATACCAGTAAAGTTCCGGATTCAACAGCCAAAAGCCGATATCGATGCTCGCCAGGCTCACAGCCGTAATGATAAGCCAGTCTCTGATCGTGTAGGAATCGCCGATCAGGAACCAGACGAGCAACAATCCGGCACTATTGAGCGCGAGGTGCGACCAGCCCAGATGCGCGAAATGTCCGCTGAGCAGGCGCCAGGTTTCGCCTTGCCCTATCCAGACGCGATCGTAGCGAAGTACCTCCCGTCCGAAATCACCTCCGAACAGGAATAACACTGAAATAGCGATGATTGCCGCCGGAATCAGCCACACGTTTACCGCCGCTTTTTCAATGCCTACATTCGAATTGTGTAACCCCATGTTTGGTATACTGACGTTTAATCAAAGAGTGAGTCAATCTGACGTCCTGGAGTACAGTAGTGAGGCACATGGAAATAGCTAGTCGCCGGCAACGCGGTTTTACACTGATCGAGATAATGGTCGTGGTCATTATTATTGGAATTCTCGCCGCCATCGTGGCGCCAAACGTCATTGGCCGCGTTGATGATGCGCAGATTACCAAGGCCCATGCCGAGATCAGCAACATCGGATCCGCGCTCAAGTTTTATCGACTCGACAACTTTGCCTACCCGACCAGCGAACAGGGTCTGGAGGCCCTGGTAACCAAACCCAACGATCCAAATGTTAAGAACTGGAAGTCAGGTGGCTATCTGGACCGTCTGCCGAAGGATCCCTGGGGTAACCCCTATCAATACCTGAACCCAGGTGTTAACGGCGAACTCGATATCTACACTCTGGGGCGTGATGGTCGTCCGGGTGGTGAAGATCTCGATGCGGATATTGGAAACTGGGAACCGCAATAGTCCTGATCCCTCGGACCATTCGCTATCCAAGACGCTAACGATGCGTAGCTCACGATTTTCCACCGGTTTCACACTGATCGAAATACTGGTCGTTCTGGTGATTGTTTCGACTGTGGTGTCAATCACGATGCTGTCATTCGGAATTATGGGCAACGATCGAGATATGCAGACGGAAGCAAGGCGCTTTGGCGCGCTGGCTGAACTCGTTCGAGACGAAGCCTCGATGCAGGGTCGAGAGTTTGGTATCGAACTCATGACGTCGAGCTATCGCTTTGTCGAATACGACGCATACGGCGCGCGTTGGGCTGAAGTACCTGGCGATGAGACTCTGCGGCTTCGAGTTCTGCCGGAAGATGTCGAGTTTGAACTCTATCTCGAAGATAAGCGCATCGTACTCGTGGCGGACCCTGAGTCCCTCGAAGACCCCGACGAGGACAGCGATCGCGGCAGTGCGGAATCTTATTCGCCACACCTGTTGATCTATTCAAGCGGCGATACAACACCGTTTGAACTGCACATCTGGCGCGCGTTCGACGACGAACGAGTCGTGCTGCGTGGGGATGCCCTCGGTATGGTTGAAATCCTCAGCCAGGACGAGGAATAGACGATGGTCGCGCAACGTCAAAACGGCTTCACGTTAATCGAAGTAATGGTGGCACTCGTGATTGTTGCATTGTCGCTAACCGCCGTGACCGCCAGTATGAGTCAGATGATCGACGCCTCTCAGGCCATGAGAGACAGGACGTACGCAAGCTGGATCGCGCAGAATCGAATCGCAGAGTTTCGGCTTGCGAGCGAGACACCGGACGTTGGGGCGAGCAACGGCGAGGTACAATATGCCAACGCGGAATGGGCCTGGCGAGCAGTGATCTCGGAGACCGGCGTTGATGATCTTTATCGCATCGATGTTTCAGTATCGTTTGCGGGCAATGAAGACGTCATACGAAGCGTAACCGGTTTTGTCGGCCCGCCGGGCGCGCCCGGTGAAGCGAATCGAGCCTGGTCGATCGCGCCGGTCAGTCCGGACGCGCAAGACGAAGGCGGTCCCGAGGCATGAGAGCAGCACGATCTCAAGGCTTCACCCTGATCGAAGTGCTCGTCGCCATGGCAATTTTCGGCGTGCTGACAATCCTCGCCTACATGGCATTGGGTCAGACCTTATCGAACGCTGAAATGTTGAACAAACGTATGGATCGTCTGCAGGCCGTGCAACGCACAATGCGTTATCTGAGCACAGATCTTGCGAGCGCATCACCCCGTCCGGTCCGAAACGAACTCGGCGACGGCTATATGCCGGCAGTAATGATCTCGGCGACGAATCAATTTGCACTCGCGGTGACGCATGGTGGCTGGAGTAATCCGGCCGGCCTGCCCAGAAGTACACAACAACGAAGCGTCTACCTGCTGGAGGACGGTAAGTTGTTTCGTGTGTACTACGTAGTGCTCGATACGACCTATTCCAATAACGCGATTTCAACTGAAATACTGGATGGTGTGGAAAGCCTGGAATTTCGAATCCTGCAGGACAACGGTGCAACAACAAATCAATGGCCACCAGGCGGCATGGAAGGATCGAATGCCTCAAGTCTGCGGCCGCGTGCGGTTGAAATAATTCTGACACTCGAGGGTGATGGTGAAATCCGCCGCCTTATCGAGGTAGCTTCATGAACACGCCTGCCCGCTCCCGAGGTGTCGCGCTGATTACAGCGATGCTCATTACAGCAATAACGGCATCATTGGCCGCTGGGCTTGCCTGGAATAATGCGCTGGACGTACGACGCACGATGGTCCTCCTGTTCCACGAACAAGGTGCTCAGGTCGCGCTGGGTGCCGAAAGCTGGATCCGGAATATTCTCCGGGACGATGCGATCGAGAGCCAAACGGATCATCTTGGAGAACTTTGGGCAAGCGAGCTGCCCGGACTGCCCGTCGATAACGACTCCGTTCAAGGAGCGGTGACCGGAAACATCGAAGACTTGCAAGGGCGATTCAATGTCAACAACCTGATCGCGCCCAATGGCGAGGTCGACGAGATTGTACTTGAGCAGTTTAGTCGGCTCCTGCTCGCTCTGGGTCTGGATACGCGATTTGCCGGGGCTACCGCAGACTGGATAGATGCCGATCAGGAAGCGAGCTTCCCCGATGGTGCGGAAGATTCGATTTATACGGGCTTGACGCCGCCGTATCGGACCTACAATCGCCCACTATCGAACATCACGGAATTGGCCGCGCTGGAAGGGATGGATAAGGCAAGTTTCGACATTCTCTTGCCGCACGTGACAGCCCTGCCCGGCCGGACACAAATCAACGTGAATACGGCAACGCCCGCTGTTTTGCAGTCGCTAGGCGAAAATCTCGACCCCACAACCGTCGAAGAATTACTGTCGCAACGCGAAGAAGCTGGCTTCGCAGACTACGCGCAGACGTTTTCAACGCTGGTGAGCGAAGACATGATTCAGCAAATCACCGAAACCAGCAGCTATTTTCAATTGAAGGCTGTCGTGCAGATTGATACCGTTCGTGTCACTTACTACAGCGTGTTGTTGAGGGCGCCCAATGGCGGCCCAGTGACGACGATTTTGCGCAGTCTGGGAACCATCTAAGCATGACCGAATATGTCGTCATACGGCTAAGCGCCGATAGCTCGTCCGTCCAGTGGGTCATGGCCGACAGCAATGGAACCCGCCTGGGCGGTGTTTCCAGCGGGAATCTGGAACAAGCTGCCGCTGCGAGCGCAAAGCGCTCTGTCATCGTATTGGTGCCATCTGTTGATCTGCTGTCCACATCAGTACACATTCCGGCGCGGTCGGCTGCAAAAATCAAAGCGGCCCTGCCCTTCGCACTTGAAGAGAATCTGGCGGAGGATGTTGAGGATCTGCATTTTTCCGTTGGCGAACGACAAGACGGCAACCGCATGCCGGTGGTGGTTGTTTCGGACGCCAAAATGGCCGACTGGATGCAGCGCTTGCAGGACGTCGGAATCGAGCCCGCTATCGTCGTCCCGGACAGCCACGGGCTTGCAAAAATACCGGGAACGATGTCGGTCTTGGTCGAAAACGATACTGTTATGTTCAATGACGGTGCAGACGCCGATTTTGTCATGCAGGGGGTCAAACCGAGCGAAGTCTTGGTGTTCGCCGGTCAGTTAGACGAAAAGGAGTCAGAGGACGAAGAAAACTCGGGCCACTTACTGGCGTTTTGTACGCCGGAAATGGAAGCCGAGTTGTCGCACGACTGGATCGCATTACGTCATGAACTTCACAGCGTCGATGTCAATGTGCTACCCGATGGCGTATTACCGAAGCTTGCTGTAACCGTCGCCGCAGGGCACGGCGTTAATCTTCTGCAGGGCAAGTACGGAAGGAAGACGGAGTATGCGACGCTTTTCAGGCCCTGGAAGACGGCAGCGATGTTGCTTATCGGCCTCGCCATCGTGGCCATGTCGCTCAAAGGCGTTGGCTACTACCAGTTACTTCAGGACGAATCAGCGTTGCGAGCGCAATTCAATGCCGAGTATCACAGCATTCGCCCTGATGACACGCGAGAAATTGTTGACCCCGTCGCGATTGTGAATTCATTACGTCGGAGCATGGGTTCTTCGACCTCACCACAAGTATTCCTGCCAAGTCTGCGGGAACTGGGCGCGGCCATGGCGGCAAATTCAGGCGCAAGCATTGAGGCGATAAGCTATCGGGCTGGCGTCATTGATTTGCGCCTGATCGCTCCTGATGTTGCAACACTCGATAACATCCAAAAAGCCGTCAGTGCCTCCGGACGCTTTCAGGCATCGATTCAATCGACAGATCAGGTTGCCGATCAGATCAATGGCCGCATTCAGATCAGGGAGACCGGCTCATGAAAGACTGGTTCGACTCCCTTGAGGCGCGAGAGCGCAATTTCGTGTCGGCGGGAGCCATCGTCGTCATCGTCGGATTGCTTTATGGCCTGGGCTGGGCGCCTCTGGACAACAAGCACGATATGCTGAAGGCCGATGTCGATAACTGGCAGCGTTCCCTTACCGACCTGCGTCCGATGCGAACAGTGAACTCGAGTGACGGACAAAATCAACCCGCCGCGATTCTGGGCAGCCAGAAAACGCCGATCATCATCGTCGATCAGACACTAACCAGTCGTGGTCTTGATCGATACCTGCGTCGCAGCCAACCGACCGCCGGCGACGGCATTCGAGTTGAGTTCGAGAACGTTGCATTTGATGAATTGGTGCTGTGGCTGGGAGACTTAAGTGAGCAATACGCCATGCACGTACAAGCCGGAAGCTTTTCAACCGGCAATCAAGCCTCATCCGGGCGAGTTAATGCAACGCTAACATTGGAGCGCGCTCTTTGATTCGCTCGAAACGCGGTCTGATCATGACCGGCGTACTAAGCTTACTCATCGGTTTGCTTGTGATGTTTCCGGCGAGAGTCGCCATTCACTGGTTTGTGCCTTCTGAGATCGCCATAGCCGGCATCGAGGGCTCCGTCTGGTCCGGCAGCGCTGATGAGGCATCCGTAGGCGGCATGTATTGTCGCGACGTGAACTGGAGCATCAATGCGCTGCGTCTGTTCACCGGAAAACTGTCTTACCGGATAAGCGCGACGCCGGTTTCCGGATTCCTTGAGTCCGACATCAATCTCGGATTCGGCGGCGGAATTTCACTAACGAACTTAACCGCTGCGGTTCCGTTGGAGCTTTTCGAAGATGTAGCGAATATTCGAGGTTTGCGAGGCAGCAGCAGTTTCAACTTCGAACGCGTCGAGATTGTCGACAACCTGGCCGTAGTGGCGGATGGGACCTTGCAGGTTGCGAATCTCGTAGTGCCAACGATCACTCGCGAGCCGCTTGGCGGTTTCGAGGCCCAGTTTTTTACGCAGAATAATGGCATCGCGGCAAGTATCGAGGACACCGACGGCGTGGTCGAATTGGCCGGTAGTATCCAGGTACGGAAAGACCGATCGTTTGAGTTTATCGGTCAGGTCATCGCCAAACCTGACACACCGGAATCGCTACGACAGCGGATGAAGAAGTTCTTGCCGCCACCCAACGAACGAGGGCAGCAGGAAATTCGCCTCGAAGGTATTCTCTAAACCGTCACTTCGACGAACGATTTCAAGAGCGGAAAATACAAGGCACATCGGACATTCTGCGCGGACCAGTCGCGATACAGCGAAGCATATCGTGCCAACTGCGGTTCATAGCGAGTTACCTCTGCACTGAGGAATCCATCGAGATTGCCGCCCTCATGTGAGCTGGTTTTATAATCAATTATCCAGTGCGTACCGTCATCGTCTATGCGAACCCGATCAAGAATGACTGACGTCAGTTCGCCTTCGTACAAACCGGTCAGGCCGAGTTCAGTGTGGCCATCACCGTGCAGGATCCAGCGGCCTTTTTGATCGCCTGACGTGGCACTGACTGCCGCCTCAACTCTGCTCGCAATCAACGCGGCGTTGTCTCCCGTAATTCCCGATTCGCTCAACCAACGGGCCGTTACTTCGTGGCGGTAACTCTGGTCTGTTGTGCGACCATCCACCGGTTCTCGCGCCATCAGCTGTAACCAACGATGCACCAATGTACCGGCGATTCTGGCATCGCTTCCGACCCAGTAAAATTCAACCTCGTTGTTCGTGAGTTCAGCCTCCGTGTGTGTCGATGTGCCGGGCAGCAACTCGACATCAGGTAACGCCCAGGGAGCTGACAAACGACGCAATGCCGGATTCACCCAAATGGTCTCGTTCGCAGTGACTGTTGGCGAGATGTGGCTTTCAAAACCTACCGCAAACTCGCGTTCGACAGCCGGCCAGAGCAAATGCAAGAGGCTGTCACTTCTCGCGGGCTTGAAGGAATCACCGTCGGCTGATACCGCCGTATTGCCCATGATGTGTAGTGAGTTTTTTGCTCGCGTACAGGCAACATAGAGCAGGCGTGCCTGTTCATGCCGGTCTTTCTCGGCTTCGGTGAGTTCGATGTAGCGATGAACGGGGTCGTTATCGATCTCGGCACGAGGCCCCACAGGACTGATGACTTTGCGTTCCGCGCCATGCTCGATTGGCGAGTCGAACCACGACAACACGCTGCGATCGCCATGACCAGGCTGCCGCCCCAGTCCGAACAGCAGGACATGATCGAACTGCAGACCCTTGGCTCGATGCATCGTCATTATTTGTAAACGGGCGTTGTCGTTACTGGAAACCCGTTCCAGGTCGAGCGTTGATTCGAGCTCCGCAACATCGACCAAGGTGCCAGCCTTCGTGAGTTTTCCAAGTACGTCGAGATATCGATAAATATTCTCGATGGCATACTCATCATCCACGATCGCAGGACCGCCCAGTGCAAACCAGGCTTTCTCGACAAGGTCCCTCAGACTTTGCGCTCGGCGCGGCATTACCAGTGAGGCCAGTACCGTTCGCGAAGACTCAATGGATTCCCGAGCGTATTCCGACAGTTCCGAGAGGCGTTCCTCGTCCTGCAGCAGCTCCCACACGGTTCGTTGGGAGTCATTGTGTACCAGAGCATGCAAGTCTGACCATTGCAGCCCAATCCATGGAGATCGCAACAAACCCAGCCAGGCAATACGATCACCTTGATGTGCCGCGGCTCGAGTGAGCGCCAGGAGATCAATAATTTCTGGCAAGTCCGTGAGACGGTCGATCTCCACCGCCCTGTAAGGAATACCGGCGGTTCTTAGTTCCGCCAGTAGCTGTGGTAACTGAGTCCTTCCTCGAACAAGAACTGCCATATCATCGTTTGGGTGTTGCGATAACGTATCCGCAATGACTCGGCAACCCGCGTTCGCTTCATCTTCCGTACTGGCACCAAATATCGGATGGACCTCGCAAGTCCCCTGCCCACTGAGGTGATCAACCGGTACGGCTTCCGAATAGGAAACAGCGCCACGCAGTGGGTCATCGTTTAGCGCGAGAATGCCTGGAAAGACAGTATTGAACCAATCGACCAGCCATTCTCCGGATCGAAAGTTTCGTCGCAGTAAAAGTGGTTCGAGCTGGATGTGGCCAAGACCGTGTTTACGAGCGAGCAGAAACTGACCGACTTCCGCATTCCGAAATCGGTAAATCGACTGCATCGGATCGCCGACGCAATACAGGCTGCGTCCGTCGCCCGCCTCCCAACCACCCGTTAGCGTTTCCAATATTCGATATTGGGCCGCGGACGTGTCCTGCATTTCATCAACCAGCAAATGCTTGATCTGGTAATCGAGTAACAGCGCGATATCACCCGGATTCTCAGCGGTTCCCAATGCGGTACTCGCCGTCATCGCGATTTCAATATGGTCTGCAATCCCCTGTTCACTGAACAAGCGCTTCAGTTCCGTTACCGCTAACGGCAACAATCGAAACAAGGCGAGCAAGACTCGCCATTGCTCGTCGGAGTACGTGACGGGCGGTAGTTTCGGCACGTCTTTCAGCCGATCTGCCAAACCATCGCTGGCTGCCAGGCTTTCCAGCACGGCATGCATGGCATCCTTACGCGGCTTGTTCCCCGGTGGGAAACCCTGTCGCTTGTCGACCCTTTTTCGGAACTCGCCTTTTTGCGTCAGGACCAGTTCGGCGAGACCTTTCCATTGCGAAATTTCTTCCGTCACCGGTTTAGGCATGCGTTCAAGCCCTGCAAGCGCGCAAATGGGACTTGTGCTTACACCCAACTCGATCAGACTGTCGGCTGCATAGGTGAGCAGTCCGCCAAGTTCCTCATACGTACCCGCGTCCAAGCCAGACGCCGCTCTCTGCAAATGATCAGTGACCGCGAATTCCAGACTTTCTTCGAATCTTTTCCGTAACGCAGCAGCATCCGAATCCGACAAGCGACCGGAACCAACGAACGGCAGCCACTGGTCCCGGGTGGCGAGCATCTGGGCCAGATAGGAAGCGTATAACCAGGTGTTGTTGTCGACGTGGCGCAATACCTCGGCTGTGGCTTCCTGCAGCTCGCCTGTTTCCGCGAGCCAATCCAGCGTCGCAATTGCCGCTGCCCGGTGAACAGCTTTCAGCTCCGCACCGACAACAATTCGTGCACCACTACCGGAGGCGCTTAAAGGTCGTGCTCTGGCGATCGATGCGTTCAAGGCATCGAGTGTCAGAATTCGCAAGCGCCGCGGGTTTCCGACGAGATTCCAGCCCAAAGCATCGCTCTTGGCGAGCGCCTCTCCGGCAAGCGCGTAGGTCTTGCGTTCGTGATCCTCGTTGGGCTCTTCTTCCGCCAATCGCCGGCTCAACGCTTGCAGCACCCGAAGCTGCATTTCCGCGGCCGCTTTACGAGTAAATGTAATCGCGACAACTTCTTCAGGGTTGTCCACGACGGACAAAAGACTCAGGTAGCGCTGAATCAATAATTCGGTTTTGCCAGACCCGGCCGGGGCCTGGACGATGAAGCATCGCGTAACATCGAGAGCGTCAATTCGCGCCTGGCGATCGTCCTGCAGCAGTTGTTCGTCATTCACCTCAAGCATGATCGCGGCGCAACTCGGTATAACGCGTCAAGAGATTCAACGGCCTGGCGGATTTGATGCCTTGCTCGATATTGAGCCGCACATCGCCGCCCGACATTTCCGCACAGGCTGCGGAGATCTCAGCCTTGATTCGGCTTAGAAGCTCAGGCCACTCATCACCCTCCGTGAAGCCACGACCCGCGCCTTCAAGAACTATTTCGCGACTATCGACATTGACCAGTGCCAGCGCTGAAACAGGCGCGTCCGTGGCGGAGGCATAAACGAAAAGCTGGATCTCCTGCGCTTCGTTGTCACGATTGAGGAGCGTCTTTTTTGATCCGGTCTTGTAATCAAGAATTGCGATCGTTCCATCATCAAACTCGTCAATGCGATCAAAGCGCAAAGGCAATCGAATGTGCCCGGCGACAAATTCGAACGTGCCCTCCACACCCGCAATTCGAAAAGTGTCGCGGTTACCGTCAATCGCTACGAATTGTCGCAGCAATTCAGCAATTCGACTGCGCTCAAGCAATAGCAATTGTTGCAGCACGGCATCAACATTTTTTTCGTGGCGAGAAAAAGCGAAATCGATTGCCATCGCAATACGACTATCAAGTTCTTCGCCCGCCCACATCCGGATTTCCTGGCTCGCCGGTAAATCAAGATACAGTTTGTACAGTGCGTCGTGAATCAGGTTCCCGCGCATGGGCGCAGGAATCCCGACCGCTTGCGGATAGATGACGCGAGCGCCCATTCGTCCATGCACAAACGCCGAAATCGGACTAAGAATCTGACGCTGAATAGTGCCTGCACCCCCCGAGATCTTTTCACCCTCCGCGACAACAGGAACGATATCTTTGGTCGCAACCACCTCGGAACGGGTGCGTAGTGTCGAAGCGTACCAACCGGGATCTTTGACGTTTTGCTCGACGCTTGTGAGCAGTGGGGTCAGTAATTCGCTCGCGGTTTGCTCTGCATCATCGATAGTGAGAGCAAAGCTGCAAACGACATCTTCAGCCGAAGCGATCAGATTCCGCAAGACCTGATCGGCGTATTGATACGTGTCGGCCGGAGTACAGTCCGGCATGCCGTATTTCTCCTGCAGGCGTCGCGATACCATGGCCGAGGGGGTACCCGCCGGCGGCCAGTTCGCGGTGCTAACACCCGTGATCCAAACTCCGTCGAACTGCGAACCGGACGCTTCCAGTGCCCCCATCAGTTGAATAGCTGCATCGCCGGATTCGGGCTGAAAAACGGTCTCGCTTGCCATCAGTTCTACCCGCGCAATAGCCGCGCTGGCACTCAAGGTCGAACAAACCAGGCCCAGCCGGGCGAATTCATTCAATAACTCGCGCCATCGATTTATCAGCTGAAATTCAGCACTATTCATCGATCCCGGCCCGGGCCAGTTAAACGACCTCAAAATCTCGTCGATAAATTCGGCCCAGGCAGCAGGCGTCGCGGACTTGGGTAACTCTCGCCGCCGTTTGCTGAATGCTGCGAGCAAGGACATCCAGTCGTTCGTGATCTCGCCGTCATCCCGACCCCGAAATTCAGCAGTAATCATCGACGGTGACCATTTCCGATCGGGCAGTTGCCGAAGCTTCAACTCAAGCCTGCTCCGACCGGCTACGTTGTCCGCCGTGTCATTCGACCCTAACAATGCTGAGCGCAGCAACACGCTCACATCGCCTGACGACAAGTCCCGCACAAGCCATCGCAGCAATAGCAGAGCCACAGCGATTGCCGGGTAATCAGACAGCGGTTGCCCGTACGAAACATTGACGGCTTCAAAAATAGTCGGATGGCCGTGCTGCCACCCCGGAGTTGCGCCTTCGCGCACGTGCCGTGCGATCGAGTCGGCCTCCTTGTCCAGGCCGTTGGCGATGATTGCAATTCTTGCTTCCGGGTGTTTTTCGAGTCGTTCGCGTGCCCATGCACCGGCCGCACGCAATTCTGCGGCAGTGGTCTCGAACTGACCAAGGATACATTCACCCTGAGCGTCCGGGTTCGGCAATGCGCAGACTTCGACGCCAGCCGCAGTCATAGCTTCCTGCAAGGATTTCAGTATCGGGCGCTGTCGCTCGAAGCCCGCGAAGGTGTAGCGACCCGACAGCAGGATTTTTTGTTCGACGATCAAAGACAGAACGAATTCGGCCAAACCCGCATCGTCAACCCAGTTTTCACGCTCAAGCAGGCCGAGAAAGCGTCCTGACACGGACGCAAACACTCGATGGTCGTCGCTCTGCGCCATCCGCGCGACCTCGCCAATCGAAACCTGCCAGTCGGCCAATCGCTGTCTTGTTTCTCGGGAAAGCCTGACGAGGGACGTGATACTCGTCTCGGAGTCGTCAATTTCCTTCAGAAGGCAGCGCTCCCAAAGTACCTGGCTTTGATGTGCATTAATTCGAGTTGGCAGCTGCTCCTGCTCGAGAGCATTGTTGGAGAGCTCGACCAGCCAGTCCTGCCACGCGAAAATAGCCGGGCTGGACCATGCCTTTTTTCCCGCAGCCAATTGCCGGTTCGCGTATTCGTCCGAGAGTATTCGCGCGAGGCGCCGATTGGCGGTGACTACCGTCCCGGAATTGGCGAGCGAATCGGGTAACCAGTCATACATCGTTTAACAGTACTGCTGTAGGCATTCATCAATTCGGTCAAATACGATATCAAGCGTTTCCGTATCGGGAAGCGTTGTGATTCGAAAGTGATCCGAATACGGCGTATTAAAGCTGCTACCGGGTGCGACCAGCACGTGATAACGCTCCAGTAGCTCCAACGCGAAGGCCTCATCACCCAACTTGCCGGCGAAACGCTCGTCGAGGCGCAGAAACGCGTACATGGCCCCCATGGGCCGCTCCAGATGTAGGTACTCACTCTCGGCCACTCTATCGATCACCGCTTGCCTCGACTGATACAGACGACCGCCCGGCGCAACGAGATGGTTGATGCTCTGGAAGCCTCCGAGCGCGGTCTGCACGGCCCATTGGCCCGGCACGTTGCTGCAAAGGCGCAATGCGGAGAGCAGTTCCATACCGTGTATGTAGTCAGTCGCTCGATCGAGGTCGCCGCTGAAAATCGCCCACCCGACTCGATATCCGCAGGCGCGATATATTTTCGAGAGTCCGGAAAATGTCAGGCAGACCGTGTCCGTTACCAGCGTCGCCATTGGAATGAACTCGGCGTCGTCGTAGACCATTTGGTCGTATATCTCGTCCGACATCAGAACCAGGCCGTGCTTTGTCGCGATACTCACAATTCGTTCCAGCGTCTCGCGATCGTAGACGGCTCCGGTCGGATTGTTCGGATTGATTACAACGATGGCCCTTGTACTTTTCGTGATCAGGCTTTCCATCTTTTCGAGATCAGGAAGGAAAGCATTGTCCTTGTCACAGGGGTAATGGACAGCCGTACCGCCGTTTAGCGCGACGGCCGCGCTCCACAAGGGATAATCCGGGCTTGGCACCAGGACTTCGTCGCCCGGATTCAACAAAGCGCGCAAGGACAAGTCGATCAGTTCGCTAACGCCGTTACCAATGAACACCTCATCAGCCGTGACGCCCTCGATGCCACGATTTTGTTGTTGCATCACGATCGCTTCGCGAGCTGGGAAGATACCTTTTTGATGACAATAGGGTTCGGCCTGGCCCAGGTTCTCAATCATTGCCAGACGCATTGTTTCCGGCGTTCGAAATCCGAACAGCCCCGGGTTGCCTATATTCAGGGATATGATTTCATAGCCACGCTTCTCGAGCTCGAGCGCGTGATTTGAGAGTTGTCCGCGTATTTCATAGCGAACGTCCTGGAGTACTTTGCTGCTTTCGATTCGCATAACGGTCCGGCTAAATAGCGTCGTCCTGAGAGAGTGACTGGATTTTCGCGTCAGAGTAACCCAACCATTCTCGCAGTACCTCTTTTGTATGTTCACCCAGAAGCGGCGGCGCTTTATCGTAGCAAACAGGCGTATCTTCAAAGACAACCGGGTTCGACACCGTTGGGACCGTTTGATCGGCGCCGTTCGTCAGATAACGCACCAGATTGCGTTCTTTGGCATGGTCATTCGTCAATACCTCGCCAATGTCATTAACAGGACCGGCCGGAACACCCTGCGAGCTCAGCGCGGCCAACCAGTCGCCTGTATCTCGCTCTTTGAGCTTTCGCTCGAGCAATGGAATCAGACTACCCCGGTTATCAATTCGATCGCTCATTGTGCTGAAGCGAGAGTCCTTAGCCAGCGTTTCCAGATCAAGCGCCGAGCAGCAGCTGGCAAATTGCCGGTCGTTGCCGACTGTCAGCGTCAGATGGCCATCTCGAGTCGCGAACGTCTGATACGGCACCAGATTGGGGTGCGCCGTCCCCATTCGTCTGGGTACCTCACCGCCAACGAGGAAATTCATGTTTTGATTGGCCAGCCACGCCACCTGACTGTCGTATAGAGGGACATCGATGTGCTGACCGCAGCCGCTTGCCTGTCGTGCATTCAACGCCGCCAGAATCGCTGTTGTCGCGTACATTCCCGCCATAATGTCACTGATCGCGACGCCCACTTTCTGCGGGCCACCACCCTCGTCCTCGGACGGCCCTGTTATGCTCATCAATCCAGCCGATGCTTGTATCATCGCATCGTAACCCGGCTCTCGTGCCCGCGAGCCTGTTTGGCCAAATGCCGATACTGAGCAGTAGATCAGGCGAGGATTCAAGTCCAGCAAGTCGGCCGGCCCCAACCCATAACGCGATAGCGTCCCAACCTTGTAGTTTTCCAGCAGAACATCAGCGTGCTGCGCTAACTCTTTGATCAGGTTCTGACCAGCCTCGACTGCGATATTGACGGTGACAGAGCGCTTGTTTCTATTGGCCGCAAGATAATAGGCCGATTCGCCTTCCTGCCCGTTGAGCCAGGGAGGACCCCAATGCCGTGTGTCGTCGCCCTCGCCGGGTCGTTCAATTTTGACAACGTCCGCGCCGTAATCACCCAATAGCTGACCCGCCCAGGGACCGGCCAGAATGCGGCTCATATCCAGTACGCGAATGTTATCTAAGGGAGCAGACATAGCTTGGCCTTCAAACGAACCCGACCAACAATGTTAGCGAAACAACGTGATTGGCGGGCAATAAAAACCCGACCAACCGAAATCGGTTGGTCGGGCGGGTCCGCACGGAGATTGCGGATTGCGTGACTCAGTCGCCCGACGAATTGTCAGAGGCAGCTGGGTCCAGCTCTTCTACCTCTGCGCCCTGTACTGCATTGGGCGCAGGTGCTTGTTGAATTTCCGGTTCCTTCAATCCGAACTGAATCAGAAGATCATCATGTTCTGCCGGCGTGATCTTCCGAATCGATGAAATTCGGATCGACTCATTATCCAGATGGCCGTCGAATATCACCTCGCTGAAACCCGAGCAGATTCTACTGTCCCGCGAATCAAAGCCGATGCTCCAGGAAGACCGGATTCCAATGGCGCGCCGGTACAGCACGACATGGTATTTATGGCGTCCCGAAGCCTCGATGACGAGATTCGACTCATCCAGAACGCTATATCCTCGGATACTTGATCTGAAGATGCAATCCGAACGGCTGTTGCGGGCCTCGTTCCGCGCCCCGTCGGGCCCTTCAGTTGAGCCCGCACAAGCTAATAAACTACATGAGATACCGAGTATAACTATTTGTTTTACAAACATGTTAACTCCTCTTTCTAACCCCTGCCTGCTTTCGAAGTCACCTCTGCGACAGATCCGGTCAGCCCCAGTAGTTTATCGTCTACCGCATTAAGTTTACGACAAATCCGCAGCGGTTTTGATCCCTAACGGGCGAAATCGGACCCAGATCGAGATTCGGTGTTGTGTGCAGTCACTACGTATTGGACAATACCGGGCCGCGAAATAGAGTGGCGGTCTCGCCCGCTATAAAAAGGAGCAAAACAGTGGACAAGATTTTGGTTGGCCTGAAACGCGTTGTTGATTACAACGTTCGGGTTCGGGTCAAGAATGACGGCACCGGCGTCGAAACGGACGGTGTCAAAATGAGCATCAATCCTTTTGACGAAATAGCATTGGAAGAAGCGCTGCAAATCAAAGATCGGGGTGATGCAACTGAAGTCATTGTCGTGTCCGTCGGGTCAGGAGACGCACAGCAGCAACTGCGTACCGGCCTGGCAATGGGCGCTGATCGCGCAATTCTGGTCGAGTCCGAGAGTGCCGTCGATCCCCTCACCGTCGCTCGAATCCTAAAAGCGATCGTTGACCGAGAGAGTATCGATCTCGTTCTCCTCGGCAAGCAGGCGATCGACAATGACAACAGTCAAACCGGCCAGATGTTGGCAGCGATCTGGGGGCGCCCTCAGGCAACCTTCGCCTCGCACATAGATTTCGACGGCGAAAAGGCGAAAGTTACTCGCGAAGTCGATTCGGGCCTCGAGATTGTTGAAGTTGATTTACCTGCCGTCATTTCCGTTGACCTGCGGATGAATGAACCGCGCTACGTGAAGCTACCGGACATCATGAAGGCTAAGAAAAAGCCATTGGAGCAAACACCGCTGGCTGACTTTGGTGTTGAGCCCGGGCCTGCCATCAAGGAACTTGGATACGAGCCGCCGGCCGAACGAGAACGTGGCGTAATGGTTGATGATGTTGCTGGATTGGTCGCTGCACTTAAAGATAAAGGACTCGCGTAATGTCGAAAATTCTAATCGTTGCTGAGCACGATGGCTCAGCGCTTAATCCGAGCACCGCGAAGACCGTTTCTTGTGCCACGAGCATTGATGGCGCGGGCATCGATATTGTTGTTCTGGGGGCGGCTTGCGCCGATGTGGCAGCGCAGGCGGCAGAAATAGATTCCGTATCTCGCGTCCTGACTGTCGAGCGTCCGGAGAACGAAAACGCCATTGCCGCTATTCTCGCACCGCAACTTGCTGCGCTTGCCGCCGACTACACGCATGTATTTGCTCCATCGACGACATTCGGCAAAGATCTGATGCCACGCGTGGCCGCCTTGCTTGGCGTCAATCAGATCAGCGACATCATGAAAGCTGAAAGCAGCCACACATTTAAGCGTCCGACCTATGCGGGTAACGCTGTCGCGACCGTTGAAGCGCCTGGCGATTCGATCATCGTTGCGACAGTGCGGACTGCATCCTACCCCGCCGCCACGAATGGCAATTCGGCTGAGGTTGAAAGTCGGGACGTCGCGGTTGAATTGCCGATGCATACTCGCTTCGTCGAGTTGCAATCGGGGGCATCAGATCGACCGGACTTGCAGACTGCGACGAAGGTCGTTGCAGGTGGCCGAGCGCTGGCCAGTGAAGAGAACTTCGACCTGATTTATCAGCTGGCTGACAAGCTCGGCGCCGGCGTCGGCGCATCGCGAGCCGCGGTTGATGCCGGTTATGTTCCGAATGAAATGCAGGTTGGGCAAACCGGCAAGATCATTGCACCGGATTTGTACATCGCAATTGGTATATCCGGTGCGATTCAACACCTGACCGGAATCAAGGATGCCGGAACGATCGTCGCCATCAACAAAGACGAAGAGGCTCCGATTTTCGAAGTTGCGGATATCGGCTTGGTCGGCGATTTGTTCAGTGCCGTACCGGAACTAACCAAAGCCCTCGACTAGAGGGCTTTAACCCACGGCTGGATTAGAGGGCTCTATGAGCCCTCGGTCTCACCCTACAGCGATTCCAGAATCGCTTCGACCTTGCTGACTTCAAACTGGCCAGGGGCTTCCACCGCGACGTGAGTGGCGACGCCATCGTCGACGATGATGGCAAACCGCTGTCCGCGCGTACCCATACCAAAGCCCGATGCGTCCATCTCCAGGCCCAATGCAGCGGCGTATTCACCGTTTCCGTCTGCAAGCATCATGACATTGTCGCCGACACCACGGTCTTTGCCCCAAGCATCCATTACAAATACATCGTTCACGGCCATACACGCCACCGTATCGACGTTCTTAGCACGCAGAGCATCCACTTGATCGACGTAGCCCGGAAGGTGGTTCATTGAACACGTCGGCGTAAAGGCGCCGGGAACCGACACGAGCACCACTTTCTTGCCAGAAAATAAATCGTCCGTTGAAATGGCGCCTGGCCCGGCTTCCGTCATGATGCCTAAGGCACCTGAAGGCATTTTTTCACCTGCTGCTATGGTCATTTTTGAGTGCTCCTGTCGATCCTGGTTCAATACTCGTTCTCGGCGACATGGACAACCAAGCCGTCGAGTTCATCGGAAACTTCAATTTGGCATGTGAGGCGACTGTTGTCTTTACGTTCGAAGGCCGCGTCCAACATACTATCTTCCATATCATCCATTTCCGCTACCTTGTCCAGCCAGGCTTCGTCGATATAGCTGTGACAGGTAGCGCACGCGCAGGCACCGCCGCATTCGGCAACAATTCCCTCGATGTTGTTATTGATGGCTCCTTCCATGACGGAATAGCCCTTCTCAACTTCAACTTCGTGCCGCGTTCCGTCGGGGGTTAGATAGATGATCTTCGGCATTTCTTTAATCCAATATTCCAGAACCGCGCAATAATAAGGGCGTTGACCGACCACGGTCAACGCCCTCGTGTTTTAAGCTACCGCTTGGCGCGTAAGACTAGTTCGAATTAGGCGCGTGCGCTTTCGGCGCGCCGTGCCTCGATTTCCTTGCGTTTCTTCTGCGCTGCTTCTTCCGCGAGGCGAATTTGTCGATTGCGCTCGACCTCCTGGTCGATGACGCGTATCCACTGGCCGGAAGTACGCTGTGAGCGCGGTGTCTTAGCCGCTTTATTGAACGCCGCTTTGGACTCGTTGTATTTGTGTTGGTTGTACAGGCACATTCCCAGCGAAATCTGGATGTTGTCCGGGCTCTTCAAGCCGCCTTTTCGAACCGCGGATTTTGCTGAAGTTACACAATTATCGTAGTCGCCGATATTCAGATACGAGTTAGCCAGACGAGCATCAACTTCGCCGTCTTTGGCCAAACGGGCCGCCGATATTAACGCCGGTATCGCCTTCTTATCCTCCATGGCGAGCTGCCAGGCTTGAGACAATAGGCGATAATTCTTCTCGCTTTTCTCAACGACACCGGATTCGATTTTTTCCTCCAACAAAATGGCGGCTTTGTAGGGAACTTCAGCCTGGAGGAAGAGCTGCGCCATAGTTACGAACTCAGTACCCTTCTCCAGCATGCCCTGCGTAAACGCTGCGTCGTAGGCGTAAATGAGCTTTTCATCTTCACCCAGTTCCGTAAAGGCGCCAGCGAGTGACTTCCAGTAGCGCTTCTTTGGCCAGGTCTGCAGCAGGATCTTCTGGATATCGCGAACCTTGGCGTAATTTTCCTGCTGGAAATAGGCGAAATTCAGCAAACCATACCAGTCTTCTTTAACCGGCTTGCCTCGAGCCCTGGCGACTTCCATGGCCTTCTCAATGGACGGCACCATTGCCTGATATTGACCCAGATGGTACTGCATCTGCGCTTTTAGAACGAAAGGCTCCGGTGCGGGATTGGTTTCGAGCGTAAACCATTTATTTAACGTTGCCAGTGCTTGAGGGTACTTCTCTTCCACCATCAATAATTGGGCAACAATGAACGTCGTCTGTTTCGCCATCTGCGGCTCAAGCGTTGGAATGGCGAGCATCTTTTCGTAGGTCCGGATAGCCTGCGCCGTGTTGTCCATATTGTAGTGAATGAAGCCGATGTAATTGAGCACGTTGGCCTGCTCATACTCGGTCAGCTTATCCGGGTTGTACAGACTGTTCAGCGTCTTCAGAGCGCCTTGATAGTCTTTCCCGTCCACCATTTCCTGCGCTTTTGTGATTCGCTCATACACGGCCTTGCTGACCGCTTGAGCTTGCTTGGTTTTCGTCTTGTCGTCTTTTTCGGCTTGTCCACTTCCTTGAGCGAATGCACCGCTGCAGGCCAGAAGACCTGACAGAAGAAGCACGCCAAATTTGAGTGAAAATCCACGATTAGTCATCATAAAAAAATATCCTTTTGGATAGGTCCCCGCCGAGGGCTATCAATCGGTCTTAATCTTCAAGCTCGAAAGTAATACGTGTCTTTACGCCCGTCACTTCGACAGGCACGCCGTCGACAACGCGAGGCTTGTACTTGAACTTCAGCACCGCACGCGTCGCCGCTCGCTCGAACAGGCTACTGGTGGACTGCAAGACAATCGGATCTTTAACCGTACCGGCCGAGGTTACGGTGAAAGACATATCCACAAACCCTTCCAGACCACGCGACAGAGCACGCGACGGATAAACAGGTGCAACTCGAACGATCGGCAAGTAGTCGCCTTCAGCGATATTCATGCCGCCCGGCCCGCCGATATCCGTGTTTGCCGATACTTCAGGGCGCGGAATGTCGATGGATGGCGCATCCGGATCAACGTTGTCCATGTCCTGAGGCGGTGTCTCTGGTGGAGTCTCAGGCGGCTTCGGCGGCTTCTCCGGCGTAAGGTCCTGAGTATTCACATTCTCATTCTTCTTCACTCGAACGAACTCGAGCTTATGCCGCTCACGCGGGTCCGTTAATGCCTGCTTGCCCGTCACGATGAGCAGCTGCATGATGAACAACAAGCTCAGCGTGACTACTGTACCGATGACGATTGAAAATGCGTAACGACCTATCATGGTCCTGTTCTCCTGATCAGTTGTCCGAGGCTATCGAAACGTTGCTAACGCCAGCAGCTTTAGCCGCCTCCAGAACCAGAACCAACTGCGCGTTGGTCGATTCTTCGTCAGCCTGGATAACGATCGATCCCTTCGGATTCTCGGCATGCAGTCGTTCGATAATGCCTCGTATTGCCTGCGGCGCCCGTTCCTTGCGATCAATCCAGATCTCATCGTTCGAACTGATCGCGATCAAAATAGACGCATCATCCTGCATTTCAGCCGTAGACGTATCGGGACGATCAACTTGAATACCCGCTTCTTTAATGAAAGTCGCTGTAACAATGAAAAAGATGAGCATGATGAACACGACGTCGAGCATCGGCGTCAGGTTAATCTCCTCGCTTTCTTCTTCGTAGCCCAGTGAATGATTCTTTCGCATGTGTATATCCTATTGAGTTCCCGCTCAGCCTTGATCCGCTATGGATATGGTATAGACCCCGGCACTTCTTGAAGAGTCCATGACCCATACGAGCATCTTATTGGTTGATTTCTTATTCGCCTGAATCACAACCGACCCCTTCGGGTTCTCGGCATGCATACGCTGAATATTGGCGCGCACTGCACGCGGGTCGATCATCCGACGATCGATCCAGATCTCATCATTGGCATTGATAATCACGAGAATATTCGCATCCTCCGGTTTTGACTCCGTAACTGGAGCGTCCGGCCGGTTTACGTCAATTCCCGCTTCCTTAATGAATGATGCAGTAACGATAAAGAAAATGAGCATGATGAACACAACGTCGAGCATCGGCGTCAGGTTAATTTCATCACCGTCATCATCATGCCCCATTGAAAGATCAGTCTTACGCATCCGTATTCCTTAGTGGTCCATCGTGAGCGAGTCCTCAAGGAACCCAACTTCACGCGCCGCACGGCGGCTAAGCAAAGTGATAAGTAGAACCCCGGACAAAGCCCCGACCATTCCTGCCATTGTCGGAACTGTTGCCTGAGATACACCGGCCGCCATCGCCCGGACGTTACCTGACCCGGACACTGCCATTACCTGGAATACGCTGATCATTCCCGTCACGGTCCCAAGGAGACCGAGCAACGGACACAAAGCGACCAAGGTCTGGATCAGGTTGATTCCTTTGTTGGTGGCTTCATCGAAACGCGAGATAAACAACTCGCGTATCTGATGGGCCGCCCACGAAGTGCGTTCCGGCCGCGACTCCCAGTCATCACGAATCTCACGCGCCATTTCCTGCATTGTTGAGCGGAAAAACATGATCCGCTCAACAATGAGTACCCACATCAGGAAAATGGTCACTGCGATGGCCCGGAGAACCGGACCACCCAGACTCATGAAGTCTCGAATGGCTTCAATACTGTCAAAAAGCCAAAGCATGGTGACTCCTTATGACGTTAGCCATTCTTTTCAGAGTGTTGAGCAACAAGCCCGGCACTCTGTGACTGAAGGATGTTGATGATCTTGCGACTCTGGCCACTAACAATGGTGTGCAAAAGAACCATCGGAATAGCAACAACCAGTCCCAAAACCGTCGTCATCAGTGCTTGCGAAATACCGCCTGCCATCATTTTCGGATCGCCGGCGCCGTAGAGCGTGATGACCTGGAAGGTCTTGATCATGCCGGTTACGGTTCCGAGGAGCCCCATTAGCGGAGCAACAGCGGATACGACCTTGATAAACAACAGGCCCTTCGTCAAACCCGGCATTTCCTTCAGCGCTGCTTCGCTCAGTTTGAGCTCAATGGTTTCGGTATCGGCACCTCGATTACTTTCGTAGGCAGCCAAAACACGGCCCAGTGGATTGTCACTGCTAGCAGACTCACGTTTCAGCTGTGCGCTGACCCTGCGACTGTCGCCGGTTAGACCGAACCAACGCCAGATGGCAATCAGAAGTCCAACAATACCGAGTGCGATAATGCAGTAACCGACGATGCCACCCTGTTCGATACGATCCGATATGGTGGGTGACTCAACGAGAAGCCCAAGAATGCTGCCGCGCGTTACGTCGAGACCAAAGCTGACCGTTTCGCCACTGCTGGCATCCATCATGTCATCAGTCGTACCGAGGTACTTGCTTTCAGGTTGGCGCAAAAGTTCGGAGATTGAACCTTCGCCTGAATCGTACTGCAGATAACCATTGTCAGAAACCAGATTGAATGCACCGATTCGAATCACTTCCATCTCGGCTTGTTCGCCGTCGGCTTTAGTCACCAGGTGATTGAAGCGAACAACACGGCCTGATTCATAGACCTCCTGTTGCAGAAGCATCCAGAGCTGCTCGATGTCTTCAATCGATGCGAGACTGCTGGCACCGGCCATCTTGCTGCCGAGCTGACCGAGGAATTCACCGCGGTCGGGATACTGGATATTCGTCAGCGACGCGCCGAAGCGTCCCTGCGCGTCTCCGGCTACCGTCTGCAGCACACCGAACAGCTCTTTCAATGCACCGAGGCGCTCATCGAGTGCCTGTCGTGCCGTGATAATGCGCTGTTGATTGACTTCGAACTGCTGTTCGAGACCGGAGCTGACGTTCTCCTGACGAGTACGTTCGGCACGTGCCTGGTTCAGCAATGACTGTTGGCCATTCTGTGCGCTGGCGAATGCGGCCTCGCGTTGACGCGCTTCCTTCGAATCACGAGCCTGTCCTTGTTCGATCAACCGAAGCAAGTCAGCCATGCTGCGCGCGTCGTCACCTTGCTGGGCGTTTGCCGTCGCGAATCCGAGTGTTAACAGTCCGGCCGCGATAATCAGAGTAATGCGTTTCATTTATGAACCCTCCGCAGCAGAAACCGGGATATTGATAAGCTCAGGCGCAATCAATTGCCGCGCAACCCGGAGGCCTTTGCGAACTTCATTGCGTGCAGAGTTATCGATTTCCCATGTACGAGCTGCGTTGTCCCAGCGTCCCGTAACCTTGGTGTCATCAGACTGGAAGTACAAGCCCACTCGGCCAATGCGTAGCATATTGAACGCACGAGTTGCTCCATCGATCGTCAAAGACTGCTTGTAGTCTTCGATGGTCGTACCGTAGTCGTTTTCGATCTGGTAGGCCTCCATCACTTTGCGGAATTTCTCCGCAACGCTGACGTCGGACCGAGACATGATCTCCT